>Ga0316222_1002008_pt1 | contig 22923 bp, 11 predicted proteins | sample TBH18011metaG_FD_206008 | JGI IMG/M metagenome (GOLD analysis project Ga0316222, IMG submission 206008) | Freshwater microbial communities from Trout Bog Lake, Wisconsin, USA - TBH18011 | ecosystem: Environmental > Aquatic > Freshwater > Lake > Hypolimnion/Profundal zone | place: USA: Wisconsin... | reverse complement strand
GACGCGCTGACGGTAAAAGCGGTTAGCCCCTTAAAGGTTTGGCGGGTTACGCGATGCTAACCCGCCCTACGTGCTTTTTAAGGGCCGTAGGGCGGGTTAGTTGCATCAACGCGCTTGATGTAACAGACAAACTCTATTCGCAACGTAACCCGCCAGGGTAGCAGACGCGCTGACGGTAAAAGCGGTTAGCCCCTTAAAGGTTTGGCGGGTTACGCGATGCTAACCCGCCCTACGTGCTATGGATGACAGATATTAAATGACGATAGGATGTGCGGCGCATCGATCCAGCAGGGCCGTAGGGCGGGTTAGTTGCGTCAAAGCGTTTGATGTAACAGACAAACTCTATTCGCAACGTAACCCGCCAGGGTAGCAGACGCGCTGACGGTAAAAGCGGTTAGCCCCTTAAAGGTTTGGCGGGTTACGCGATGCTAACCCGCCCTACGTGCTTTTTAAGGGCCGTAGGGCGGGTTAGTTGCGTCAAAGCACTTGATGTAACAGACAAACTCTATTCGCAACGTAACCCGCCAGGGTAGCAGACGCGCTGACGGTAAAAGCGGTTAGCTCCTTAAAGGTTTGGCGGGTTACGCGATGCTAACCCGCCCTACGTGCTTTTTAAGTGATCAGATCACCTTGCCGGTATTTGGGCTTTGATGGATGCGCCGCCCGATGGTTGGCACATCCTACCGTTTTTTTTTGATAAAGCTATGGTTTTTAACGATATGTTATTATTTAATACAAAGTTACAGCTATTTTTAGCAATAGTAAATCATTAATTCATCACAAAACGGCAAAAATTGAACTATATTTTTAATTTTAAATATGTAATATTTACCGGATATTCCGCAGTGGCATCTATTTGGTATAATCTAAAGAGCCCTAATCCAACCTAACACGAGCGCATTGCTTGCTCTTTTAGCTAAAAACAAATGAAATCAGTGCACCGTTCAGTTTCCCATCCGCCAGGCTTGCAATTTCCCAATAAGCTGTATGGCCGTGATCAGGATATTCAAACCTTGCTGAGCAGTTTTGAACAAATTTGCCTGGGCTCAGGTAAAGTTCAGTTGGTGGCCGGGCGCTCAGGTATCGGCAAAACCGCGTTGGTGCGGGAAATCCGCGCCTCGGTCGGCCGCAGCAATGGTTTCTTTTTGGAGGGCAAGTTTAATCAATATCAACAAGATGTGCCCTATTTTGCTATCCGTCAGGCATTGGCGGCGCTTTGCGGTGAACTGAGCCGCGACGACGAACAGCAGCGGCAGCGTTGGCGTTGCGCATTACTAAACGCGTTAGGCGAGCATGGGCAGTTGCTGATTGATTTAGTACCGGAACTGGAGCTGCTGCTGGGTAAGCAAGCGCCGGTGGCGCAAATCAGCGCACTTGAAGCGCGGCATCGTTTTGAGGCAGTGTTTCGGGAATTTCTTAAAGTCATCTGTCAGCCGGAACACCCGGTGGTGCTGTTTATTGACGACTGGCAATGGGCCGACCGGGCTTCGCTGGATTTACTGAGCAAACTGCAAGTCAATGTCAGTTTACAGTATTTACTGGTGATCGTGGCCTATCGTGATAACGAAGTAGAGGACAGCCATCCGCTGATTGCGGCGATTGACGACTTGCGGCATCAGGCCACGCCGCTGGATTTGCTGGAGGTGTGTGCGCTGACGCTGGAGGACGTGCGGGCCTTGCTGCAGGATGCGCTGAAACCGGCGCTGGATAATCTGGACGGCTTGGCCGAGCTGGTGCAGCGACGCACCGCCGGCAACCCGTTTTTTACTCGTGTATTGATTGAATATCTTTACAGCCAAGGGCTGATTAAATTTGCCGCCGCGCAGCAGTGCTGGCAGTGTAACCTGTTAGAAATTAACGAAAATCAACTGCCGATTAACGTGGTTGAGCTGTTTGTGCGCAAGCTTGGCCAACTACCGCCGGCCACCCGCTCATTGCTGTCGCTGGCGGCCTGTCTGGGCAACCGCTTTGAGTTGGAAACATTGGCTATCATCAGTGCTTATGCCGCCGAGCATTGTCGGTACATCTTGCAGAGCCCGCAGTTGCAAGACTTGGTGGTGCCGGCCACCGACGCCATGCCTGGCTGTTTTTTATTTCTGCACGATAGGGTGCAACAAGCGGCCTATGGTTTTATTCCCGCTGCGGAACTGACTACGGTGAGGTTGCAGATTGGCCGGCGGCTGCTGGCTTATCTCAGCCCGGAACAGTTGGCAGAACAAATCTATCAAGTGGTGGATCATCTCAATATCGGCTATCAGCTGATTCAAAATACCGATGAGCAAATCAGCGTCTTAAAGTTAAATGTGGAAGCCGCCCGCAAAGCGCATATCGCTACCGCCTACCGCGCCGCCCTGCAGTTTTTGCAGGCAGCGGCGCGCGCCGTGGCATCTGAAGCGTTTGCGGCAGGTTTATGGGCGCAGCACCATCCGCTGGCGATGCAGTTTTATCTGGCTTGGGCGGAAGCTGAGTTTTTGGAAGGCGACCGCAAGCAATCTGAATATTGTGTCCAACAAGCCGTTGCCCATGCTGCTGACAATCTCGAAAAAGCCGCGGCGCTGAATGTTTTAATTGTCCATTTTACCTTATTGTCTCGCTACCCGGAAGCGATTCAAGCCGGCCGGGAAGCATTGGCGGTGCTGGGTATCGTCCTGCCGGACGATGATTTTGAAACGGTGCGCGATATTGAAATCGCTCAAGTGCGGCAAGCATTAAGCAATCAGCCGGTGGCCGACTTGTTTAACTTGCCGGTGATGAGTGATCCTGAGATGTGTATGGCGACTAAGTTGTTGATTACCATGGGGCCGCCCTGTTATCGCTCGCATCAACGGCTATGGAGCGTGTTGGTGCCTAAGGTAGTCAATCTGACCATCCGCTACGGCAATCTGCCGCAGATTGGTTACAGCCACACCGCCTTTGGCGGTTTATTGGGCTGGGTGGACAACGATTACGCCACCGCCAAAGCCTTTGGCGAGCTGGCCAGCCGCTTAATGACCACTACCTTTACCGAGCCCACCGACCAAAGCGTTTTTTATTTGATGATAGGCAGCTCGGTACGGCATTGGTTTCAACCGCTTACTGCCGGGAGCCGTGATTATGCCTTAGCGTATGAAACCGGCTTGCGCTTTGGTAATCTGCAATACGCCGCCTATGCCTTTGGGCATAATGTGTATTGCCGGTTCTATCAGGGTACGCCGCTGACGGAATTAAGCCGGGAATCGCAGTGGTCGCTGGATTTTAGCCGAACGCGGGTTAACCAGTGGGCGATTGACCTGCTGGAAGGCGGCTTGCGGGTCTTTGCCGCCTTATCCACTGCCGCCATGGCTGACGATGCGGTTTGGGAAGCGGATTATCTGCGGCAAGTGGATGAACACCATAACATTCAGGTCAAATGTATTTATTTAGAGCTTAAAGCCTGTTCCTGGCTGCTGCTGCGAAAATTTCAGCAGGCGCTGGCCTACTCGGATCAAGCGGCGTGTTTGTTGTACACCGTCGGCACCCAGGGCTTGTTGCCTTGGCCGGAGCATGTGTTTGCCAGGGCGTTGATTATCAGCGGCTTGTTTGGCGAGGCGGTCGCAGAGCGCCAAGTTGTCTGGCAAGCGGAGCTGGAGGGTGCCTTGGCGCAACTGACCATCTGGGCCGGCTGGTGCCCGGAAAATTTTGCCCATAAGCAGCAGCTGGTCGCCGGCGAAATCGCCCGGTTGCAGGGTCGTCTCCCGGCCGCGTTGCAGCTGTACCGGCAGGCCGCCGAGGCCGCCGCCGCACAGGGTTTTTTGCAGTGGCAAGGGCTGGCGAATGAATACGCCGCGCGGCTGTTGGAAAGCCACGGGCAGGGGCGGATAGCCAATGTGTATTGGCAGCAGGCGCACCGTTGCTATTATCGCTGGGGGGCAACGGCTAAAGTAAATGCCTTGGAGGCAGACTATAGGGCGGTGCTGGCGCTGGATCTGCCGCGCTCGGATCAGCTTGGCCTGGCAGACCCAGCTTGTCATGCCGAATTGCTGACAAAGCAATTACAGCAACTGCGCAGTCAGTCCAGCAATCGCCATGACGACAGTCTGGAAACAGAATCTTTACGTAAATCACAACAACTGGCCGAAGCCGCCGAACGCCTGCGCGTGGAAGTGGCCGAACGCAAACGGGCGGAACAACAATTGCAACAGCATCGTAACCAGCTGGAAGCAACGGTTAAACAACGCACTGCCGATCTGGAAGCCAGTCGCGATCAGTTGATCGACGCCCGCATCAATGCTGTGCAATTGATGGAACAGGCCATTGCCGCTCGCGATCGCTCGGAAATTGCCCGCGTCGCCCTGGAGCAAGAAATGCTGGAGCGCCAGAAAATGATGGAGGCGCTGATCGTCAGTGAACGGGAATTTCATTTGTTGGCGGAAGCCATGCCGCAAATTGTTTGGGTTGCCAACGCCGAGGGCAAGACGATTTATGTTAACGAACAATGGGTGGCTTACACCGGTGAGCCATTAACCAAAAGTCACGGGCATGGCTGGATTAAGCTTTTTCATCCTGATGATCAACAGTCTGCTTTGGATGCTTGGCGGCAGGCGCTGAATGGTCATGGAACTGTGGCGCTGTCCAATGAATGTCGCTTGCGCCGCGCCGATGGCGTTTACCGTTGGTGGCTGATTCGCGGCGTGCCGGTGCTGGATGAGCATGGCAATGTGTATAAATGGTTTGGTACTTGTACGGATATAGAAGACTTAAAAGCCGCTGAGAGAGAATTGCAGGTGATTGAGCGACGGCTGAATTTGGCGTTGGAATTTAGCCAGATTGGGGTTTGGGAAATGGATTTGCTGCACGATACCGCCTGGCGCTCGTTAAAGCATGATCAAATTTTTGGCTATGAGACGCTGCAGCCGGCCTGGGGTATGTCATATGCCCTAGCGCATGTGCTGGACAAAGATCGGGGAAAATTTACCGAAAGTTTCGAGGCAGCAAAGCGCAATGGGGTATTTTTTCTGGAATGCCGCATTCGCCATCAGGATCAATCCATCCATTGGATCAATGCCCAGGGCCGGGTAGTCTACGATGACCATGCCCAGCCGATCAAAATTCTCGGCACGGTGATGGACATTACCGAGCGCAAATTGATAGAACGGGAAATGGGCATCGCCGCAACGATTTTTGATTCGCAGGAAGGGATGATAGTGGCTGATCTTAATCGGCTGATTTTGCGAGTCAATCCGGCGTTTACCCGGATTACCGGATACAACCAGGCGGAAGTGGTCGGCAAGAATCTGCGCGAGTTTAAATCGGGTCGGCAAGATGCCGGGTTTTATGACGCCATGTGGTTAGCGGTTGATGAGATCGGGGTCTGGAAAGGTGAGGTCTGGAGTCGACGCAAGAGCGGGGAAATTTACCCAGAACACCTAATCATCACCGCAGTAAAAGACCAAAGCCACACCATCACCAACTATGTCGCCACCTTTAACGACATCAGCATGAGTAAGGCGGCGGAGGAAGAAATTAAAAATCTGGCCTTCTTCGATCCGCTGACCGGTCTGCCCAATCGGCGGCTATTGATGGATAGACTCAAACAAGCGCTGGCCGGCAGTTTACGCGGCGGTAACGGCGGCGCGTTAATGTTTCTGGATCTGGATAACTTTAAAGCCTTAAACGACAGCTTAGGCCATAATATTGGCGACTTATTGCTAAAACAAGTGGCGGTGCGGCTGATTAATTGCGTACGAGACGGTGATACGGTGGCCCGGCTCGGTGGCGACGAATTTGTGGTGATCCTGGAAAATTTGAGCGCCGAAACCGCGGCGGCGGCGGCACATGCTGAGGTGATTGCCCGTAAAATCTTAACTTCGCTGAACAAGGCCTACCAATTGGATGCGCATGTTTACAATAGTACGCCCAGCATAGGCATTACCCTGTATGGTAATCAGGGAGTTCCCGGCGAACGACGGGAAAATGATGAACTGCTAAGACAAGCCGACATTGCCATGTACCAAGCTAAAAAAGCCGGCTGCAACGGTATTCGCTTTTTTGATCCGCAAATGCAAGAAAACGCCAGACAGCGCTTGGCGATGGAGTCTGAGCTTAGACTGGCGCTGGATGACAATCAGTTTTGTTTGTATTATCAAATCCAGACCGATGAAACCAACCGCATTATCGGCGCCGAAGCCTTGATCCGCTGGCGACACCCTGAGCGCGGCCTGGTTTCGCCGCTGGAGTTTATCCCGTTGGCGGAAGAGACCGGGTTGATTTTGCATATCGGCAACTGGGTGCTGGAGAGCGCTTGTAAAGTGCTGAAAGATTGGTGTCAACTGCCGGTGATGGCGGGGGTGAGTTTGTCTATCAATGTCAGTGCCAAGCAATTTCACCAGACTGATTTTATCGCGCAAGTTAAATCGGCGGTACAGCGCCATGGTGTTAAACCCAATCAGCTAAAACTGGAACTGACCGAAAGTATGCTGCTGAATAATATTGACGACACCATTGCCAAAATGACGGCTTTGAAGAAAATGGGTATCCAAATATCTTTAGACGACTTTGGTACCGGTTATTCATCCTTGCAATATCTCAAGCTGTTGCCGATAGACCAGCTCAAAATCGATCAGTCGTTTGTCCGCGATATTACGATAGACGATAGCGACAAAGCCATCGTCCGCACCATTATCGCCATGGCCCATACCCTAAATCTAAAAGTGATTGCCGAAGGCGTGGAAACAGAGGAGCAAAGACAAATGCTGATGACCATAGGCTGCGGCCACTATCAAGGCTATTTATTCAGCAAGCCGGTGCCGTTTGCCGCGTTTTGCGTGTTGCTGGATGCGGCGGGGTAAGGCCGTAGATATTGTTATCCAACAACCGGTAGGATCTGCCAACCATCGGGCGGCGCATCAATCAAAGCCCCGTAGGGCGGGTTAGTTGCGTCAAAGCGTTTGATGTAAAAAACAAAACGCTATTCGCAACGTAACCCGCCGGGTAGCACGTAGGGCGGGTTAGCATCGCGTAACCCGCCAAACCTTTAAGGGGCTAACCGCTTTTACCGTCAGCGCGTCTGCTACCCTGGCGGGTTACGTTGCGAATAGAGTTTGTCTGTTACATCAAGCGCGTTGACGCAACTAACCCGCCCTACGTGCTACCGGTTTTTGGGATGGGTTTAAGCCGCCATCGCCACGCTAATGTCCCGGTGCGCCAGCGGAAATTGCTCTTCAATCCGAAATGCCAAACGCTTGCGCAAGGCCCAGGCCATTAAAGCTTGGGTTGTGATGGTTTTGGCTGGCCCAAAACTGCGAACCCCGTTCTCATCCACCGCAGTGACCACCGGGCCGGCCAGCGCCCAAACATCCGGTTGTTCAGGATTGGCCAAAATAAAATGCCGGCCGCCCACCACGGCACGGCGCTGAAACCGCTCTTCCACAAACTCCATCATATTCTCCTTATTGCAAACATAAAAAACTGTAAAATTCGGCGTAAACAGGCCGTAGGGCGGGTTAGTTGCGTCAAAGCGTTTGAGGTAAAAAACAAAACGCTATTCGCAACGTAACCCGCCGGGGTAGCAGACGCGCTGACGGTAAAAGCGGTTAGCCCCTTAAAGGTTTGGCGGGTTACGCGATGCTAACCCGCCCTACGTGCTTCAGCCCCATTGATAATTCAGCTTTCAAGCTACAGGCTGATTTACCACCGACCTGGCGCGCAGCAACAAATGCTTGCGATACGCCGCCCTATCCTCATCGGTTAAGCGCCGATATTCCAAATGCGCCGCGACGATAGCCTGAAACCGGCCAATATCATCGCCACGCCACCAGATGCCGGCCTGCGCGGCCTTAACCACATAACGCCGGCATCTATCGTCCAGCCGGATAAATTCTCTGGCCAGATACACCAAGCGTTCCGCATACGGCCAGCGCACACTATCGCGCAAACGGCGTTTGCCTTCATCCGGCCGGGCCGGCTGAAAAGTCTGCTGCCAAAAGCACAACGCAGCCGCCCCTTCCATCACCGCTAGCGGTACCAACACATCCGGGGCGTAATTCTGAATGTATGCCGGCAAAGAAATACTCAGATGATTGGCAGGGGTTTCGTCAGCAAGCGGATCGGCTGTAAACTTTTTTGCCATGATATTGCTCCTCGGCTATTTTGATGAATTTAGCAGGATGTATAATAAAATCAAAAGAGGCTAAAAATGCCGAGCCATCCCGCCCGGCTACCCGGCCCATTAAAAAATCAGATTTAGCAATATGCTTAAAATAATGTCGCCAACTACCCAGATCTTCCAGCTCCTCGCCCCACAAAGCCTTGATGTGCCGCTTGCGGCTATCGTTAAGTTTGTACACGCGCGGCAACACCGGCAGGCATTCGTGATATAAATCCACAATGGCTTGATAGGGCGGGGCAGGCTGGCGTGATGGTTGGATGGTGGAAATATTGACCTCTCTACCGCTAGGTAGAGATAAATTATCCTGAAAACCGGTATTCTGATGAGTGGGGTGGTTGGCTGCCATCGGTGCTGGGGCGGTGGCAGGCTGGATGGGCGGCAAACCCTCGATAGCACTGGCTGGGTTGGGTGTGTGGTCAGGTGCGGGGCGGTGGCGAACGGTTGCGGGGTGGTTATTTAAGCCGGATTTATCCGCCGCGTCTGCTTTGAGTAATAAAAAAACCAGATAATCAGGATCATCCAGTCGTTGCAGTAAACCGGCCCGCTTTAACTGCTCCAGCGAGGCCCGTACACAGTCTTTGGAGGCTTTGGGTAAAATTTGCCGGTTGACCGATTCTTGGGTAATTTCCGCCAGCATCGATAAACTGATCCGCCGGCCGGCGCCGCCGCTTACCCGGCTGCCGTAATCCATATAACGGCGGATACCGCGTAAGTAGATAATTTGCGCCCGCAACGGTAAACCCTGCAAGGCATCGTCTTCTTCGTCATTCCATGATGTCCGCATCATGCACCCAAAAAGTTTACGGCGGCGCTTGCCGCCAAAATGAGTCCGGTTTTAACCGGCCAGCCGAAACATCTTGCTAAGCAAGATAAAATTAGCAAAGCTAAAAACTGCTCAACTGGGTGCTAATTTAGCATAATGCTAAATAAAATACAAATTATTTACGGAATTTAGCGTTTTGCACATTTATCATTTTGCTAAATAGTGCTTAAATGCACCTATGAATCTAACCATCAAAGAAATAAGATTACGCAACTTGCAAATCCTGCTTAAAGAGTCAGGATTAAGCAAAGCGGCGTTCGCCCAAAAAGTCGGTACTTCGGCGGCCTACATCAGCCAGATTCTCAGCAGTAAAACCAAAAGAAGCGTGGGCTCGCTGATTGCCAAAAGTATGGAGCTGGCTTTTAATAAACCCACTGGCTGGATGGATAATCAGCATCTTGATGAACAAACCCCGGACAAAACCGTTGAAAAGACAGGTGATAAAACAATTGATGAGGCCGATGTCGCCGCCAATGCCGAGTGGTACGGCACTTTTGAAACGTGGGATGACGATAAAACCCCGCTGGAACCGGACGATGTGGTGTTGCCATTTTTAAAAGAGGTGGAAATAGCAGCTGGGCCCGGCCGTACCGAGGTGGTGGAATATCATATGCAAAAATTGCGCTTTGCCAAATCCACGCTAAAAAAAGCCGGTGTAGATCAAGCGCATGCTTATTGCATCACCATCGTCGGCAACAGCATGGAGCCGGTATTGCCTAACGGCGCTACATTAGGGATAGATTCCAGCAAAATTTCGGTTACAGACGGCGACATTTATGCGCTTGATCATGCCGGCGCATTGCGCGTAAAATTAATTTACAAGCTGCCGGGTGGTGGTTTGCGCTTACGCAGCTTTAACAGTCATGAATGGCCTGATGAGTCTTATAGCGGCGATGCGGCAAAAGCCATCAAAGTGTTGGGACGGGTGTTTTGGTGGTCGGTGCTGCGATAAGCGCAGTGGTTGGCTTGGGTGTCGCCATTTTTTACGCCGGTTGTTGGGGGGTGGGCGCGGCCCATCCATTAGAATGTAGTAAAATTAAAATATTCTAACGGTATAGGTTGGTGGATCGGTGTCGGTATTTTGTACAAATGTCGGTATTTCTGGCGATTTTTTTAGGCGTTATTTTTATAAATTGTTGAAGATAAATGGTTTTTTTGTGTTAGCACAGCTTATGCATTTATATTTGTAAGGGTGTGCTGTTATGGTTTTTTCAGCTGATAGCAGCGCAAAGGATAATCCTGGTATTGTCGGTTCTGTGTTTGTTAGGGAATCGGACTATTAAAATAAAAAGGGGGTGATTTAAATGTCACACAATACATTAAATCTTAAACAAACAACCCGGTTGGCCCTGCTGGCGGTTACATTTTTGCTTTCCTTGGCCTCAACTGCTAATGCCAGCATTGTTGTGACCTATGCAGAGCAACCCGGTCAAGAAACAACGTCGTTGACAAACACTGATGTCTATACGTTTGATAACTTAACGGCTGGTCAGAAATATACCAATCTGGCTTGGACCGATGGCAGCGGTAATACCGTCGGTACTTTCAACAGCCTTTATGTTACTGCGGCTGATCAATACGGCGGCGCAGGCCCTAATGGTTCAAATTACGCCGTTGAATCGGCTTCGGTAGGCGGAAGTAATCATGTGGAGGTGTCTACGCTGACGCTGAATACCGCTTCGGCTTATTTCGGTTTCTGGTGGTCAGCTGGGGATGCTAATAACAAAGTGGATTTTTACAGCGGCACTACTTTGGAAGCATCGTTTACTACTGCCAGTTTAATGAGTACATTGCCTAAAACCTATGACGGCAATCCACGCAGTCCAACCACGCTTGATCCTAGCGAGCCATTTGCCTTTATCAACTTCTATGCAATGAACGGTTTAACGTTTAACAAAATCGTTTTTACCGATACCACCAGTAGTGGTTTTGAGGCGGATAATTACACGGTACGCACTCAAGCATGGGGTTCTGTAGCCGGTGAAAGCGGTTCTACACCCGGTATTACGTTGGAAACCGTCACCGGCAGCAATGTAGCGCTGGCTACCGTACCGGAACCCGGCACCACGCTGTTATTGCTGGTGGGGATAGCGGCGATAGGTAGTGTTCGCAGCATCAAACAAACTGCCCAAGACAGCGGTTTGGCAGCGGCTTAAAACTGTAAAATTTTCCGGCAGCATCTGCTTTGCGGGTGCTGTCGGTTTCTCTTCATCAGGCGTTGGTTGTTTAATGGAACGCCCCTGCAATAGAATTAACCACCTAAAAATGGCTGTGCACAGCCTACCGGCTTTTTTAGGTGCGGCCCATGCAGCGAGGTGTCATGATTTTGTACAAAAGGCAATGTGTTGGTGAGTTTTTTGCGAAATTATTTTTATATGGTATTGAATTTAAATATTTTTTTAATGTTGGCATATGCCGTGCTTATATAGATATGACAGTTGGCCATTATCGTTTTTTCAAGACATAGCGGCACAACAAAATCTTTCTCACAATTGCCGGTTCCCGTTATTTTGTTAAGGAATCGATTTTTATTAAAAACTTACTCTATGGCGCACAATACATTGAACATTAAAAAAACAACCCGGTTTACTTTGCTGACAACTTCATTGTTACTTACATTGGCTTCAACCGCTAATGCCAGCATTATTGTGACCTACGCAGAAGCGCCTACACAAGAAACCACCTCGTTAACAGACACTAATGTGTATACGTTTAATAACTTAACGGCTGGTCAGAAATATACCAATCTGGCTTGGACCGACGGCAGCGGTAATACCATCGGCACTTTCAATAGCCTTTATGTTAATGCAGCAGATCAATACGGCGGCGCCGTCGATGCCAGCCATCCTAATGGTTCAAATTACGCGGTTGAATCTGCCTCGGTAGGTGGAAGTAACCATGTGGAAGTGTCTACTTTGACGCTGAGTACCGCTTCGGCTTATTTCGGTTTCTGGTGGTCAGCCGGTGATGCTAATAATGAAGTGGATTTTTACAACGGCACTACTTTGGAAGCAGCGTTCACTACTGCCAGTTTAATGAGTACGCTGCCTAAAACCTATGACGGCAACCCAAGAAGCCCTTCTACCCTTGATCCTAACGAGCCGTTTGCCTTTATTAATTTTTATGCGATGAACGGTATCACCTTTAACAAAATTGTTTTTACCGATACCCAAAGCAGCGGTTTTGAAGCGGATAACTATACCGTGCGTACGCAAGCCTGGGGTTCTGTAGCGGGTGAAAGCGGTTCAACGCCTGGTAATTTCCTGGAAAGTGTCACCGGCAGCAATGTATCGACTGCAGCAGTGCCGGAACCCGGCACCACGCTGTTGTTATTGGTGGGCATGGCGGCGATAGGTGGTGTACGTCGTATGAAACAAACTGCCCAAAACAGCGGTTTAGTAGCGGCTTAACATTGTAAGATTTTCCGGCAGCATCCGCTTCGCGGGTGCTGTCAAAAATAAAACAGCCTACCGATCAAGCCTTACTCTCCATCCAACGCCAGCAAAGCAATAAAATCAATCCGCGGTAATGGACGGCTGCATAGAAAGCCTTGAAAGGTATCGCAATTTCGCTCCCGTAAAAAAGCCAGTTGTTCTTCGGTTTCCACGCCTTCAGCCATCACCCGTAGATTTAAATTATTGGCTAAGGCAATAATGGTTTGCACGATCGCGGCATCGTTGCTGTCGGTAGTAATATCCTGCACAAAGGATTTGTCTATTTTCAACACATCCAGCGGAAAGCGTTTTAGATAGTTTAACGATGAATAACCGGTGCCGAAATCATCTATGGCAATGCGCACTCCCTGGCTCTTTAAGGCGTTGAGTTTTTCCAGGGTATCGTCGATATTTTGAATCAATATACCTTCGGTGAGTTCCAGTTCCAATTGATGGGCATGGATGCCGCTGGCCGCTACCGCGTTAATCACCACTTCCACAAAGTCTTTTTGTTTAAATTGATGCGGACTGACGTTAACGGCTAAGTATTCGACGGCTTTGGCGCTGCCGGTGTGATTCCAGCGGGCGATTTGCTGACAAGCTGCTTTTAATACCCAGGTGCCGATAGGCACAATCAGACCGGTTTGTTCTGCAATGCCGATAAAGTCATTAGGGGATACAACGCCACGCAAGGGATGGTTCCAGCGCAGCAGCACTTCTGCGCCGCAGATGCGATTTTTTTTAATATGGGTTTGGGCTTGAAAATACAGTTCCAATTCCGCACGTTCCAGGGCGTTGCGCAGCTCATTTTCTATCGATAAACGGGAGTCGGCGTTTAACTTCATATCGGTGTTGTAAAACCAATATTTGTTGCGGCCGCTATCCTTGGCTTTATACATGGCGTTATCGGCATTTTTGATTAACTCAGCGCTATTTTCGGCGTCGCCCTGAAAAATAGTAATGCCGATGCTGACGCTGATGTGCAACTCGTGCTGGTCTTTTTGAAACGGTTTGACTAACAGTTTGCAGATTTTATCGGCGATGGTGGCGGCCTTAAGTTGCGTGGCCTGCGGATCGGCATTTAATTCGTATAATAAAATCACAAACTCATCGCCGCCTAAGCGCGCCACCGTGTCTTCAGCTCTGACGCAGCCCGTTAGCCGTTTAGCCACTCCAACCAGCAGGCTATCGCCTACATCATGGCCCAGTGAATCGTTAATCACTTTAAAATGATCCAAATCCAGCAGCATCAAGGCGCTATAACGGCCGCTACGCCGGGAATGCAGCCGGGCCTGATTGACTCTATCCTGCAATAAGGTGCGATTAGGCAATTCAGTAAGGTGATCGTAATAGGCCATAAAGTGAATGCGGCTCTCGGTATTTTTATGATTGGTAATATCCGAGAACACGCCGATATAATGGCTTACTTCGTTTAAAGCATTTTTTTTAACGCTAATATTCAGCCATTCCGGGTAGATTTCGCCGTTTTTTCGTTTATTTAAAATTTCACCTTGCCAGTGGCCGACTTCATTGATCGCCGCCCACATTTCTTGATAAAAAAAGGCATTTTGTTCGCCGGATTTTAATAAGTTGGTTTTTTGGCCGATCACTTCCTCTGCCGAAAACCCGGTAATCAGCGTAAATGCCCGATTTACTTTTAAGATATTCAGATCAGCCGCCGCTATCATGATGGCCTCATCGCTGTCGTGAAAAATAGAAGCGCCCAGCTGTAAATCATCTGCTATCACTTTCAGTAAAGTAATGTCGGTAATCACAAAGTTAATATCATGACCGGACGATAGCTGGATTAAAAAGCCTTCGCAGTTAACCCATAAGATTTGGCCGTTCTGTTTGCGCAAGCGAAATTCGCAAGGTGGCGGGTTATGCTGCTCCAGCAAAGCTTGCCGGAAGAAATAGAATATATCCTGATCGGCGGCTTCTATATAATCGGTAAAGCGGCTGGATTGCAATTGCTGTTTGCTGATGCCCAATAATACCGCCAGCGTCTGGTTGGCTTGGCGGATGCAGCCGCTGGTATCCAGGGTGACAAAGGCCACCGGGGCAAAGTTGTATAGATTGAGATAGTCCTGGTGGATGTCTTGCAGCTGTCTATGGGTGTTTTGCAATATCTCATGCTGTAATTCCAGTTCTAGCCGATAGGTATCCAGTTGGTGCAGCAGTGAACGGATTTCATACAAGGAATCGGCATCGGCGCAAGGTTCTGTGTCGGTTAGCAGCAATTCTGCGCGTTGCTTTAGTCCGTTGAATTTATCCGGGTTTTTAGTCATGACTGTTTGCCGAGGTTTGCCTTACCACTACCGCCGCCATCACATTGGCGTAATTGATGTCGCCTTGCTCGCTGGGTGCTATCCAGGTTAAATGTAAATGTAAGAGATTATTTTGCAGATCGCGGCAGCTAAATTCCAGGTTAACGTGGGATTGCCGATTCCAGATGGCCAGCAGTTGCGGGGTAAAGGCGGTGCAGGCTTGTTCGGTAAGCTGCTGCGGCAGTTTTGCCATGAAATCTTCTTTATTTATGGCTTTAAATAATAACAAGGCGGCGGGGTTGATTTCCAGAATGCGCTTGCTGTGCAGCAGGGTGGCAATGGCCGGCGGTTGCCCCAGTAAATAGGCTCTAATTCCCCCTGGGTGCGGGAGGACTGCCGGTGTTGTGGTAGTCGCCTGTTGCATTAATAAATAGGCTTCCAAATCCGTGATGCCGTGTTTACGCAATTGCTGCAAGGCCAGTTCCAGCTGACTGCAATCTTCTTCCCAAATTGCCGTCGGGCTGTAATTAAACAAGCTTTTATAGCGTTTTTCACTGTTGATCAGCGCTTGTTCTAATTGGTTTTGCGCAGAAATGTCTTCAAAACTGATGATAACGCCGTCGATGACATTGCGGGTGGTGCGATAGGGCAGGATGCGGATAAAGTAACAAAGGCCTTGTTCGTCAAACTGCTTGGTTTCGTGCTTGACCAGGGTTTTTAACACCTGTTTGCACAGCTCGGTTAAATTAATCTGTGGCAGGGTGCAGCGTAAGTGAGAGATAGGCCGGCCAATATCGGTACTGACTAAAGGAATAAGCTGTTTGGCTTTTGGCGTATAACGGCGGATACACAGCTGGGTGTCCAGGAAAACGGTGGCCGCCTGGGTGCTGTCAAACAGATTGGTTAAATCATCATTGATAATTTGGTAGTCGTCGATGCGGTTTTGCAGCTCGGTATTAACGGTAATGGCTTCTTCATTTAAAGATTGCAGCTCTTCTTTAGAGGTTTCCAATTCTTCATTGGTGGATTGCAGTTCTTCGTTGGTGGATTGTAGTTCTTCATTAGCGGATTTAAGCTCTTCATTGGCGGTTTCCAGTTCTTCAATATTGGTTTGCAGATTTTCTTTGGTACGCGCCAGCTCTTGTTGCAACACGTCCAGGCTGCTGGTTTCCGGCAAGGCGGCGCTAGATTCCGCTGGGCTGATATTAATCGGGGGGGTTGGATGAATTTCTTCAAACACCAGCAGCAGCAAGCCCGGCATGGCGCTGTGTTCCAGGATAGGATGCACGCTGATGGCGACCGCCATGCCGCCGGCTTCGGTTTGAAATTGACAGGGCTTTGGGTTGACGTTGATTTTGCCCTGCTTGACATTACGTATCTCGCTGAACACGTAGTCTTTCAGCTCAGGATGCAGCATTTCAGTGATATTGTGGCTGACTTTGCCTTCGGCAGGTTCCAAATATCGGCCCAGGCGGCCATGTACATATAAGATGTTGTGCTGGCTGTCGATGATGGCACAGGGCGGGGCGCTGCTGCGTCTGAGGATGGCCTCCACCATTTGTAAAAGGCTTAATTCTTCGGCTTTATGGTTGATGTCGGCCTGTTGGGTGTCGGCGGTGGGCCGGTAATCAAACGCATCGGTTTTGCGTAACAGCGTCGGTAAGGTATCGGTCAGCGAGGTGCGGCTGTATAGCTTCCATTTTTTATCCAATACCGTGAAATAGTTGGTGGAGTGGCCGATGCTTTCTGAGGAGCCTAAAAACAAAATGCCGGGGTTTTTTAAGCCGTAGTGGAACAAGGGCAAGACTTTTTGCTGTAACTCGGCATTAAAATAAATTAATAAATTACGGCAGCTGATTAAATCCAGCTTGGTAAACGGTGGGTCTTTGCTGACGTTTTGCAAGGCAAACACCAGCATTTCCCGAATGGCTTTTTTGATTCTATAACCGTTGTCTTCTTGAATAAAAAACCGACTCAAACGATCCGGGTTGACATCGGCGCTGATGGCGGCCGGATAAAAGCCGCGCCGGGCGACTTCTATGGCGGTTGCGTCTATGTCGGTGCCGAAAATCTGCACGTTAATATGTTGGCTAAGGCTATCTAAGCATTCTTGCAAAATAATGGCCAGCGAATAAGCTTCTTCGCCGCTGCTGCAACCCGGCACCCACACCCGCAAATTGTATTGATTAGGTTTTGCCGTCAGCAAGTCCGGCAGCAGTTTGGTTTTTAACAGCTCAAAAGCTTCGGCGTCTCTAAAAAAATACGTTACGCCTATCAGTAATTCTTTGGCTAGCGTTGCCACTTCCTGTGGGTTGGTTTGTATCAACAACAGATAGTCGGACATTTTTTCTATCTGGTGCAATTGCATCCGTCTTTCAATGCGGCGGAACAGGGTATTGGTTTTATATTGCGAAAAATCGTGCCCGACTTGATTGAGCACGATAGCCAAGATTTTTTGCAGCAGCTGATCAAGGCCGCTTTCGGTAGGGTAGGCGGCGCTGCCTAGTGGCGGAAACTGAATATGCTGGAGGATTTTGGCCGGCATTTCTGCCGGCGGCAACACATAATCCACTATGCCGGTGGCCGCCGCGCTTTTCGGCATTCCGCTATATTTAGCTGAGTTTTCATCCTGCACCAGCACCAGGCCGTTTGCGGCTTTAATTTCCCGCAAGCCTTGGCTGCCGTCTGCGCCGGTGCCGGATAAAATAATGGCGATGGCTTTATCGCCCTGATCGTTAGCCAGTGAGCAGAAAAAGCGATCGATTGGTAAATGTTGGGCGCGCGGCAATTCCAGCTCAAACAATTGCAGCTGCCGGTTGCTGATCGCCAGGCTTTTATTGGGCGGGATCACGTAAATCGTGTTGGGTGCAAGCTCAAGATCAGCGGTAATTTGTCGGCAGACCATGCTGGTGCGTCTTTGTAATAATTCCGGTAGTAAGCTGACGCGACTGGGGTCTAAATGCACCACCACAATAAAGGCCAAGCCGCTATCGGTCGGCATGGCTTTAAAAAATTCTTCCAGCGCTTCCAGGCCGCCGGCGGATGCGCCGATGCCGACTGTGAAAAAATCATTGTGTTGAGCGGGGGGTGTCATGGTTTGCCTGCATTGTCGAAGTGACGGGAGTAATCTGATCAGGATTACCGCACTGGTCCACGATTAACTTGTCCTTTTGCTTTAGTTGATGCATGACCTAGCTTAGGCTAAGAATGTACCGCAGTTTTGTAAATTTTTGTAATTATTCAATGTAAATAGATAAACTGTCAAAAATCCTGTCAAAAAAACAGTAGGATGGGCCGAGGCAAGCGCATTATTTTTCTATTGCCCATCATACGGGGCTTAGTGATGTTAATCATTGATTCTAGGATCGGCTGGGTTGATTAATACGAAACCCGGCAGAAGCTTTGAAAAAACCGAATTGCATTTAAACTTGTCTTGGGGTGACAAAACGAATCAGCTTCGATGCTGGGTTTCATTGGCATTCAACCCAGCCTACGGCTCTGGGTTTCATTGGCATTCAACCCAGCCTACGGCTCTGGGTTTCATTGGCATTCAACCCAGCCTACGGCTCTGGGTTTCATTGGCATTCAACCCAGCCTACGGCTCTGGGTTTCATGGCATTTAACCCGGCCTACGGCTCTACGCGGGGTAGCTAATTAACCAGCTTAAAATCCCCTACACTCAGCGCCGTAGGATGGCTATTAACACCGATCACCGCAATTTCCACGTTGCTGCCGTTATTGTCGTAATACAAGCCGCCGCTGCCGGCATTGTAATAAAGGTCATCGCTGTTGCGGGTGTTACTGAACTCGGCAGCGCTGACAGTGCTTTGCCCGGCGAAGGCGGTAAACACCGCTTTGGATAATTCGATTTGCCCGGTGTTTTCCCACAAGTTGCTGATGCTGGTTGGGCTGAGGTTTTTTAGCGGGCTGTCCAGTAGATAGCTGCTGTGCAGGATTTCTTTAATTTCGTTATGGCCGCTGTCGGCGACATAGAGATCACCGTTGCTGTCTATGACCAAATCTTGCGGATTGCTCAGGCCGGTTGCCAAAATAGTGCTTAGGGTTTGGCTGCCGGCGGCTAGTTCCAGAATACTGTTATTACCGCTATCGGCAATATAAAGATTGCCGGCGTTGTCAACCGCCAGGCCTTGCGGGTTGTTTAAGCCATTGCTGAGCAGCGTTGTTAAAGTATGGCTGCCGACAGACAGTTCTTTGATGGTGTTGCCGTCGGCAATATAAAGATTGCCGCTGGTATCAAACGCGATGGCCTTGGGGTTGCTCAAACCGTTGGCGATCAGCGTGCTGACGGTCTTGCCGCCGATAATTTCTTGAATATCATATAAATTGCCGGTTAGCGAGTTTTTGTCGGCAAAATACAGATTGCCGTTATAGCTGGTGATGGCCGTGGGGTCATTAAATAATTCGCCGCCATAACCCGGCAAGATGTTGGCGAGGAGGGGCAGCGGGGTAGAGCTTTTATTGCCGGGGGTTTGTTCGTAAATCAAGCCGGCGCCGGTATCGCTGATAAACACATTGCCGTTATAAACCGTTACTCCGGCCGGCGCGGTTAAGGCGCTGGTGGTTAAGGTGCTGAGGGTATGGCTGCCGGCGGCGATTTCTTTGATCAGATTATCGCCGGTATCGGCAATGTACAGATTACCGGCGCTGTCCAGCGCGATGGCCTTTGGGTTGCTTAGGCCGGTCGCGGCCAATATTTGTACCGGGGTGCTTGCCAAATTGATAGTCTGATTGCTGATGGCGGTGCCGCTGTCGCTATCCCAACCGCTGGTGGCGGCTAACTTAAGCGCTTGGTTGCTGTTGTTGGCGGCGACTATGCTGCTGAGTGCTGCTTGATCGGTGATGCTTAGCGTGACGGTAAAACCGCTGTTATTTAAGTTGCTGACCAGATCGTTGTTGCTGAAGGCAAAACTTTTACCGTCGCCGCTGATGCTGAAATCACTGAGAGCAATGCCGTTGACGGCGCCGTGATTGACAATGGCGTTGCCGCTGAAGGTCAACACACCGTCGGCGGCATTGTAACTGACGCCGGATAGCGTCGGGGTGGTGGCATTAACGACATAGGTGATGGTGTTTTGCGGAAATTCAAAAGAGTTGCTGACCCAGCCGTTGCTGCTGATCAGGCTGTAGGCGGTATTGTCGTTGGCGTTGTAGCCGTTATGGTTGAGTAAGCCGTTAACCGCCAGTTGATCCGTGGCCGATAACTGAATATTGATGCTGCTGCCGGGGATGCCTATGCTGACGGTATCACTGCTGCTTAAGCTGTATTGCGCGCCGCCGTCGCCTTTTAGGCTGAGGTCATTAACCTTGTAAGCGCCGGCTGTAGCGTTAAGACTGCTGCCGATGATATTGAGTATGCCGGTGGCGGCATTGTAGGTGACGATGAATAAAGTGCTGGCCATGCTGCCCAGAATTGGTTGGATCGCGGTGGAGGAGGCAAGAGCCGGTAGTTGGATGGTGATTGCGGTTTGCTCAGTTGCTACGTTGATCGGTGTTAAATCGTTACACTGCTGCGGCTTTGAAACCAGGCCAACGCTGTTAACCGCCGTATTACTCGTCGTCCGGTCACTCATAAGATATGCTGCGTCAGTAATTTTTAGCATACTGCCGTTGTCGGCTTGACCAGTCGGTACAGAGTCAGTTGTCATGTGCTTGTCCATAAAATTGGGCAGTATAGGCTAAGATTAGGGGCGCGGGGCTTAGCGTTAAGGCATTAAACAATAGTCTAGCGGATATTGTAAGGCAAATCCAGTTTTTTGCTTGCCTGGAACCGCTGAGCCCCAGCTCGGCTATGGGCGTTAGCCCATCATCCTCGAATCGGCAGTTGGACGCGTTTGCCAGTGTAATTAGGATGTGCGCAGCAGCGTGAAGCGCATCGCCTCTTTCGCGATTGATGCGCTTATCTAACGTCGTCGACACATCCTATGTAGTTTATCTATTTACGTTGAGTAGTTACCATAATTTTTAGGTGATTTTTACTTTACTTTGTAAACTCAACGGCTTTACTATGACGCTAGTTGTTTTTCAAAAACAAACGGAGCTGATTATTATGAATCCTTTGATCTGGCTGCCTGCAATGTTCTTACTTGGCTTGGTGCTAATGGGCTTATGCTATGCCTTCTTTAAAGCTTGTCAACGCATATAAAGACCGGGGAATAGCGCTATGATTTATCTGACCATCATTGTGACTACCCTGGTGTTTATCTATTTGATCGCCGCTTTGATCCGGCCGGAGTGGTTCTGATGCCTGGATAGCTAGGGGGCGATAAAACCGGAGCCGATAATATGTTTATCCAAACTTGGTTACTACCGTTTGCCTTACTGGCCACCGCCACGGCGGCGGCTTTTCCGCTGAGCCGTTATCTGGCCTGGATCATGGACGGCAACTACCGGCCTTGGCCCCTATTGGCCTGGATAGAACAGCGCCTGGACAGCGGCCCGCAGAGCTGGACGCAATACACAGCGGCGTTGCTGATTTTTAACACCATCCTGTTTATCTTCGGTTTTTTGGTGCTGTCGCTACAGCCCTGGCTGCCGCTGAATCCCGATGCCAAAACCCTACTGGCCCCCAGCACTATTTTTCATAGTGTGGTGTCGTTTATGACCAATACCGATTTGCAGCATTATGCCGGGGAACAGCATTTATCCAATTTTAGTCAGATTTTTTTTGGGATGACCAATCTGTTTGTCTCCGCGGCGGTGGGCTTGTGTGCGCTGATAGCCATTATCCGCGCGTTTAGAGGTGATGCCACGCTGGGCAATTATTTTGTCGATATGTGGCGAGTGCTGGCCTATCTGTTTGTGCCGATTGCCTTTGTGATGGCCTTGATTTTTATCCAGCAGGGCAGTCCGATGACGTTTGAAACCAGTTATCAGGCAAGCACGCTGGAACCCGGTGCGCTGGGGCAGGGCAGCGACGGCGCTGCGCTGCCGCAAACCATCGCCTTGGGGCCGGTGGCGGCGTTTGAAGCCATTAAAATGCTGGGCACCAACGGCGGCGGCTTTTATGGGATGAACTCGGCCCATCCGTTTGAAAATCCCACCGCCTTGTCCAATTTCTTTAATACCCTGGCGATGATGCTGTTCCCGTTTGCGCTGGTGTTGATGTATGGGCGGATGCTGGGGCGCTTCCGGCATGGCTTGGTGATTTTTTCGGTGATGTTGTTGTTGATGACTACCACCGTGGTGTGGTCTGTCTATTTTGATACGCTACAGCCTAATCCCGGCCTGACCGCGCATCCGGCAACACGGTTTTATGATATTCCCGATCCTGCGGCAGGCAGAGGTTTGCGACAGATTATGCTGCCGGCTGTGGCGGGCTTGCCGGTGGAGCAGCATCTGGGCAATCTGGAAGGTAAGGAATTACGCTTCGGCACCGCGGCCGGCGCGACTTTTGCGGCGCTGACGACCGATGTGACTTGCGGCGCGGTGAATGCAGAGGCGGACAGCCTTAATCCGCTGGCGGCGTTGGCGCCGATGGCGGGGATGTGGCTTAATTGCATTTTCGGCGGCAAGGGCGTCGGCATGATCAATATGTTGCTGTATATCATTATCGGCATTTTTCTGGCCGGGATGATGGTAGGCCGCACCCCGGAGTATCTGGGCAAAAAAATCGGTGCGCGGGAAGTCAAGCTGGCGATTATTGCTTTGCTGATACATCCTTTGATGATATTGATGCCGACCGGTTTGTTTGCGGCGACCGATTGGGGCTTGCTGGCGGTGAGCAATCCCGGCGCGCATGGCTTTTCGCAGATTTTATATCAGTTTTCCTCGGCTTCGGCGAATAACGGTTCGGCTTTTGACGGTTTGGCGGTGAGTTACGGTTTTTACAATAATCCGACGCCGGCGCCGACTGCGATGGCCTGGGATATTGCCACCGGCACGGTCATCGTCATCAGCCGCTATCTGCCGATTGTGGCGCCGATAGCGATGGCGGCTTATCTGGGGGAAAAGAAGGCCAGTCCGTTTGGCGTGGGCACGTTGCGGGATGATACCCTGACCTTTGGGGTATTGTTGCTGTGTACCATTTTGATCGTCGGGGCCTTGCTGTTTTTGCCGGTGGCGATGCTGGGGCCGTTGGCGGAGCATTTGGGGCCGATTCCATTTGGGGGTTAGGGCTATTTAAATTGTGTAGGATGTGCCAACCATCGGGCGGCACAGTGCGACTGGCATGGTAGTTAGCCAGCTGGTGAAAGTCCAGCCATTGCCCTGTGAGAAGGGAAAATGTAGGTGAAGGCAAGGGTGTCCAAAGAAACT
>Ga0316222_1002005_pt1 | contig 22935 bp, 16 predicted proteins | sample TBH18011metaG_FD_206008 | JGI IMG/M metagenome (GOLD analysis project Ga0316222, IMG submission 206008) | Freshwater microbial communities from Trout Bog Lake, Wisconsin, USA - TBH18011 | ecosystem: Environmental > Aquatic > Freshwater > Lake > Hypolimnion/Profundal zone | place: USA: Wisconsin... | reverse complement strand
GCCGATCCATTCATAGGCGGCGCGGGCGGCGGCCTCGGTGGCCCGGCGCAGATCATAGGCTCCGATGGCGCGGTTCTCGGTCCGCTGGTCGCGAAGATGGGTCATTCGCCCTTGGCCTCCCATGGTGTCATTCTGCTTTTCGCCGATACTGGCCGGCCGGGTCAAGCGAAGGAACACCCCCAGGGAGGGCGAGGGTGAAATCTTGTGGATAGGAGGGGCGCCACCCGGACGGGTCGGCGGAGGGCAGGGGGTGGATCAGGAGAACGCCTTGAAGGCGATCAGGGTGAAGGTATCCTTGACCCCGGGCAGTTTCTGGAGGGTATCGACCACGAACTGGCCGAGATCGGTGCCGTCGTCGAGATAGCATTTCAGCATCAGATCGTACTGGCCGGAGATGGAGTGGACCTCCGACACCTGTTCGATCTCGACGGCCTCGTCGGCGACCTCATAGGCGCGGCCCAACTCGCACTTCACCTGGACGAAGATGGTCTGCATCGCTGCATCTCCTTGACGGGGGGCAGGGCCGAAGCCCCGCCCATATCAATCCACGCTCGCTTCGTCCTCGGTCTCGGCCATTTCGGTCTCGTCCGGCTCGGCCTCGTCGGGCGGGGCGATCTTGGACGGCAGGGGAACGGCGGCCAGGATGAAATCCGGCGGGTGATCGCCAAAGCCGACGACGCCGTCGGGGTGCAGCATCTCGCCGATGCCGAGTTCGTCGATGCGGCCCCGGCGGCGGCCGTCGCGGCCCCGATTGCGGTCGTCGCGCCCGCGTCCCCGTCCTTCGCGCTGGGGCTCTTCGCGCGGGGACTCGGCCCGCTTGGGCTCCTCGTGCCGGGTTTCCACCGGACGGGGTTCGGAACGCTCGCGGCCACGGCCACGGCTTCTTTCCTCGCGCTTGGGCGCCGGTTCGGCGATGACTTCCGGCTGCGGCGCGTCCAGGGCGAACACGGCCTCGGCGGGCGCCGCTTCTTCCCGGGGCTTGCGGGCCGGGCGTTCGCCGCGGGGCGGGCGTTCGCCACGGGCCGGACGATCATCGCCACCGCTTCTGGCTCCGGCGCGGGCCGGGCCGCCGCGCGCGGCGCCGCCACGGCCGCGCCGCGCCGACATGTCCAGTTCAAGGGCGGGAACCCCCTCGATCTCGATGCGGGGAATGGTGTTGCCGATCAGCTTCTCGATGGCGGCGATGAATTTGCCGTCATCGGGGCTGGCGATGGTGAAGGCGTGCCCGGTCATGCCGGCGCGGCCGGTGCGGCCGATGCGATGGACATAGTCCTCGGCATGGATGGGAACGTCGAAATTGAACACATGGCTGACCGCCGAGACGTCGAGACCGCGCGCCGCCACATCGGAGCACACCATCAGGCGGGCTTCGCCCTTCTTGAACATCTCCAGCGTCTCGCCACGGGCCGACTGGGCCATGTCGCCGTGCAACTGCACCACGTCGAAGCCGTGCTTCTTGAGCGAGCGGAACAGCACATCCACGTCACGCTTGCGGTTGCAGAAGATGAAGGCGTTCTTGACTTCCTCGATGCGGATCAGGTGACGCAGGGTCTCGCGCTTGTCGATTTCCTCGACCACCGCCATGGCCTGGACCACGGTGGTGGCGGTGGAGGTTCCCGGCGAGACCGTGACTTCCTTCGGGTTCATCAGGAAGGCGTCGGCCAGGCGGCGGATTTCCGGCCCCAGGGTGGCGGAGAAGAACAGGGTCTGGCGGATCTTGGGCAGCAGGCCGACGATGCGTTCCACATCGGGGATGAAGCCCATGTCGAGCATGCGGTCGGCTTCGTCGATGACCAGCACCTTGACATCGTTCAGCAGGATGCGGCCGCGCTCGAACATGTCCAGCAGGCGGCCGGGGGTGGCGATCAGCACATCGACGCCGCGATCCAGCAGGGCGACCTGATCGCTCATGGATTCGCCGCCGATGATCAGCGCCTTGTTGAGCTTGTGGTACTTGCCGTATTTGTCGAAATTGTCGGCCACCTGGGCCGCCAGTTCGCGGGTCGGCGCCAGGATGAGCGAGCGGGGCATGCGCGCCTTGGCGCGGCCGGCCGCCAGGATCTCGATCATGGGCAGGGTGAAGGATGCGGTTTTACCGGTGCCGGTTTGGGCACAGCCCAACACATCGCGGCCCATCAGGACCACGGGAATGGCCTGCGCCTGGATGGGCGTCGGCGTGGTATAGCCTGATTCGCTCAGAGCTTGTAAAAGCTCCGGGCCAAGGCCGAGGTCTTCGAAGGTCATCGAAGTGCTGTCCGGGCCGTCTGAGCGGCCATGTTCATTCGGGAGTGTCATATGCGGCGGGATAATAGGGGTTAACGCGCCTAAGTCAACTCGGATCGGGTGACAATGTGGATTGAGAGACGATTGCGTCGTGGTGCGCCGGCCGGTACGCTCCCGGTTTCGTCCAAGTGGAGCGTCCCATGTTGATTCAAGCCGAACGGTCCAGTCTGCTTCTGGTCGATGTCCAGCAAGGTCTGGCTCCGGTCATGGCGGAGCCGCGCCGGGTCTATCGCGGTTGCGGCTTGCTGCTGCGGGCGGCGGTTCGGCTGGGGCTGCCGCTGGTGGTGAGCGAGCAATATCCCAAGGGGCTGGGCCATACGGTCGGCGAACTGGCGGAGCTTGTTCCCGCGGGGACGGTGATGGAGAAGCTGCACTTCTCCTGCGCCGCCGATCCCGCCATTCTCGAGCGGTTCCAGCGGCTCGGCCGGCCGCAGGTGGTGGTGGCCGGCATCGAATCCCATGTCTGCGTGCTGCAAAGCGCGCTGGGCTTCAAGGCGGCAGGCTTCGAGCCGGTGGTGGTGGCCGATGCCTGTTCATCGCGCACCGAGGCCAGCCATGAGACCGCCATGCGGCGCCTCGCCGCCAACGGCGTCCAGGTCGTGACGGTGGAAATGGTGATCTTCGAGTGGCTGCATCGCGCCGGGACGCCGGAATTCAAGGAATTGTCGGCACTGATCAAGTGAATTTCATTCGACCGGTTTGGGCCGGGGCGGGGCCAGCCTGATCTCGTCCGGTTCCGGTATGGCCGGCCGCGGTTCGGCCTTGGCCGCATCCTCGGCGGCGAGATCCTCGGCCTCGAGCCTGTCCATGGCCGCCTGGACGGCGAAGGCCACCTCGGCGAGGGCGGGATCGAGCGATTCCTCGTCCTCCTCCGGGGCGGCGGAGTCGCTCTCGGCCACCAGGGCGGCCATGTCGGTATCGGACATGATGCCGCTGAAGTTCGGTGCGGCATCGTCGAGCCGTTCTTCAATCGCCTCGCCCTCGTCTTCCTCGATTTCTTCCAGCAGGGCGGAGATGTCCGCATCGGACATGGCGGTCGCCAAGCCGAGCGGGGATGGAGATGCGATGTCGGCCGCGTCGTCTTCCGGCATCTCTTCGTCCGGTTCGGCGGCTTCGGCCAGGATGGCGTCCATATCCGCGTCGGAGATGGCGGCGCCCGGTTCCGGCATCTCTTCGTCCGGTTCGGCGGCTTCGGCCAGGATGATGTCCATATCCGCGTCGGAGATGGCGGCGCCCGGTTCCGGCATCTCTTCGTCCGGTTCGGCGGCCTCGGCCAATATGGCATCCATATCCGCGTCGGAGATGGCGGCGCCCGGTTCCGGCATCTCTTCGTCCGGTTCGGCGGCCTCGGCCAGGATGGCGTCCATATCCGCGTCGGAGATGGCGGCGCCCAATTCCGGCATCTCTTCGTCCGGTTCGGCGGCCTCGGCCAATATGGCGTCCATATCCGCGTCGGAGATGGCGGAGTCCGCTTCCGGCGAGTCCAGCGGCTCACCCTGGTCCTCGTCCTCGACATCAGCCAACAGGGCGGCGATATCGTCGTCGGACATCACGGTGCCGAACACCAGCGGCGCCAATGGCGGCTCGTCCACGGCGCCGTCGTCGTCGGCATTGACCGCTTCGGCCAGCATGGCCGCCATGTCGGCGTCGCTGAAGCCCATGTCCAGGTCGGGGGTGTCGTCGGAGAGTCCGGGAAGGTTCGGGTCCGGCGCCGTTTCGGAATCCTCGGCATCGTCGCGGGGCAGGCCGGCGATCCGGCGGCGCAGATGATAGACCGCCTGTTTGCCGAAATCCTTGGCCAGCGACAGCACCCCCACATATTCGCAGGCGAATTTTTCGTCGAAATCCTCGCCCCGGTTCTGGGCCTCGGAACGCTGTGCGCTCTGCTCGGCGGTCAGCACCGCGACGAACTGCTGGGTGGCGTAGACATGGCCGATCACCGTTACCGGCTCCAGCCGGGCGGCGCGGTTGATGTGGCTGCCGTAGAAGTTCTGGCGGCCGCAGATGGGGTCGCTGGCCTGGAACACCGGCCCGGCATGCAGCGAAATGCGGAGCGACAGCGGATGGGGCAGGCGGTCGCGCAGTTCCTCGTCGGCCGCCGCCACCATCTCTTGCAGGGTCTGGGCGTATTCGGCCATGGGCGAGGCCTTGTCCATCACCGCGAAGATGGCGTCGCCCCAGGTGTTGATGGCGATGGGCTGGGTGTCCAGCCGGTTCATGCCGGCGCTGATGATGCGCAGGAAGTCGAGGAACACCGGGGTGTGTTCCTCCTTCAGCTTGGAGTATCCGGCGATGTCGCAGAACATCATGGAGCGGATGACGCGGCCTTCGCCCACTTCCTCGTCCGCCGCCGAATCCAGGTCGGGCATGGCCGGGATGGAATCGCCGGCCAGTTCGGGGCGCTGTTGCAGCAGGCTGTCCAGATCGATGATGCGCAGGCGGGCGATGTCTTCCCACTGGTCGATGAAATCGGCGGCGCCGCCGACCAGGGACCCCGGCATCATGTCCCACACCGCCAGCAGATAGGGCGCGGTGGTCAGGAAGGTCGCCCGCAGGGTCGCCAGGCCGTGCAGGCATTGGTTGGCGAAGCGGTACAGCATGCCGTGGCCGAGAAAGCGCTCCTCGGTGGCATAGGTCACGGTGGTGGCCAGCTTGAGGGCGTTGCGGAAGCGCATCTCCCAGCGCGAGCCGCCATAGCGGACATTCTCGGCGACGAAATCGTCGATGGCGTAGGGCATCACCACGTTGACCTCGGCGCCCCGCTCAAGCATGGCCTCGATGAACAACAGGTCCGAGCCGCAGGCCGCCATGGAATAGCCGATCTGGGCGCCCAGTTCATCAAGCGAGCGGGCGATTTCGGCGCGGACGGCGGCTTCCAGCTCGGGCGGGAAGTGGGGGCCTTCGCCGGGGCGGTCGAGGGGGTGGCCGGTGAACACCACCACGGTGGGCGGCGTGATGATGTCGAACACGGCGGGCGGGACGGTCAACCCGCCCCCCTGCAACAGCGCCAGTTGCTTCAGTGCCGAGACGCTGGCGCCGTAATGGATGCCCTCCAGCGTGCTGGCCCAGGCGAAGGAGGCCAGCGCCTCTTCGGTCTCGCCCAGCAGCAGATGGGCCTCGCCGACGGTCACCAGCAGTTGATAGCGCTCCTCCGGCGACAGCGAGAACTCGGTCTCGGCGGAGTGGACTCGGTCGCTGATATTGCGCGCCAGAGCGCGGGCGCCGTCCACATCGCCCAGCAGCCACGAGGTGACGGCGGCGTCGATGCCCGCCCGGGTGGTGCCGCCGCTATGGAAGGCGCGCAGGAACAGTTCGCGGCAATGTTCCAGGTCGCGCCGCGCTCCCGACGCGATCCAGGCCTCGCGGAAGACCCCGGCCAGGGCGGTATAGGTTTCGGCGTCGGCGCTGGCCACCAGCTTCTTGCCGCGCACCAGTTCCATGGCTTCGGCCAGTTCGGCCATGACCGCCAGGGTTTCCTTGCTCGGCTCGTCGCCCAGCACATCCACCGCCCGTTTGAGGCTGAGATGCAGGCGGTGAAACGGCCCCTCATCGATCATGATGACGTCGAGGACCGGCTGCAGCAGCTTGCGCGCCTCGTCCAGGGCGCCGGTCTGCGACAGGGCGACGGCGCCGAAGATGGCGAGCTTGAAACTGTTAGGGAATTGCTTCAGGCCGTCGCGGGCCACATCGTGCGCCAGGAAATTCTGCCCTTCCTCAAGCAGATCCCTCGCCGCGCGCTCCCATTCGGGCAGGGGGCGGGACGGGTGTGCTCCCGTACTGACTTGTGTCGATTCCGCCAAGGCTTGGCACACCTCTCCCGATACTGACCCTCCCTGTGTATCACGACCGGCGCGGCCCCGAAAGGGGCGCTCGTCTACCCATCCGCCCGCCCGCCGCAATCGGAGCCGGACGCCGTTATGCCGCGGCCAATTCCGCCCAGGTCAATCTTGGGAGGACGCGAGCGCCGGGCGCTTGGGCACCAGCAGGTTGGTCTGCAAGGTTTGGACCGGCTGATTCTCGGTGTCCAGGGTCACCACCCGCAGCCGGGCAAGGCCGAGACCGGGGCGGGAGCGCATCTCGCGGGTTTCCAGCACCTCGATCCGTGCCGTCAGGACATCGCCGGGGCGCACCGGCCGGTGCCATGCCAGCGATTCCAGGCCGGTGCCGATCACCCCGAGCGGCAGTGTCATCTCGCTGGTGACGATTAGCCGCATGGTCGCCGCTGCGGTGTGCCAGCCCGAGGCCGCCAGACCCTCGAAGAACGAGTCCTTGGCTGCGTCCTCGTCCAGATGAAAGGGCTGGGGGTCCCAGGCGGCGGCGAAGCTCTTGATGTCCTCGGCGGTCACCGTGTAGTGGGGCGAGCCGAAGATTCGCCCCGGATGCAGGTCTTCCAGGTAATGGGTCATGCCGCTTCTCCTTCTGCGGCCGCCACCGTGGCCGGGGCCGGGGTGCCGGTGCGGCCGACCATCAACGCCATCAGCGCCGCCACCAGACAGGTTAGGCCGGCACTGATGAAGGCCAGTTGGTAATCGCCCAGATCGGTCCGGATCCATCCCGCCAGAAAGGCGGCGGTGGCGGCGCCGAGTTGATGGGAGGCGAAGATCCAGCCGAACATCACCCCGGCGCGCTCGCGGCCGAAGGCGGCGGTGGTCAGCTTGACCGTCGGCGGCACCGTGGCGATCCAGTCCAGCCCATAGAACACCGCGAACAGCCACAGGCCGAACACGTCGGGGCCGAATGCCCAATCGAGGAAGATCAGCGAAATCCCGCGCAGTCCGTAATACCAGAACAGCAGCTTGCGCGAATCCCAGCGATCCGACAGCCAGCCCGACAAGGTGGTGCCGACCATGTCGAACACCCCCATGGCGGCCAGCAAGCCGGCGGCCTTGACCTCGGGGATGCCGTGGTCGAAGCAGGCGGAAATCAGATGGGTGCCGATCAGGCCGTTGGTGGACAGGCCGCAGACGAAGAAGGTTCCGGCCAGCAGCCAGAAATCCCGCGACCGCATGCCCTCCTTCAGCGCCATGATCGCCGCCACCGCCGGATTGCCGGTCCGCTGCGCCGGTGGCGGCGCCTTGGTCGCCCCCACCGGCCACAGGCCCAGATCGGCGGGACGGTCGCGCATGAAGATCCAGATGACGGGAGCCAGAATGGCGGCGGCTCCGGCGATCAGCAGCACCGCCGCCCGCCAGCCGAAATGCTCCACCGCCAGGGCCATCTGGGGCAGAAAGATCAACTGGCCGGTGGCGGTGGCGGCCGACAGCACCCCCATCACCGTGCCGCGATAGATGTCGAACCAGCGACTGACTACGGTGGCGCCCAGCACCAGGGCGATGGTTCCCGAACCGCTGCCCACCACGATTCCCCACAGCAGCACCATATGCCAGGGGGCGCTCATGGCGGTGGTGGCGGTGACGCCCGCCGCCAGCACCGCCAAGGCCAGCGCCATGGTGCGGCGCACGCCGATGCGGTCCATCACCGCGGCGGCGAAGGGCGCCATCAGGCCGTAGAGGACCAGATTGACCGATACCGCCGCCGAGATGGTGGCGCGGCTCCAGCCGAACTCGGTCTCCAGCGGCACCATCATCACCCCCGGTGTCGAGCGGATTCCCGCCGCCACCAGCAGGGTGACGAAGGTCAGCCCGGCGGCGATCCAGCCGTAATGCAGTCTGCGTCCGGACATAAGGCTCTCCACGGAAATGATCCCCCCTCATCATCGGACTGACCTTTCAGTTCGGTGATGAGGGGGCAAGGGCAACGTCCGCCGCGCCAAATGGCGCGAAAGCCAAGCGCGAGCGCCCGGCGATTGAGGGACAACAAGACGAGCCACGACAGTGGCTCGTCGGTATGATACAAACCTGTCTCATTGCATTTGTACAGACCGGTCTGTATCATTGTCAACCATGACGAACACCGCCGGTCCCCTCCCCAAACTCTCCGCCCGCGACCGCATCCTGGCCGCCGCTGCCGAATTGTTCTACCGGGAAGGTATCCGCGCCGTCGGGATCGACGCGGTGATCGAGAAGGCCGGTGTCGCCAAGATGAGCCTGTACCGCGCCTTTCCGTCCAAGGACGATCTGGTGGCCGCCTTCCTGGAACAGCGCAACCAGCGCTACTGGGTCTGGTGGGACCAGGTGATGGCGCGGAGCCCCGGCGATCCCCGCCGGCAATTGCGCGACCTCTTCACCGCCCTGGCCAAGCGCGCCACCAGTCCGGATTATCGCGGCTGCGCCTTCGTCAACACCGCGGTCGAGTTCCCCGATCACACTCATCCCGGCCGCGCCGTGGCGGAAGCGAACAAACGCGAGTTGCGCCACCGTCTGAACGACCTGACCCATGGCCTCGGCATCGCCACCGCGCCGCTGCTGGCCGACCAGTTGCTGCTGCTGATGGAAGGGGCCTATTCCGCCGGCAATACCCTTGGCCCCGACGGACCTTCCGCCGCCGTGGCCGCCGCCGCCGAAGCCATCATCGATTCCCACCTGCGAAAGGACCGGACATGACCCAGCCTCATCTGTTCCAACCCTTGACCCTGCGGGGCCTGACCCTCGGCAACCGCGTCGTCGTCGCCCCCATGTGCCAATACAGCGCCGTGGACGGCGTCGCCCAGGATTGGCACCTGCAGCATTATGGTTCGCTGGCCGCGTCGGGGCCGGGCATGATCGTCATCGAGGCCACCGGCGTGTCGCCGGAAGGGCGCATCTCGCCCCGTTGCCTCGGTCTCCACAGCGAGGCCACCGAAGCTGCCTTCGCCCATCTGGTTCCCGCCCTGAAGAGCTTCGGCACCAGCGCCATCGCCGTCCAACTGGGCCATGCCGGCCGCAAGGGCGGCGCCGCCCCGCCCTGGGAAGGCGGCAAACCCGCTTCGGCCGGCTGGCAGACCCTGTCGGCCTCGGATATCCCCTTCGATGACGGCTGGCCGGTGCCCAAGGCGGCCACCGCCGACGATCTCGCCCGGTTGAAGCAGTGCTTCGTCGATGCCGCCAGGCGCTGCCTGCGTGTCGGCTTCGACGCCATCGAGCTGCACTCGGCCCATGGCTATCTGCTGCACCAGTTCCTGTCGCCGCTGTCCAACCGCCGCACCGATTCCTATGGCGGCTCGCTGGACAACCGTATGCGCTTCCCGCTGGAGGTGGTCGAGGCCCTGCGCGCCGCCTGGCCGGCCGACAAGCCGCTGGGCATCCGCATCAGCGCCACCGATTGGGTGGAGGGCGGCTGGACCCCCGACGAGGCGGTGGTCTACGCCAAGGCGTTCCGCGCCGCCGGCATCGACTATGTCTGCGTCTCCTCCGGCGGGCTGGTATCCTATGCCAAGGTCCCCATCGCCCCCGGTTACCAGATCGATCTGGCCCGGCGTATCCGCGACGAGGCCCGGATTCCCACCCGCGCCGTCGGCCTGATCGCCTCGCCGGCCCAGGCCGAGGCCGCCCTGGCCTCCGGAGCCGCCGACATGATCGCCATCGGCCGCGGCTTCCTCGACAATCCCCGCTGGGTCTGGCACGCAGCCGAGGCCTTGGGCGCCGAGATCGCCTATCCGCCGCAATTCCTGGCGGTGCGCGGCAAGAACTGGCCGGGTGCCGCCCTGGCGCGGCCGTCTGCGGCGGCGGAATAACGCCGACGAGCCAAGGCATTTGCTTCTCTGCCGCCGAAGGCGGTCATGCCTTGGCGAGGAGTTGCGGGCGAAGCCCGCGCGCCACATGGCGCGGACCGCAGGGAACGCGTAGCGGACAAAGCCAAGCGCGGCGCCGCCCTGCAAGGGCAAGCGCCGCCCGCAGGGCGGCCCCGAGCAAATGCGAGGGGTGGGCGAAGCCCACAGCCCCCGGCGCTTGAGGGACACATAAAAAAAGCCCGCCCCACCGGAATGGGGCGGGCCTTTCGAAGCGCCGAGGATCAGGCCAGGACTTCCCTCATCTTGTCGTGGTCCAGTTCCTTCTCCCACTTGGAGACGACCACGGCGGCGACGCCGTTGCCGACGAAGTTGGTCAAGGCCCGGGCCTCCGACATGAAGCGGTCGATGCCGAGGATCAGCGCCAGTCCGGCCACCGGCACCGAGGGAACCACCGCCAGGGTCGCCGCCAGGGTGATGAACCCGGCGCCGGTCACGCCGGAGGCTCCCTTGGAGGTCAGCATGGCGACACCCAGCAGGGTCGCCTCCTGGGTGACGGTCAGGTCGATGTCCAGGGCCTGGGCGACGAACAGCGCCGCCATGGTCAGGTAGATGTTGGTGCCGTCCAGGTTGAAGGAATAGCCCGAGGGGATCACCAGACCCACCACCGACTTGGAACAGCCCATCTGCTCCAGCTTGTTCATCAGCGGCACCAGGGCCGATTCCGAGGACGAGGTGCCGAGGACGGTCAGCAGCTCTTCCTTGATATAGGCGATGAACTTGAAGATGCTGAAGCCGGTCATCCGGCCGATGATACCCAGAACGATGGCGATGAACAGGAAGCAGGTCAGGTAGAAGCTTCCCATCAGGAAGGCCAGCGGCTTCAGCGCCGCGACGCCGTATTTGCCGATGGTGAAGGCCATGGCGCCGCCGGCGCCCAGCGGCGCGACCTTCATGATGGAGTTCATCATGGCGAAGAAGATATGCGAGCATTCCTCGATGAACAGGTGGACGCCCTGGCCGGCGCGTCCCATATGGGTCATGGCATAGCCGAACAGGATCGCCACCAGCAGGACCTGCAGCAGATCGCCGCCGCCGGTGAAGGCATCCACCAGGGTCTTGGGAATGATGTGCAGGATGAAATCGATGGAGCTTTGCTCGGTGGCCATTTGGGCGTATTTCGCCACCGCCTTGGCGTCCAGGGTCGAGGGGTTCACGTGAAAGCCGCTGCCGGGCCGCAGCACATGCATCACCACCACGCCGATGATCAGGGCGAAGGTGGAGACGACCTCGAAATAGAGCAGCGCCTTGCCGCCGACCCGTCCCACCTTCTTCATGTCGCCGGCTCCGGCGATGCCCAGCACCACGGTGCAGAAGATCACCGGGCTGATCAGCATCTTGACCAGGGCGATGAAGCCGTCGCCCAACGGCTTCAGGCTGACGGCGAAGGCGGGGTCGAGAAAGCCCAGCGTGCCACCCGCCACGATGGCGATCAGCACCCAGAAATAAAGATGGCTCGTCAGGCGCTTCATGATTTTTATCCTCCCAGATTACGTCCAGCCCGCATCCTATCGCATATTTAGGGATTTTGGCCGGTGAAGTCGATTGTGGCTTTCCGATGGTGGGGCCGCCCGGACTTTGTCGCACTGTTACCGATTTATGGGTTTACGGGGGCATGGAGTTCGATTAATTACGCCATACCGGCGCGGCGCTTTCCGCCGCGCTCGGCGGGACGGGGCAAGACCGGTCTCCATGGACGCTTCCCCAGCGCCGGCGTCTTGCCGCGGAGGGGGACGGATTGGTCTGGCTGGCACCCAGTTGCAGGGCCGAAAAGATAACATGACCGCCACTTCCTGGAGGAACCGGACGACGCTGAACTGGGGCCTCGTTCTGTCCCTGTTGCTGCATCTGGCCTTCTTCATCTGGTCGCTGTCGGACCGTCTGCCCGACCTCACCTCGCCCCCTCCCGAACACGCCATGGAGGTCGAGGTGGTGCGCGAAACGCCACCGCCGCCACCGCCGCCACCGCCACCGCCGCCAAAACCTCCGGAGCCGCCGCCGAAGCCGCCGGAGCCGCCGCCACCGCAGCAGCCGGCCAAGCCGGTGACGGCCCCCCAATTGCAGCGGGCTCACATCGCCGAGCAGTCCGCCGCCCCCAAGCCTCCGACGCCGGACACCGGGATATCGTTCGAGCGCCTGACCACCGCGCCGCCCAAGGCCGCCGAGCTGAGCCAGAGCGCCCAGGACTTCATCCTGGCCCAGGTGCTGCGCATGTGGCGGTTCGATCCCACCCCCCTCAAGGGAAGCAATCTCACCCTCTACATGACCATTCAGGTGGGGCGCGACGGCACCCTGGATGGACCCATGAACAAGAATGCGCCGTGGAACCCCGCCGCGGTCATTCGCGGCTATGACCAGATGCCCGAGGGTACGGTCAAGCGCGTCCTGGTCTCCATGCTGCTGGCCTTGCGGCTGTCCCAACCGCTGGAACTGCCCCCCGACGACGGCAAGGGCTGGCCGCGCCGCATGATGATCCGCTTCCGTCCCGAGGATCTTTGATCCGCCGATCCGGTTGTCGCTGGCGGCACCGGCTGCTATGGTCCGCACCATTCCTTCATGTGGAGATGCCTGCCATGAGTGAGGTCAAGGTCGCGATCCTGGGCGCCAGCGGTTATACCGGGGCCGAGTTGGTGCGCCTGCTGGCGCAGCACCCCCATTTGCGCATCGCCGCCATGACCGGCGATCGCAAGGCCGGACAGCCCATGTCGGCGGTGTTCCCCCACCTCGCCACCCTGGCTTTGCCCGATCTGGTCGCCATCGATCAGGTGAATTTCGCCGCCATGGACGCGGTGTTCTGCTGCCTGCCCCACGGCACCACCCAGGAGGTGATCGCCGGCTTGCCCGCCCATGTACGGATCGTCGATCTGTCGGCCGATTTCCGGCTGTTCGATATCGCCACCTATGCCCGGTGGTATGGTCACGAGCACCGGGCGCCGGCCCTGCAGACCGAAGCGGTCTACGGCCTGACCGAGATCGCCCGGGCCAGGATCGCGCCGGCGCGGCTGGTGGCCAATCCCGGCTGCTACCCCACCTCGGTGCAATTGCCGCTGATCCCGCTGCTGGAGCGGGGCCTCATTTCGGCCGAGGACATCGTCATCGACGCCAAATCAGGGGTGTCGGGCGCCGGCCGCGCCGCCAAGGAAGCCAATCTGTTCACCGAGGTCGCCGAGGGCATCCATCCCTATGGTATCGCCAGCCACCGTCATGCCCCCGAGATCGAGCAGGGGCTGTCCGACGCCTTCGGCCAGCCGGTCCAGGTGACCTTCACCCCCCATCTGATGCCCATGAGCCGGGGCATGCTGTCGACCATCTATGTCAAGCCGACCGGCGGCCATGACGCGGCCTCCTTGCGCGGCGTCCTGGCCGAGCGCTTCCGGGGCGAGGCCTTCGTCCATGTGCTGCCCGAGGGGGTGGTGCCGGCGACCCGGCATGTGCGCGGCTCCAATCACTGCCTGATCAACGTGTTCGACGACCGGGTCAAGGGGCGGGCCATCATCACCTCGGTGATCGACAATCTGGTCAAGGGCGCCTCGGGCCAGGCGTTGCAGAACATGAATCTGATGTTCGGATTTCCCGAAACGCTGGGGCTGCAACAGCAGCCCATGTTCCCGTAAGGTTAGATATCATGGTCGGACATATCATGGCCCATCAGGGCATCCTGCCCATCATCGCCGACGACGCCTTCATCGCCCCCACCGCCACGGTGATCGGCGACGTGGTGATCGGCGCCGGTACCAGCATTTGGTTCAACTGCGTCATTCGCGGCGACGTCCACCAGATCCGCATCGGCGAGCGCACCAACATCCAGGACGGAACCATCGTCCACGTCACCGGCGGCAAGCTGGGCACCCATATCGGCTCGGACATCACCATCGGCCATGGCGCCATCCTCCACGCCTGTACCCTGGAGGATGGCTGCTTCGTCGGCATGGGCGCCATTCTCCTGGACGGCGTCGTGGTGGAATCGGGCGGCATGGTGGCGGCCGGCGCGGTGGTGACGCCGGGCAAGCGGGTCAAGGCTGGCGAATTATGGGGCGGCAATCCGGCCAAGCCCATGCGCGCGCTGTCCGAGCAGGACCGCGCCTTCTTCCCGGTTTCGGCCGCCGGTTATGTCGCCTTGGGACGAACCTATCGCGGCGTGGAATGAGCAGGAGCCGCGAGCACGGACACCCAAGCCCGGCGCCTGGGGGACGTGTCCGGAGCGGAGCGACTAGCCCGTTGAGGGCGCGCCGCTCGTGCGGCGAAAGCCAAGCCCACGGATGTGGGCGCCCGGCGCCTGAGGGGCGTGAACAATGAGCCGGAGCCGGCCCCGGAACGGCCTGCTGTCGCGGCTGGCGCGGCCGTTCTCGGCCCTGGGCCGGCTGGTGGCGGGGCGGGACGAGGAGGCGCCCGCCGCCGTCAGGGAAGCGAGCGAGACTTCCGACGGCATCGTCGAGGATTCCTTCACCCTCGCCCTCGATACCCTGCTGACCGAGGACGAGGGCAAGTTCCAGACCAGGCTGCAGGTCATTTCCCTGGTGGAATTCCGCGAAGCGGTCGGCGACAAATGGTTCCGCCTGTCGGAAAAGGTGATGATGATCGCCGAGGGCGTCATCAACCTTCATTTGGGGGCCGGCAACGTGTTCGGCCGCCGGGGGCAGGATTTGTTCGTTCTGCTGTTCCGCAATCTCTCCGCCGCCGAGGGCCGCCGCCGCGCCGTGCAGATCGCCCAGGAGCTGGGCACCAGGCTGGTGGGCGCCCAGTTCATCGGCAATGAACGGCCGCTGGCCCTGGCCGCCGAAATCGCCCTGGGTGACGCCATCGGCCCCGATGGCGTCCTCGACCTCGCCGCCATTCACGACGCGGTCGGCGAGATGCGGGCCATCATCGCCCCCATCGCCCCGGCCCGGAGCGGATACCGCCCCCATGCGACCGAATGTCCGGCCGAGGACAATCGGCCGATCCATCATTCCTCGCTGCCGCCGCCGCTGCCCGAGCAGGGGGACCTCCGGGCCCATCTGCGCCCCGGCAAGCTGGTGGCCAAGGACTTCGTCCCCCGGCGCTCCATGCTGCCCAGCCAGATGCCGGAGGTCCCGGCCGACCATACGCCCCGGCAGGTGGCGGCCCCGGCCTGGACGGCGGTGGCCCTGGGCGATGCCAAATCGGGTGATGCCAAGCCGGGTGATGATGACCATGGCGTTCCGCCCATGCCGGGCGATGCCAGTCTATCGCTGGCCTGGCGCCCGACCTGGATGGCGGCGGGCGAGGTCATCGGCGCCTATAAGGCCCAGGTCATCCGGGTGGATGTGCCGGGGCGGCCTCCCTATGAGGGCTGCCGGGCCTATCCCGGCGATTGCGCCGAAACCGCCCAGACTCTCGACCGTTTCGTGATCGGCACCGCCATGCGGGAGATGCTGACCCCCGAGACCGCCGCCAGCCGCGCCGCCATCGTGCTGCCGTTGCATTGGGCTTCGGCCAGCGCGCCGCAGCGTCTGTCGCTGCTGGCTCCCCTGGGCGACCTGCCCGAGGCGGTGCGTGCCAATCGCCTGATCATCGATCTGTTCGGCATTCCCGATGGGGTGTCGGACAGCCAGTTGAGCGCCGCCATCCAGGCACTGAAGCCGCTCTGCCGCGAGGTGATGCTGCGGGTGCGGTTGGCCGATCCGCGGGCGCCGCGCGCCGCCGCCTGCGGCGCCGCCACCATCGGCATCGATCTGGCCGAACTGCCGCCCTTTGAGCGGACCGACGACGACAGCCTGCTGGATGCGGTGGCGCGGCTGCACCAGAACGCCGATGCCGTCCGGTTGGGAGTCTATGCCTGGGGCATCCGCCGCCGCGCCGTGGTGGCCGGCACGGTGCTGGGCGGGATCACTATGATCAATGGTCCCGGCCTGATGAAGGATCTGGCTCGTCCGGCCAGGATTCTGCCCGCGCCGAAGGCGCGCCTTTCCGGGGGTGCCAACCCATGACCGCTTCCCCTTCCATTGCCTCCCGTCTCACCCCGGCCACGATCGTGGCCGGGGTGGCGGCGGCCCTGCTCGGCCTCGTTCTGGTGGTGCCGGCCCTGATGGATTGGAACCGCCTGCGGCCCGAGATCGAGGCGAGGTTCTCGGCCGCCCTGGGGCGCAAGGTCACCATCTCCGGCCCCATCACCGCCCGGCTGCTGCCCAGCCCCCTGGTCACGATGGAGGGGCTGACGGCGGGAGATGCCTCCGCCGAACGCCTGCGTATGGGGATCGGGCTGTTGCCGCTGCTGGCGGGACGCCACCAGATCGACCAACTGACCCTGACCGGCGGCAAGGCCGGGCCGGTGGAGGGGATCGCCGCCGGCATCACCCCGGCCGGCGCGATTACCGCCACCGGACGGATGACCCTGTCCGGCGGCGATCAGGCCATCCTCGTCCTGGAGGGGAACACCGACTTCAAAAGCGCCAAGGGCAAGCTGCGCCTGACCGCTCCGTCCCTGACGGCGGAAGGCTCGGTCACGCTGTCGCCGGACGAGGCCAGCCTGCCCGACATGGTGATCACGGTGGGCCAGGCGCGCGCCGCCGCCAGCATCGTCGCCAGCCTGGGCATCTCTCCCATCCTGATCGACGCCACCGTGACCGCCGGCGATCTGGACCTGGATATCCCGGCGGTGGCCGCCCCAGCCGCAACGGCGGCTCCGGTTCCGGCTCCGGTTCCGGCCGTGGCCCCGGCTTCGCTCCCATCATCCGAGGGGGTGGCGGTGCCGATGGTCCGGTGGTCGCCGGCTTCCAACGGCTTCGCCCTGCCGGGCAACGTCACCGCCAATCTCACCGTCACCGCTTCGTCTTTGCGCTGGCGCGGCGTGCGGCTCGCCCGGCTCGAGATCAGCGCCTTGCTGGACAACGGCGTCCTCAGCCTCGGCCACGCCTCCGCCCGGGTTCAGGACGACGGTCTTGCCGAACTGACCGGCACCCTGGCCGCCAAGGGCGGGCAGGCGGTCTTCGATGGCAGCCTGCGCGCCACCACCAGCCGCGCCGGCCTCAACAGCCAGGTGACGCTGCGCGGCCCCTTGCTCACCCTGTCCGGCCTGACCCTTGCCGTCGACGACATCCACGCCACCGGCGAGGCCACCATCGCCCTGGAGGCGCCGCTGGCGGTCAAGGCCCGCCTCGCCGCCCTTGGGCTGGACTCCGGCTTCGACGGCCGGGTCGAGGGAAGCCGTGCCAGCGGCACCGCTTCCTTGCGGGCCGCCAGCTTCGCCCAGGCGGCCCGCCTGTTCTCCGGCTCCTATCGTCCCCGCGACACCGGCCCCCTGGCCATCACCACCCATCTGGACGCCGAGGGCGATACCATCGCCTTCGATCAACTGCAGGCCCGGCTGGGCGAGACGGTGCTGGGCGGCGAGGGCCGGCTGGTCTGGGGTGGCAGCCCCAGCCTCAGCGCCGATTTGACCAGCCCCGCCATCGCCCTGGCTCCCTTCCTGCCGGCCGGCTCCAAGCCGTTCGCCCTCAAGGCCTGGCGGCTGGACAAAGCCAGCGCTCATCTTGCCCTGGCCGATGGCGCGGCGGTGCTGGAGCGGCTGTCCGGGCGGTTGCTGGGCGGCGAACTGACCGGAGCCGCCAAGGTGACCGCCGCCGGCATGGCGGGGAATGTCGCCATCCGCGGGGCCGATGTGGGGGGGCTGGAATTGGGCGCCGGCGGCATCCAGGCCACCAAGGGCCGCCTGGATGGACAGGCGCGGTGGTCCATGGCGGCCCAGCACCTGGAGACCTTGAACGGCGACGGCCGGTTCGAGATCGAGGATGGGGTGGTCGAAGGGTTCGATCTGGCGGCCATGGATGCCCAGATGCGGCGGCTGGAGAATCTCGGCGGTCTGCTGGGATTGGTCCAGAGCGCCCTGTCGGGGGGCAGTTCGCGGTTCTCGTCGCTGTCGGCCAGCTTCCGCGCCGAACGGGGGGTGGTGAGCAGCCATGACCTCACGCTGGAGGCCGAGGGCGGCGGTGCCACCGGAACCGCCGTGATCGATCTGCCCAAGGACAGCATGGATGCCCGCTTCGCCTTCAAGCTGGCCACCCCCGATTCGCCGCCGCTGGGGCTGCGGCTGGAGGGCAGGCTGGAGGCCCCCAACAAGGTGATCGACGTCAACGCCCTGCAGCGCTATCTGGTCGAGCATGGCCTGGGCAAGGCGCTGAAAGGCAAGGGCGGCGGCCTGCTCGACCGGCTGCTGGGCACCAGGTCGCGCGACAAGACTCCGTAGGCGGGGTCCGATAAGCCTTAACAGAAGCCGGCCAGCCCTGGAGCGAGCCACCCCTCACCATCGGGAGTTGACCGGGCGAGAGTGCGATGAGAGACGGATTCAGCTTCTCGGGCGAATCGCCTGCGCTATTCGACCTCAAAGCATCCGGGCTAGGCGCTTCGCATGGCTTCGAGGAAATGTCCGACCTCGGCCTCCAGTTTCCGGCTTTGGCCAATCAGTTCATCGGCGGCGTCAGAAACTTCTCGGGCCATGCGACCGGTTTCATTGGCGGCGTGGGCGACACCGGTGATGTTGCTGGCGACTTCGGCGGTGCCGCGCGAGGCCTCCTCGACGTTGCGGCTGATCTCGGCTGTGGCGGCAGATTGCTCCTCGACTGCTCCGGCTACGGCGGTGGTCAACTCGCTGATCTGGTCGATCGTTCGGGTAATGCCCTGGATGGCGGTAACCGCCGAGGTGGTTTCGTTCTGGATGGCGTTGATCTGTGAGGTGATATCTTCCGTTGCCCGCGCCGTCTGGGTGGCTAGGCTCTTGACCTCGTTGGCCACCACGGCGAAGCCTTTGCCGGCATCGCCGGCGCGCGCCGCTTCGATGGTGGCGTTCAAAGCCAGCAGATTGGTCTGTGAGGCGATGTCGCTGATCAACTGGACGACGATCCCGACTCGCACGGCTGCCTGGGCCAAAGCCGCTATACGAGCATTGACGGTTTCCGCCTCGCCGACCGCACCGGTGGCGAAGGCAGCGGCGCGGGTCACCTGGGCGGTGATTTCGGTGATCGACGCCGACAACTGGGTGCCGGCGGCCGATACGGTCTCCACATTGGCGCTGGCCTGCACGGTGGCGGCCGACACCGCCGCTGTCTGCTGGTTGGTTCGTTCGGCTGTGGCGGACATGGCGCCGGCGGACTGGTTCAAGCCAACCGCTGCTTTCGAAACCGATTGCAGCACCTGGCGCACGGTTTCATCGAAAACCTGGATGGCGTTTTCAATACGTTGCTTGCGCACCAATTGCTCATCGGCGTCCAGTCGCTTGGCCAGATCGTCATGCGAATTGCGGAGCATGCTGATCTTGAAATCATAGAATGCCGCAGCCAGGGCACCGATCTCGTCGTGGTTTTTAACAACGAAATTGACGTCGGTATTGCCCTTGGCCAGTTCGACCATCACCCCGGTCATACGCCGGATGGGTCCCGTCACCCGGGTGCGTACCGTCGTCGCCGCCCACAGCGCGACCAGCACGCCGAAAACCATGGCCAGAGCCGCCAGGGCAAGGGCAAGGGTCGAGCGGAAGCCGACGACTCCAGCCTGTTCGGCTGCTTGCTCGCCGACCGTCACCGCCAGGGCAAGAAGGGTATCGATGGCGGCGGTGGATTGCTTGAACCATTCGGAGGCGGGTAGTGGGTAAGGGCGGCCAGAAAGCCCTGCGCTATAGACCGATTCGCGCGTGCTCTGGAACGTGCCGAAGAACTGGGTCTCCACCGCCGCCCCGGCCGACAGCACCTTCGGGGGTAAAAGCCCTGCATCGCGTGCTGCCACAAACTTGGTCCAGGCCAATTCGACGCGACCGCGAAAGCCGGCCAATTCGTTAATCTGCTGGGGGGTCATCGGTTGACCGCCATTGATGATGCCGCTGATCCTGGCACGTTCGCGGCCAGAGAATTCACTCATCACCCAAACAAAATGCTTGAGGTCGGCAAGCGCGGCTAACCGCGTGGTCGCCGAGACGTCGGCCTTGGCGGCACTCAGACGCAAGGCCTGCGTCTCGTCAATTAACGTGGTGATGGTCGTAAACCAGTGCTCTGGCAACATCTTGTCGCGCTCTGCCGCTGGCAGGGAGACCTGGCGCTCGATTTCGGCGCGAATGGCAGCAATTCGCTGATGGGTGGCCCGTGCCCGTTCCATCAGATCCTGTGATGCGCCCTCGGAAGACAGCCGTTGCATCGCTTCGGTAAAGGCGGCCTCGGCGGATTCGCGGCGAGGCAGTACCTGGGCCAGCCGCTGGGCACCGTCGTTACCCTGGGTGGTGAGCGCATTGATGGTGCCGCCGCGTTCGATCGCCCACTGGCCGGCGGCCTGCAACAGCAGATCGGCGGTGGCGTTGGTGGACAAGGTTTGGGTCGCCATATCCCGCTCCTGCCAAGAGCGGCCGAGGAGCGTACCGGCCGCCAGTAGCATTGGCAGAGCGAGTATGGCCAACATGGCCGGCAGTAACGCCGCGATGCGGATACCGCCCAGGCCCAGTAATTGCCGGACCCCGGAGGGATTCATCGCGCGAGTCAGGTATTCCTTGAATTTGGCGTCTGATCGCCCGATATGGGCGGTGAGCCATTGGCTCAATTTAGCGTGCAGGTCGCTGGCTACCGCGGCGGCATTTTCATGGCTAAGCCCAGCCATCAACTCGACGACGTTGCTCTCGAACTTGGCGTGCTCGCGTTTATGGTCCTCCCGACCTGGCCAGCCATGCGCTTCAAGCAGGCTTTCCTCGCGCCGAAAGTGCATGTGTATGTAGTCGGCGAGTTCGGTACACAGCAGCTTGACATCCTTGTAGGTTGGCGAGCCATGACGAGGATCGAGGCGGTCGATGATCTCGGCCAAGGTGCGGTCGTCGGCATCGAGCGCGTCGATGCCCAAAGTGACGGATTGCGGTACGGCCATCGGTCCCCTCCCCTGTATGGATTGCCGCACGACATCTGGCGAACCAAATGCGCCGGCAAGTCCATCATGTTGGTCACCTGTTTCCCGATTTCCAGTGGGCTGTCGTTTACCAAAAGTATTTTAACCCGACCAACCCAGCCAGGCCCTCGCGGAATGTCGCCTTTGGGGCATGTCCGGGCGATATCACGCTATATGTCGTTGGTATCCTAGGTAGAAATAGCCCTCTGCCTAAGCGCTCGCTCCGCTCGCTTGGCCGCGCCCTCAATGGGCGCTGAAGCCGCCCCGTTTCATACCTCGCGGGTCGGCGGCCCCGGTGGGCGGCTAACCGGATAGGCGCGCCGCAGTGATGCCCCGCCGGGACTACACCAGGCACATGGACAGGTTGACCAGGAAGCCGCCGATCAGGTGATGGGGGTCGCTGCCGAATTGGGCGCGGAAGGCCGTGTCGTCCCTGGGCGGCAGATCGGTCAGCGGATCGAACAGGGCGTGGAAGAAGATGCAGAATTCACGCTCGCCGAACACCAGCGGCTCTTCGTTGGGGTCATGGTCGCGGGTGACGAAGGCGTTGGAGGCCAGACTGATCGTCGATGGCCGGTACTGCATCAGCTTGATGAACCAGTCCTTGCGCAAGTCGTAGCGTTTGAACGAGGCCGAGATCCGGATCAGGGTGTGCCACAGCACCAGCTTGGCTTCGGCATCCTCGTAGAACAGATCCCAGGTGAACGCCTCGCCCTGGTCCTCCTTCAGCGCCTGAACGATATCGCCGCAGCGTTTGCCATAGACCTCGGCCTCGTCGCCCAGCACCAGATGCAGGAACGAGAAGATGTTGCCGACCAGGGCGCGGTCCAGCGACTCGGCCTGGAACAGCGGGCTGAGGGGATGCATCATCAGGCGGCCGAACGCGTTGCTGCGGCGCAGTTCGTGTTTCTCGCTCTCGACGATATCCATCATCTCGCGGTAGGAGCGGTGGTAGAAATCGTTGAAGCTGGTCGAGACCTTCAGCTCGGCAACGATGTGTTCCAGCAGGGGCATGCCGAGGGGCTGGCCGTGGCCGGCCTGCTCCACCGCCGAGACCAGGGCGTCAAGGACCACATTGGTGGTCTTGCGCAGATGCTGCGGACCTCTCGCCCCCATGACCGACCTCTTCCTCACTTTATGCCTTATAGGATATGGGAAATTCCTTAATCAATATAACCACGCCGTTCAATATGGATCGCGCGGTAATTGTTTTCCAGGTGGACGTCACGCCGTTACCCAGGGCGACATCACCTCGGCCGTGGGCGGCGGCATGGTGAAGTGGAAGCTGCTGCCCATGCCCGGCTGTGATTCCACCCAGATATTGCCGCCCACCCCTTGAATGACCTTCTTGCACACCGCCAGACCGATACCGGTGCCGGGATAGGCGTCGAGGGTGTGCAGCCGGCGGAAAATCTGGAAGATGTCCTGTTCCGACGGTTCGATGCCGATGCCGTTATCGGTCACCGTGAATTGCCACATGCCCGCCACCAGTCTGGCGGTCACCGTGACCCGGGGGGGGAGTCCGGGACGGCGGAACTTGATGCTGTTGCCCAGCAGATTCTGGAACACCTGCATCAGCTGGACCTCGTTGGCCATCACCGTGGGGAGGTCGCCCAGGCAGATCTCGGCCCCGCTTTCGGCGATGGCGTCCCGCAGGTTGGCGATGGCGGTGTCGCAGGCGCGGCCGGATGACACCGGAGCGGTGACATAGCCCTCGCTGGGCACCCGGGCATAGGCCAGCAGATCATTGATCAACTGGTACATGCGCTTGGCCGAGGACACGATGAATTGGATATGGGCATCGCCCTCGGGGCCGAGCTTGCCGCCGAAATCGCGCGCCAGCAACTGGACGAACGAGGTCACGTTGCTTAGCGGTTCCTGCAGGTCGTGGGAGGCGATGAACGCGAAGCGCTGCAGCTCCACATTGGCTTCGGTCAGGCTCTCCACCGCCTTTTGCAGGTCGATGGTCTTGCGCCGGCTTTCGGTGATGTCGCGGATGACCATGCTGAAGCCCAGCAGGTCGCGGCCGTTGTCGTGGATGGGCGACTGCACCACGTCGGCATAGAATCGCGTCCCGTCCTTGCGCACCAGCCAGCCTTCCTTTTCGGCCCTGC
>Ga0316222_1002000_pt1 | contig 22973 bp, 18 predicted proteins | sample TBH18011metaG_FD_206008 | JGI IMG/M metagenome (GOLD analysis project Ga0316222, IMG submission 206008) | Freshwater microbial communities from Trout Bog Lake, Wisconsin, USA - TBH18011 | ecosystem: Environmental > Aquatic > Freshwater > Lake > Hypolimnion/Profundal zone | place: USA: Wisconsin... | reverse complement strand
CCTCGGCGCGACCCGATGATATCGCGGTGATCGTCGGCAATTCCGGCTACGACCATTTCGGCCGCGACATTCCGGCGGTTCCGCCGGCCAAGAACGATGCTGCCGCCATGCGCCGCTATGTCACCGAGGGACTGGGTATTCCCACCGCCAATGTCATCTTCCTGGAGGACGCCACCAGCGCCCAGCTTGCCGAAGTGTTTGGCACCGAGCGCGAGCATCGCGGCAAGCTGTTCAATTGGGTCAAGCCCAAGCGGTCCCGCGTGTTCGTCTATTACGCCGGCCATGGCGCCCCGGCCGGCGACCAGGGGTCGCCGATGCTGGTGCCGGTCGATGCCAGCGCCAGCCAGATCGCCCTGTCAGGCTATCCGCTAACCACCCTCTACGCCAATTTGGCCAAATTGCCGGCGGAGAACGTTACCCTGGTACTGGAGGCTTGCTTTTCCGGGGCCTCAGCTGCCGGCTCGTTGGTGCCGGCCGCCTCGCCGGTCACGCTGGTGGCCAAGCAAGTGACTCCACCGACCGAGTTGACGGTGATCTCTGCGGGCGGCGCCAACCAAATCGCCTCGTGGCGCCAGGATCACGCCCACGGCCTGTTCACTGAATTCTTCCTGCGTGCCCAAGCCGGTGAGGCCGACCAGCCTCCCTATGGCAACGGCGACGGCAAAATCGGACTCGACGAGCTGGAGCGCTATCTCAAGGACAAGGTCACCGCTTCGGCTCGCCGCGACTGGGGCCGCGACCAGGATGTCCAGTTCTTCCGCCCGTCGATCGCCAGACGCTAATCCGCCTCTGGTGGCCGGGCGCCGGGGACAATATATTGGGGCGGCCCGTGCAGCAGCGATCGAGTCGTCATGACCGCCTTCTCTCCCCGTGAAATCGTCTCTGAACTCGACCGTTATATTGTCGGCCAACATGACGCCAAGCGGGCGGTGGCCATCGCCTTGCGCAACCGCTGGCGCCGTCAACAATTGCCGGAAGCCTTGCGCGAGGAGGTTCTGCCCAAGAACATCCTGATGATCGGACCCACCGGCGTCGGCAAAACCGAGATCGCGCGACGGCTGGCCCGGCTGGCCCAGGCACCCTTCATCAAGGTCGAGGCGACCAAGTTCACCGAGGTCGGCTATGTCGGCCGCGACGTTGAGCAGATTATCCGCGACTTGATCGAAGTGGCCATCGGCATGACCCGCGAGCGCCTGCGTAAGCAGGTGTTGGCCAAGGCCGAACTGGCCGCCGAGGAGCGCCTGCTCGATTCCCTGGTCGGCGATGCCGCCTCGGCCGACACCAGGCAGAAATTCCGCAAGATGCTGCGTGAAGGGGCGTTGGACGACCGCGAGATCGAGTTGCAGGTGGCCGATACGGCCGGAGCCGGCCTGCCCACCTTCGACATTCCCGGCATGCCCGGTGCTCAGATGGGAATGATCAATCTGTCCGACATGCTGGGCAAAGCCTTTGGCGGCGGTCGCACCAAGCCGCGCAAGCTGAGTGTCAAGGAGGCAGCCCAGGTGCTGACCGCCGAGGAATCCGACAAGTTGTTGGATCAGGACGGGGTGGTGAAGGAGGCCATCTGGGCAGTGGAGAATAACGGTATCGTCTTCATCGACGAGATCGACAAGATCTGCGCCCGCTCGTCCGAGCATCACGTCGGCGGTGACGTCAGCCGCGAAGGCGTGCAGCGCGACCTGCTGCCGCTGATCGAGGGCACCACCGTCGCCACCAAGCACGGCAACGTCAAGACCGACCATGTGCTGTTCATCGCCTCGGGCGCTTTCCACCTGGCCAAGCCCTCCGACCTGCTGCCGGAATTGCAAGGCCGTCTGCCGATCCGGGTCGAGTTGCAGCCCTTGGGCCGCGAGGATTTCGTCCGCATCCTGACCGAGCCGGAAGCCAGCTTGATTACTCAATACAAGGCGCTACTGGCCACCGAGGGGGTGGAGCTTGAGTTCAGCAACGCGGCGATTGACGCCATCGCCACCCTGGCCGCTGAAATCAACGGCGCCGTCGAGAATATCGGCGCCCGTCGGCTGCAAACGGTGATGGAGCGCCTGCTTGACGATATCAGCTTCACCGCTCCCGATCAGCCGCCCGATACCAGGATCGAAATTACCCCCGAGATGGTCGAATCCAAGGTCGGCGAACTGGCCAAGAAGGCTGATCTGGCCAAGTACATTCTTTAGGGGTCGTCACATCCCGTCACAAGTCGATACCGTTCGCTGGTGGTTCCGGCTAAGGGGACGGGCGACACTGAGCCATCGGACATCCAAAAGGGGATACGCCATGACGGTCGCCGTCCTCAAAACCTGCGCCGATTCGCTGGGTGGTCTGCTGGCCACCTATCAGGCCAGCGGTGACGCTTTGCTGCTGCTGAGTGTCGCGGAATCCATGCTCGCTTGTGCCCAGAAGCGGGATTGCGACAGCCACGCCGTCTGTGCCGAACGGGCGATTGAGATCTATCGCGATAGCCAGCAAATCATGGGTGCGTAAAACGGCGGGGGTGCGATGCGCCTGATCGGTCTTGCCTTCCGATCCAGGGCGTGTTTTGCTGCGCCGACGTCCGGAATCCCTTTGCGGCTATGACCAACGGATGGGGTTTGGCGTCCTGCTTGGGGACTTTCGAGTGTTGCGTCGTTCATTTTCCTTTGCCGTCATTGCGGCGGTGGCGATGTTGGCCGCCTGCGCCAGCGTGCCCACCGACCCAGACGAGCGGGCCGAATTCGAGGCCCTGAACGATCCGATCGAGCCGTTGAACCGCACCGTCTTCGACGTCAACATGTTCCTCGACGAGACCATCATGGTGCCGGTGGCCAAGGCCTATCGCGATCACGTTCCTGCGCCGTTGCAGCAGCGCTTGCACAATATGTTGAGCAATCTTGGCCAGCCCTATGTCGCCGGCAATGATTTGTTGCAGGGTGATTCCAAGCGCGCCGCCGATTCGCTGGGTCGCTTTCTGGTCAATTCCACCTTCGGCGTGCTCGGCATGTTCGACGTGGTAGCCGAGAGCGGCGGCGCCAAGGCCCATGACAACGATGTCGGCATCACCTTCGGAGTGTGGGGCTTTCCCGAAGGTCCCTATCTGATGTTGCCCTTCGTCGGACCCGCGTCGATGCGCGACGCCGCCGGCAAGATCGCCGACAATTGGAGTTCGCCGGCTGGGGCCGGATTCGCCTCCCAGGGCCTGTCCTGGGTCAATGACATTCGTTTCGGATCCGATCTGGTCGATAGCCGCGCCCGCCTGCTCGACCCGCTGGACGACCTGAAGCGCAATTCTATCGACCTCTATGCCGCCATTCGCAGCACTTACCGCCAGCGCCGCGCCGCCCTGATCGGCACCAGCGAAGATGGCGGCGGCTCGCCCGGTACGCTGCCTGGCACCGGCGTGCCCCCAACGGAAATGATCCGTTAGGGAGGTCTCAGTCTTTCGGCCGATAAAACCGCCCTGATTCCCCGACACGATCAATTCGGTATTCGCGATTGAGCACAGCGAATTCCTGGTCGGAGAAATGGATGAAGCGTGCCGGCATGGACTGAACGCCGGGGTAATCGCCCTCGCCAAATTCTGGAATATCGCTGATTTGGATCACCGGGATTTGGTGGTGGCGCAGCTTGTCGATCAGCACGTCGGCGGGCAGATGCCCGGCCACGACGGCCTGATGGACGTTGAAGGCATCGTAGTACATCTCCTTGCCGGCGCGGAAGCACAGCAATTGTGACTGGCATAGCGCTGGACCGGGGATGGCGCGGAGATAGGCGATATCGGCATTGAACAAATGCTCGCGGCGATCCATCTCGCCGGCGGCATCGACGCCGAACCGCCCCAAAGCCAGCGGCGCATAGAAAATGACCCCGGCATTGGCGGCGAGCGCCAGGGTGGTCTTGGTTTGTGGCCACGAAAAGCGCTGGCCGAGTCGGTGGGCGACCAGGCCGGTGCCAATGGCTAGGGCAATCGAAACGTCGAAAAACACGTTGATGTCAGTGTTGGCGCCACCGGCGAATCCCGCCCCGCAAGCCAGCGCCAGCAGCAGATAGGCGCCGACCAGACCGGCCGGCCGCCGGTGGCGGGCGGCGATCAGGCCCAATCCCACCACCGCCAGCGGCGCCTGGAAGCGGCCCAGGATCTCGGTAGTGAACAAGAAGCCGCGAGCCACGTCCCAGGTGCGGGTGGCCAGCACCTGGGCGAAAAAGGTGGGGCCGACCATCAGCCACAGGACCAGGGCGCTGAGTCCGGCCAATCCGAGACCGGCAATGAAAAAGCCGGCCCGTTGTCCCGGCTTGCCTCGCCAAGCCAGATCAATCATCACCACCAGCGGCGCCACCACCAGATTGTGCTTGGTCAACGCCGCGATGGCGAAGAGCAGCGCCACAATCGCGCCGCGCCGCCAGCCGCCGGACCCGCCCAGATGAACGGCCAGACCGGCAACCACGAAGGCCTGGCCCAAAAGCTGGGGATCGTTCATGCCGAGATAATCGGTGGCGAAGGCGGCGAACAGACCAAGACAAGTGGCGAAGGCCAGCCGCGCGTCGTTGCGGGATCCGCCGGCGCCCTGCACGATGAACCCACAGGATGTTGCGATGGCCAGCAGTGCCATCAGCGATACCGCTCTGCCGGCCAGCATGGGGTCGCCGATCAGAGCGGCCAGTGCGCCAACCAGATAGAATGACAGCGGCGGGTAATTGTTGAAGAACAGGGGCGATTGAAGGGTGTACAGCGACTGCCCGGCGATGGCGCGAAGCTGGTAATAGGCGTTCCAGCCCTCGTTCGAATCGATTTCGAAGTTCCAGAAGACGCGGATGACGGGATAAGCGAACATCACCAGCGCCAGTCCCAGCAGCGCCACCACCGTGTTTCGGTATGTGCGGGTTTCCGCCGCCATTTGGGTCATCGCCGTTATCCTTGCCCTTAACGGCTGCCTAGATACCATGAAACCGCCCCTCGGCAAGCTTGCCGGTACGACCGGCCCCTGTGAAACGCCCCATCCGATGACTACCTGCAAAATTGGTACTGTGGGAACGCGGGGGGCGGCACGATGCCAATCGGATTCTACGGCGGACGGGCGGCGGCCTTGATGGTGACGGCGATGATGCTGATCGCCGGATCCGCCCCGGCGGCAGAGCCCCTGACCATCGCCGTTGCGGTTCCGATGAGCGGCAGCGGCCGGCACATTGGCCCTGAAATCGCCAATGCGGTGCAGATGGTGATCGATGAGGTCAACCATCAGGGTGGCTTGGCGGGGCGGCACCTAGCCATCACCCTGCTGGATGACGCCACCAATCCGGACACCGCCGCCGCGATTGCCCGCGTCGTGATCGATAGTCCGGCGCTGGCGGTGATTGGCCATCCCCACTCCCCGGTGGCGCTGGCGGCGGTGCCGCTCTATCAGCAGGGCGGCATGGCCCTCTTGTCGAGTGCCGCCGAGGATTCGCTGACTGCGGACCATTCCGTTTTCTTTCGTATTGTTCCGGCACTTGAGACCCAGGGCCGCGCCAGTGCGCTTTATGCCCGCGAAGGGTTGGGCTTGGACAAGGCCACCATCCTTTATCGCGATGACACGTTCGGCCGCGCCCTGCGCCAAAGCTTCACCGACGAGTTCACCGCCGGCCGCCCGGCCCAAGTCAGGGCAGTAGCCCTACGGCCTGGCGCGATCGACTGGGACCAGGTGGCGGCTGGTCTGGCCGCCGATCCGGCGCCGGGATTGATTCTAATGGCGATGCAGGATTATGACGCCAGCCGCTTTCTGGTGGCGAAACGCCACCACGGCATCGCCGCTCCGGTGATGGGACCGCAAGCGGTCGCCCGCGAGGTGTTCGTCACCCTGTTCAAGGACCAGCCCGAGGAAGCGACGCGACCGGGGCTCTTCGCCGAAGGGATCTACGCCATGGCTCCGGCCATGCTCGACACCGCCAACAAGGATACGGTGGATTTCGCTACCGCATACGAGGCCCGGTATGGGACGGCGCCGGGTTGGACCGGGGTCAAGTATTACGAAGCGGCGCGGGCGCTGGTCTTGGCCCTGACCCGGGCTGCAATCACCGGCCGCCCGGATACGCTCAAGGCCGATCGCGCGGCGGTGCGCGCCGCCCTGGCGGCCATGGATTCGCCCGACCGCGCCGCGATCGGCTTGACCGGGCCGGTCCAGTTCGACGCCCACCGCAACCGGATCGATTCCTTTCGGGTCGGGCGGTTCCAAGGCGGCCGCTTCGTCTCGGCGCCCATCCAATTCGTCCGGGTCGAGGATCCCGGCGCGGTCGATTTGAAGCGGGACCTGGCCGCCGACATCATTCGCAAGATCGGCGACGAGTATTATTGGCGCCAGCGCATTGTCTATACCGGGCTACAGCCGGTTTCGATCGACAGGATCGACACCAAGGAAGCGTTCTTCTCGGCCGATTTTTACATGTGGATGCGCTTTGTCGAGCGCGACGGAATCGCCCAGGTCGAGTTTCCCGACATGGTGCGCGGCAGCTATAATCCAGCCCAGCCGGTGGCCCAGCATCGCGCCGACGGGATGATCTATTTGCTCTACCGGATCAAGGGCGATTTTCGGAACGAATTCACCTTGGGCGATTATCCCTTCGACCGCCAGAGTTTGAGCATTCGCTTGGCCAATTCCCATTTGACCCGCGAGGAGGTGGTTTATGCGGTTGATAGCCCGCCTCCCGGCTTGAGTGGCCGAGACGATTCCGCAGCCGGCGGTCGGTGGCGCACGCCCGATCAGTGGGATTCCTGGGGCATCGAGCAGTTCCGCGACGATCTGGTGTCGAAGCAGGCGCTGGGCGACCCCGCAGCGATGCGATCGGGCCGCGCCCTGGAATTCTCCGGGTTCAAGATGGTGATGACGGTGCAGCGCCAAGTGGTGGTGTTCCTGCGCAAGAACCTGCTGGCCTTGGCGCTGCTGACTCTGGTGGTCTATTCGACCCTGTTCTACCCGGAAAGCGTCCTCAAAGAGCGCCTCACCGTGCCGGTTGCGGGCATGCTGTCGGCCTCGGTGCTGCTGGCCGGAACCCAGAACAAGCTGGGGGATATCGGCTATACCACTGCGGCCGAGGTGATCTTTTACGTGTTCTTTTTCGTCAGCCTGATGGCGACGCTGTCGGCCCTGGTTGAGGAGCGGCTGCGCCTGAGCGGAATGCCGCTGGCGTCGATGCTGGTGCGGCGTGGCTCGCACATCCTGTTTCCGCTGACGGTCGCCGCCACTGTTTTGGCGTTTGCCGTCCATTATGGTGACAGGTTCTAGCCGCCCCACCTTGCACGAAAAGGGGCGGCTTCAGCGCTCATTGAGGGCGTGGCCAAGCGAACGGAGCGAGCACCCGGCGAGGGCTGTATTTTTCTGGATCGGCCGGGGCGGCAATGAACATTCTCGAACATGGAGGATTGGGGTATCATCCGCCCGGGCCGGGAGAGTTTCGCCGATGACGACATGTTTCGAAAATGAACTGCGACTGCTTGAGGCCAGTGCCGGCGACGGCTGGGAAATCCGTCTCAATCTGCTTGAGCGGATGCAGAACCTGATCGTGCTGGCGCGGCAACGCCGTATCGTCTTCGTTAATCCGGCCGGTCTGCGCTGGCTCGGCCACGCCGCCGCTTCGGACTTGGTGGGGACCGATATCGGCGCACTGTTCCATTCCGATTACGGCGAACTGGTCGAACTTGGCCTCGAATTGCTGGCCGAGGAAAAGGTGATTCCGCTCAAGATGATGCGCCGCGATGGCGTCGCGATTGAGGTTGAGATGTGGGTCGAAAACCTCGGCGCGGCAGGCGAGGACACCTATATCATCGAAGCCCGCAACATCTCGGAGCAACTGAAATCGGCTCGGGCGCTGCGGGCGCGCGAGCAATGGCTGGAAGGCATCATCAATACCGTCGCCGACGGAATCGTCACCGTTGATCGCAACGGCCTTGTCCAGACCTTCAATCCCGCCGCCGAGCGCATTTTCGATTTCAAGGCCGAGGAAATCATCGGCAAGAATATCCGTCAGTTGGTCCCCGACCCGATTGCCAAGAAACTAGGGACCGAGGCTGGCCATGGCTGGCACGAGATTCTGGCGCTGGGCGGTGAATTGATGGGGATGCGCAAAGACGGCGACGTTTTCCCGATGGAAGCCTCGGTCAGCGAGATGCAGCAGGGTGAAAATATCGCCTATGCCAGCGTGGTGCGCGATATCACCGCGCGTAAGCGGGCCGAAGAGCACATCCGCCACCTAGCCCATCACGATGCGCTGACCGGCTTGCCCAATCGCTTTTTATTCGCCGACCGCCTGGAGGCGGCGATCACCCGGGCGATTCGCCATAAAACCCGCATCGCCCTGGTCTTTATCGACCTCAACCGCTTCAAGCCGGTCAACGATGTCTACGGCCACGCGGTCGGCGACAAGGTGTTGATCGGGGTGGCCAACCGGGTGCGGGCCTGCTTGCGCAAGACCGATACAGTGGCCCGGGTCGGTGGCGACGAATTCGTCGCCATCCTTGAGGAAATTTCGGGCGAGCAGCAAATCCGCCGGCTGGCCGCCAAGATCCTGCTCGCCGTCGCCGCCCCCGAGACGATTGACGGAATCGTCCACTCTCTCGGCGCCAGCCTGGGTATCGCGCTCTACCCCGAGGATGCCACCGAATCGGTCGAACTGATCGACAAGGCGGACAAGGCGATGTATCTGGCCAAACGCAACGGCGCAGTGTGCCTCTATCCCGATGTTCTCTGGCAAATCGACGCGGAGTTCCACGCCGAAGCCGGGAAATCGTAGTCATGGCGGGCATGGAATTGCCGCAATGGTCGGAGCGCTTGAGCGTCGGCCATGCAGTTCTCGATCAGCATCATCGCCAGTTGTTCGCGCTGACCGGTCGTGCCGCCCGACTGGTGGAAAGTGGCGCCGATCTCGCCCAATTGCGCGAGCTGCTGGCCGAACTGGTCCGCTACACCGCCTACCACTTCGCCGAGGAGGAACGGCTGATGGCGGCGGCGGGCTATCCCTTCCTCGACCTTCACCGTGATTCCCACCGGGGTATCGTCATGCGCCTCGAGGACTTGGCCGAGACCGCCAATCAGCGGCCGCTCGGCGCCGTTCTGGCCGACACGGCTTTGTTCCTGTCGGGCTGGCTGGTGCACCACATCGAAATCGAGGATTTCGAGTACCGGGACTGTGTCGGGGCGACGGCGTGACCTACCGTAGATCGGCCAGGCTGGGGCTGCGTTGGCGCGGCAGCAGCAGCCAATAACGGCCGGGTGACTTCATCCGCCCGGCCTGCTCAAAGGCGGCCTCCCCGGCGCCCCAGAACAAATCCCCGCGGACCGGCCCCTTGATGGCGGCGCCGGTATCCTGGGCCATCACCACTCGGCGCAGTGTTTCGCCCGAGGGGGCCGTGGTGTCCAGCCAGACCGGAACCCCCAGGGGCACGAAGCGGGAATCCACCGCCAGCGAGCGCCCCGCAGTCAGTGCCACGCCTTGGGCGCCGATCGGGCCATCGCCGACGACCGGACGATAGAACACATAGCGCGGATTGGCCGCCATCAGCGGCACGGCCTCGGAGGGATGGGCCTTCAGCCAGGCGCGGATGGCCGGCATGGTGGCGCCGGCCTCGACCTTGCCGGAATCGGCCAGCAATTTACCCAGCCCAACAAATTTGCGGCCATTGGTCGCCGCTACTCCCACCCGCTGCACCGACCCATCCTCGAAGCGGATGCGGCCCGAGCCTTGGATGTGAAGGATATGGGCATCGACCGCGTCGTCTAGCCACGCCAGCGGCTGGGCCAGTCCGGCCAGGGCTCCGGCCTCGATCTCGGCGCGGGCGGGATAGGGGTCGAGGCGCCCATCGACCACCCGCCCGGCCAGTTGGTCGCGTCCGAGATCGGGCCGCAATTGGCCGAGATCGGCGGTGACCAGATCCTTGGGCCGGGCCAAGAGCGGTACGGTAAAGCGCCCCTGGCGCTGGTGGGAAGCGGTCAGTTCGGGTTCGTAATATCCGGTGAAAACGCCCTCGTCCTTGGCGTTATTGGCGGCCCGGAAGGGCTGGAACCATTGGCGAAAGAAAGCCCGCGCCGCCCCGTGGTCGCCTGCCGGCAGGTGCCGGGCGGCGCCGCAGGGGCCGCTCCAATCGGAGGCGATTCCGCCCCACCCCTCGGCTCCGACCGCTTTGTCGAAGGGCAGGGTGGCGAAGCGGTCGCAGGATTTGAGCAAGGCGGGGAGCACCGCCGCCACCGAATCGTCGCCCCAACCGGGCAGCTCGTCAAAGCTGGCTGGGGTAAGGACCATCCGATCAGGCTGCGCAGGCGAGACGGCGACGGGCGGGGGCGGCTCGGCACAACCTGCCGCAAGAAGCAGTAGCGCCAGGACCGGGCCGAGACGACGCGCCATTGCCGCTCAGGCCTCGGGCGAGGAGGTCGCCACCAATTGCCAATTGGGATCGGGCGAGCGGGTGTCGCGACGGAAGGTCCACTGATCGACCACCTCGACCGCCTGGGTGGCGTCGCCCTCGATGACGCGATCATTGGCATCGCGCCGAACGTTGATCTGGTGGCTAACGAAGCGAACCGTGACATAGGCGACGGTGCCGTCAAGTCCGGCTCCGGCCACGGCGGCGGTGACCCCCCGCAGCTTGGTGTCGAGTCGCTCGCCGGCCCGGTTGCGGGCTTCGATGGCCCCGGTGAAATTGCGGTAGACCTCGTCCGACAGCAACGGCCGCAACAACGAGCTGTCACCTTCGGCATAGGCGGTGACGATCATCGAAAAGGCGGCGCGGGCGCCCTCAAGGAAGGTTTCAGGAGAGAAATTGCGGTCGGCGGCGCGAATCGCTCCCAGCCCGATGTCGCCAAAGGCAGTGTCGGGCTTGCCGGCAAGCTTGCGCAGGTTGCTGATATCGATCACGTTGTCAACATTGCGCAATTCGGCCGGCTTGGCCGCGTCGAATGGCGGCTTTTCGATGCCGGTGCGCTTGCCGAGTACGCCGCGCAGGCGGAACACCAGGAAGGCCGCCACCATGGCGAAGAAGATGATGTCGAGGAAATGCAAGTTGTCGCTCACGGTCGCAATTCCGGGGGATGGACAGGCTCCCCACCGGGCAACACATAAGCCTCGGACGGCGAAAGGGCAAGCATGGCTTGGCTAATCCTGGCGGGGATCGTCGCGCTTCCGGTGATCGAGATCGCCCTGTTCGTCAAATCGGCCGACCTGATCGGGGTGATGGCCACGGTGGCGCTGGCCGTGCTGGCGGTGACCAGCGGGGGCATTCTGCTGCGCCAGCAGGGCTTGGCCCTGCTGTGGCGGGCGCGAGGGCAATTGGCGCAAGGACAGATGCCGGTCGATGAGGCCTTTGACGGCCTGTGCCTGGCCGTTGCCGGCTTCCTGCTGATCCTGCCCGGCTTCCTCACCGACGCCATGGCTCTGGTCTTGCTGTTGCCGCCGGTGCGACGGTCATTGCGGTCATGGCTGGGCCGCGCGGTCGTGACGTCGCCGCCTGGAACCATCGACGCCGAATATCACGTGATTGAGGACGCCAAAGACCGTCATTGAGTTGCCGTCCCCGGCAAACCGTGCTAGCCCTTGCCCCGCCCGCGAGGGGATTATCCAGGAGAGTTGGAACGATGACCGAAGAAACCGCACCCCAGGAACTGCCGCCGCTGATCGTTAACGGGCAGTACGTCAAGGACCTCTCCTTCGAAGTCCCCGGCGCCCCCGCAATCTACGGCGAAATGTCCGAAAGCCCGGAAATCCCGATCCATGTCGATGTCAGCGTCAATCCGCTGCGCGATAAGGTGTTCGAGGTGGTGCTGCACGTCAAGATCGAGGCGGCGATCGGCGACAAGCCGGTGTTCATCGTGGAATTGGCCTATGGCGGCGTCTTCACCGTCAACGTGCCGGAAGAGCATGTCCATGCTCTGCTGCTGGTGGAATGCCCGCGCCTGTTGTTCCCCTATGTCCGCCGCCTGATCTCCGATCTGACCCGCGATGGCGGCTTCCCGCCGCTGATGATCCAGCCGATCGACTTCGTCCAGCTCTACCGCGCCCGCATGCAGCGCGCCGCCGCCGAAGCCGAAGCCGGCCACGCCTAAGGTAAATCGGTGACAGTGCACTAATTGCCGGGCGGCGAAGTTAGTGCACTGTCACCGAATTTCTGAAAGGGAGTCCGCGTGTCACAGGTTGTCGGCGGTTGGCGGCTCTATTTCGACCGTCGCGTCGTCGCGGTGGCGTTGCTGGGCTTTTCCAGCGGCCTGCCTTATCTGCTGGTGTTCTCGACGCTGTCGGCGTGGATGACCGGCCAAGGCCTTGATCTTCGCACCATCGGCTTTTTCGCACTGGTGCGCCTTCCCTATACCTTGAAGCCCTTGTGGTCGCCGATGATTGATCGGCTGCCGCTGCCGCTGTTGACCCGCTGGCTGGGCCGGCGGCGCGGCTGGGGGTTGTTGATCCAGGCGCTGTTGATTGCTGCGATCCTGGCGCTGGGCAGTTGCGATCCGGCCGGCGACGTTCGGATTCTGGCGGTGGCGGCGGTGGCGGTGGCGTTCCTGGCCGCCAGCCAAGACATCGTCATCGACGCCTATCGGATCGAGCTGCTGACCCCCACCCTGCAGGGTCCGGGGGCCGGCGCGGTGCAGACCGGCTATCGCATCGGCATGCTGGTGGCCGGGGCGGGCGCGCTGTACATCGCCTCGGCCTTCGGTTGGTTTGCGGCCTATGCCACCATGGCGGCGCTGCTATCGCTCGGCATGGCGGTTCTCCTGACTCATCCCGAGCCGAAGATGGCGCCGGTGGCGGCCCTGCCGGCGGGTGGGGTGATGGGCTGGCTGCGTGACGCCTATGTCCGCCCCCTGGCCGATTTCTTCGGCCGTCATGGCTGGCTGGCGGTGATGGCCTTGGTGGTCGGCTATAAGCTGGGCGAGGCGCTGGCCGGGATGATGGCGACGCCGCTTTACCTCAAGCTCGGCTATACGCTGCCCGAGATCGCCACCGTCAGCAAGATCTTCGGCTTCGGCGCGACGGTGGCCGGAAACCTGCTTGGCGGCATGCTGGTGGTCCGGCTGGGGGTGATGCGGGCGCTGCTGGTCTTTGGCATCGCCCAGTCGCTCGGCAATCTGTTCTACGTCTTGCAGGCGGTGTCTGGGCACGATCTCAGGGTGTTGGCGCTCTGCGTGTTCGCCGAGAATCTGACCGGCGGCATGGCCGGGGCGGCGATGGTCACCTACCTGTCGGGCCTGTGCAACCTGTCCTATACCGCCACCCAATACGCCTTGCTATCGGCGCTGGCGGCGGTGGGCACCACGATTTTCGCCTCGGCCAGCGGTACTCTCGCCCAGTCGCTTGGCTGGACGGATTTCTTCCTGCTCACCACAATGGTGACCATTCCGGCGCTGCTGCTGCTGGTGTGGATGATGCGGCGCCGGCCGGTGCTCGAAGCCGCCGATTGAACTCTGCCCGTCGCGCCCTTGCCAGGCGACGCCGGAGCGTTCATCGTGGTTTTGGAATAAGGACAAATCCATGCGGATCGGCGTACCCAAAGAGATCAAGACCCACGAATATCGCGTCGGTCTGGTTCCGGCCAGCGTGCGGGAACTGGTCCATCGCGGCCATCGGGTCGTGGTCGAGACCAAGGCTGGCGACGGGATCGGCAGTGCCGATTCCGCCTATCTGGCGGCGGGTGCCGAGATCGTCGGCTCGGCCGCCGAAATCTTTGCCGTCGCCGATCTGGTGGTCAAGGTCAAGGAGCCGCAGCCGGTCGAATACGGCCTGTTGCGCCCCGGTCAGGTGCTGTTCACCTATCTCCATCTTGCCCCCGATTCCGGCCAGACCAAGGCGCTGATGGAATCTGGCTGTATCGCTATCGCCTATGAGACGGTGACCGACGGCAAGGGCGGCCTGCCGCTGCTGGCGCCGATGTCCGAGGTGGCGGGACGGATGTCGATTCAGGTTGGCGCCCATTGCTTGGAAAAGGAGCAGGGCGGCTCCGGCGTGCTGCTGGGGGGCGTGCCTGGCGTGGCTCCCGCTCTGGTCACCATTATCGGCGGCGGGGTGGTCGGCACCAATGCCGCCCGGATCGCCCTGGGCATGGGGGCGTCGGTGACCGTGCTCGACACCTCGCTGCCCCGGCTGGCCTTCCTCGACGATCTGTTCGCCGGGCGGGTGCGCACCATCTACGCTACTCTCGATGCCATCGACAAAGCCGTGCTGGAATCCGATCTGGTGATTGGCGCCGTGCTGGTGCCGGGCGCCGCCGCACCCAAGCTGGTCGGTGCGGATTTGGTGGCGGGCATGCGGCCAGGCTCGGTGATGGTCGATGTCGCCATCGACCAGGGCGGTTGTTTTGCCACCTCGCGCCCCACCACCCATGCCGATCCGACCTATGTGGCGGGCGGCGTGGTGCATTATTGCGTGACCAATATGCCGGGCGCGGTGGCCCATACCTCGGCCTTCGCCCTCAACAACGCTACTCTGCCCTTCGTGCGGGCGCTTGCCGACAAGGGCTGGGCGACAGCATTGGCCGAGGACGCGCATCTTCGCTCCGGTCTCAACATCCACCAGGGCCGCGTCACCCACGCGGCGGTGGCCCATGCTCTCGGCCTGCCGCTGGTGGCGGCCGCAGACGTTCTACGCTAGCACCAGAGGATTCCATGGATATCAGCAAAATCTCGATCGGCCCCAACCCGCCCCACGACATCAACGTCATCATCGAAATCCCCCTGCGCGGCGAGCCGGTGAAGTACGAAATCTGCAAGGAATCGGGGGCGATGTTCGTCGATCGCTTCCTCCACACGGCGATGTTCTACCCGGCCAATTACGGCTTTGTGCCCCACACCCTGTCCGATGACGGCGATCCGGTCGATGTGCTGGTGGTCGGCCGCCATAGCGTGGCGGTGGGTAGCGTCATGCGCTCGCGGCCGATCGGCGTGCTGATGATGGAGGACGAGGCTGGCATGGACGAAAAGATCCTGGCGGTGCCCCATCCCAAGCTGCACCCGTTCTATGACAACGTGCAGACCTATCTTGATCTGCCTCAGGTGCTGCTCCAGCAGATCGAGCACTTCTTCGTCCATTACAAGGACCTCGAGCCTGGCAAATGGGCCAAGATGAAGGGCTGGGGCGGTCCGGAAAAGGCCATCGAAGTGATCGAGGAATCGATCCGCCGCGCCGAAGCCAAGAAGTGATCCGGCGCCCCGCTATCCGACGGCGCGGATGGCGGGGCCGCTGGCCAGCGGCAGGTAGACGGTAAAGGTCGATCCCTTGCCCGGCACCGAATCGACCACCAGGGTGCCGCGGTGGCGATTGATGATGTGTTTGACGATGGCCAGACCGAGGCCGGTGCCGCCCAGCTTGCGCGAGCGGGCGGTATCGACCCGGTAGAAGCGCTCGGTCAGGCGAGGCAGGTGCTCGCGGGCGATCCCTTCGCCCTGGTCGCTGACCGCCACCGCCACCGCATGGCCGGCCTTGAGGTGCGAGGCGGCGGGCGGCAGGCGGTCGGCCAGGCGTAGCGTCACCTCGACGGGTGTGCCGTCGCGGCCGTACTTGACCGCGTTATCAAGCAGATTTTGTAACAATTGGGCCAGCTCGTCGGCCTGGCCGATGGCGGCGGTGGCGCGGGAATCGATCACCGCCGTCAGACTCATCCGCTTGGCCTCGGCCAGCGGCTGCATGGCTGCCACCGCGCTTTCGACGATGCGGCCAAGATCGATCGGATCGCTGGGTGGCGAATGCTCGTTGAGCTCGATCCGAGACAGTGACAACAGGTCGTTGACCAGGCGGGCCATCCGCGCCGCCTGTTCCTGCATGATCGCCAGGAAGCGCTCGCGCGCCTCCCCGTCGTCGCGGGCGGGACCGCGCAGAGTCTCGATGAACCCCAGCAGGGTCGAGAGCGGGGTGCGCAATTCGTGGCTGGCATTGGCGACGAAATCGGCGCGCATCTGCTCGATGCGGCGCACCGCGGTGATGTCGTGCAGCGCCAGAATCACCAAGGAACCGTCGGCGGCCATGGCATCCAGTCGTTCGACCCGCGCGATGAAACTGCGCTCGACCGGCACCGGCAGCAGGAATTCAGCCTCCCGGCCCGGCTCGCCGGCCAGCACCGCATCGGCCGCCTCCAGCACGGCCGGGGCGCGCAGCAAAGCGGCCAAGTCACGACCGCTGAAATCGCGGCCGAAGGCGCGCCGCGCCGCGCGGTTATGGCGCACCACCCGGCGATCGGAATCCAGCAGCAGCATCGGGTCGGGCAGGCTGTCAAACAAAGATTCGTGCCAGCGCGCCGCCGCCGCCAGATCGGATTGCTGCTGCTGCCACACCCGACGCAACTGGCCGATGGCCAGCACCATGTCGTCAACCAGCCGTTCGCGGCGGGGCGAGGGCGGGGGCGCATCGACCTGATCGGCCAGGGAGCGCATCCAGGTACTGAGCGCGGCCAGATCGGCGAGATGGGAATAGATCACCAAAGCGGTGAGGGTGGCGATGGCAGCGAAAGCCAGCAAAGCCTCCCATGGCCGCACCTCCGTCAGCACCACCAGCGCGGACAGCACCACCGCCGCTGGCAGAGTCAGCACGGCGACGGCGGCGATCAGCCGGCGGGGCGGGATGGGGCGCCGGGTCAAAAGGTTCGCTCCTTACCGGCCCTTGGCCTCGAAGGTGTGGACATTGGCGGCGTCGTTGGTCCGCAGCACAGTCTGGGCGCGGGCCTCGGCCTCGTCATTGGGTGTCGCTACCCATAGGATCACCGCTCCGGCGGCCAAGGCGCGGGCGAAATCCTCAGAATCGGGCAGAGCCGAAACCTCACCCAGCAATTCCTTGACGGCGATGCCGCCGACGCCTGCGGCGATCAGGGCGGCAATGGTGGCGCCTACCGGCCCGGCGGCCAGGGCGATCAACCCGGCGGCGACCAGCGGACCCTCGTATTTCAGCTCGCCGACCAGCCCGACCAGGGCGTCACGCCAAGTGCGCCCGCCGGGGGACCCGGCCGCGTCGATCGATTGATGGGAGGACAGGACGCTGAGATCGCTGCGGGCAAAGCCGGCTTCGACCAGGGCGGCCACCGCGTCTTGGAAGTGGTGGCGGTCGGCGAAGGTGCCGACAACCTCACGGGTGGATGTTGTGTCGCTGGCCGTCATGGTCGCCTCCATCATACTCCCGTCGGGGGACCATTGTGCGCCATCGACGGTGGAATTCCTAGAGGCTGAGGGGTTGCAGGGAGATGACATCATGGTACCTTGACGCCCGCCCCACCCGCCGGAAAAAAGCCCCGCCCCGTGACCGTCGCCTCGCCGGAGATTCCCCCAGACGCCAGCCCGATGATGGCGCAATACCTGGCCATCAAGCGGGATCATCCCGATTGTCTGCTGTTCTACCGCATGGGCGATTTCTACGAGCTGTTCTTCGACGACGCCGTCAAGGCCTCGGCGGCGCTCGATATCACCCTCACTCGGCGCGGCAAGCATCTGGGCGAGGATATCCAGATGTGCGGCGTGCCGGTCCGGGCCTACGAAGCCTATCTGGCGCGGCTGGTGCGCTCGGGCTTCAAGGTGGCGATCGCCGAGCAGATCGAGGACCCGGCCGAGGCCAAGAAGCGCGGCGGCAAGTCGGTGGTGGCCCGCGACGTGGTCCGCCTGATCACCGCAGGCACTCTGACCGAGGACAATCTGCTCGATTCCCGCGCCCACAATTACCTGGCGGCGGTGGCCGAGGCGCAAGGGGTGCTGGGGCTGGCTTGGGTCGATGTTTCGACCGGCGATTTTCAATTGCAGGCGGTGGCGCTCAAAGGGTTGGGGGCGGCGCTGGCTCGGCTCAATCCCGGCGAGCTGTTGCTCCCGGAGCGGCTGCTGACCCATGACTCGCTATTCGAGGTGTGGGGCGATTGGAAGGCGGTGCTGAGTCCGCTGCCCTCGGCTCGTTTCGATTCCGAAAATGCCCGCCGGCGGTTGGAGGCGCTCTATGGGGTCGGGGCGCTCGACGGCTTCGGCGCCTTTTCCCGGCCGGAACTGGCCGCTGGCGGCGCCCTGGTCGATTACGTCGAGCTGACCCAGAAGGGCAAGCTGCCGCGCCTGGCGCCGCCGCGTCGCCTGGCCGAGGGGGCGGTGATGGAGATCGACGCCGCCACCCGCCGCAATCTCGAACTGACCGAGACCCTGACCGGTGAACGGCGCGGCTCGCTGTTGGCCACCATCGACCGTACCGTCACCGGGGCCGGAGCCCGGCTGCTGTCGGCCCGGCTGTCGGCGCCCCTGACCGAGGTGGCGACGATCGAGCGACGCCTCGACATGGTGGCGTTCTTCGTCGAACGGGACGGCGTGCGCGAGCGGTTGCGCACCCTGTTGCGCGCCTGCCCCGATGTCGAGCGCGGCTTGTCGCGATTGTCGTTGGGACGTGGGGGGCCGCGCGATTTGGGCCAGATCCGCGACGCTTTGGCGCAGATCCCCGCCTTGCGCAACGTGTTGGCCCTGGGTGGCCTTGATTCCCCGCCGGCCGGATTGGTCGCCGCCGCCCAGCGCCTGGGCGAGCATTCGGTGCTGGTCGAACGGCTCGATTCCACCCTGGCCGCCGAATTGCCGCTCAACGCCCGCGACGGCGACTTTATCGCGCCGGGCGCCCATCCGGCGCTCGACGAATTGAAGACGCTGGAAAAGGAAGGCAAGGGCGTGCTGCTCCGCCTGGAGCAACGTTACGCCAGCGAAACGGGCGTTGCCTCGCTGAAATTGCGCCACAACAACATCATCGGCTACCACATCGAGGTCCCGGCCAAGCAGGCCGACAAGCTGGGTCCCGACTTCATCCACCGCCAGACCATGGCGGCGGCGGCCCGCTATACCACCACCGAGCTGATCGAGTTGGCCAATCGCATTCTCGGCGCCTCGGCCCAGGCCTTGGAATTGGAGCAGCGTCTCTTCGCCGATCTGGTCGGCGAGGTGACGGCCAGGGCAGACGATATCGCCACCGCCGCCCGCGCCCTGGCCAGCCTTGACGTCGCCGCCGCTTTGGCGGAATTGGCGGCCGATGGCGATTGGACGCGCCCCTTGGTCGATGACGGACTGGACTTCGATATCCGGGGCGGTCGGCATCCGGTGGTCGAGGCGGCCCTGGCCGCCGCCCACGCCCAGGCCTTTGTCGCCAATGATTGCGACCTGGGGCCCCAGAGGCGCCTGTGGCTGATCACCGGCCCCAATATGGCCGGTAAGTCGACCTTCCTGCGCCAGAACGCGGTGATCGCTTTGCTGGCTCAGATGGGTGCTTTCGTGCCGGCGGCTTCGGCCCATATCGGCGTGGTTGATCGGCTGTTCAGCCGGGTCGGCGCCGCCGACGATCTGGCCCGGGGCCGCTCCACCTTCATGGTCGAGATGGTGGAAACCGCCGCCATTCTCAACCAGTCGGGGGCGCGCGCCTTGGTCATTCTCGACGAGATTGGGCGCGGGACCGCCACCTTCGACGGCCTGTCGATCGCCTGGGCGGTGGTCGAGCATCTCCACGCCGTCAATTCCTGCCGCGCCCTGTTCGCCACCCATTATCACGAACTGACCCGCCTGGCCGCACGCCTGCCGGCGCTGGCCTGCCACCAGATGCGGGTCAAGGAATGGCAAGGCGACGTGGTGTTCCTGCACGAGGTGGCGGCGGGCGCCGCCGACCGCTCCTACGGCATCCATGTCGCTCGCCTGGCCGGGCTGCCCGGCGCAGTCGTTACGAGGGCGGAAGAAGTGCTCGCGGCGCTGGAAAGTTCCGATCAGGCGGGGGCAGTGGCTCGCCTGGCTGACGATCTGCCGCTGTTCGCCGCCGCTCGCCCGGCCCGCCCAGTGTCCGCGCGGAGTTCAGCGGTCGAGGAGCGTCTGAAGGCGGTCAACCCGGACGAATTGTCGGCTCGCGCCGCGCTTGATCTGATGTACGAACTTAAGGGATTGCTGGGATAGCTTTTCTTCTCTCGATCCCGCAATTCCCCCCGGTATAATCAGCCTTCCCTTTCCCTGGCGGTTCCCGCGTTCATGTCCAACATTCCCGACCAGCGCAACATCGTCGATCGCCGCGCCATCATCACGCGCCTGGCGGCCATCGTCGCCGAGGAATTGCCCAAGCACAAACGCCGCTCCCGCGTGCTGGAGGTGTTCAAGGCCGCGCTGGCCGAGGGACGCGCCGAAATCCGTAAACGCTTTACCGCTGGGGGCAGTGGGACCGACACGGTGCGGGCCAATTGCTTCCTGATCGACCAGTTGATTCGCATCGCCCACGATTTCGCCGTCGATCACGAGCAGGCGCAAGGGGTGCGCACTGCCGCCGAGGCGATGAGTCTGGTGGCGGTGGGCGGCTATGGTCGCGGCGAACTCAGTCCCCATTCCGATATCGATCTCTTGTTCCTTACCCCCTACAAGCGCACCCCTTTTCAGGAGCAGATGGTCGAGTACATTCTTTATCTGCTGTGGGATCTCGGCCTCAAGGTCGGCCAGGCCACCCGTTCGGCCGATGAGTGCGTGCGCCACGCCAAGGAAGACTTGACCATCCGCACCGCCCTGCTGGAGATGCGCTGGGTCTGGGGCGATCAGGCGCTGTTCGCCGACCTCCAGGCTCGTTTTCGCAACGACGTCATCGCCGGCAGCACCGAGGAATTCGTCGAATCCAAGCTGGCCGAGCGCAAGACTCGCCACGAGCAAATGGGCGACGTTCGCTATGTGCTGGAACCCAACGTCAAGGAGGGCAAAGGCGGCCTGCGAGATCTGCACACCCTGTACTGGATCGCCCGTTACCTTTATGGCGTCAACACTGTCGATGATCTGGTCGAGAAGGGCCTGATCAGCCGCGCCGCCGCCACGCGCTTCGCCAAGGCCCAGAGCTTCCTGTGGACGGTGCGCTGCCATCTGCACTACCTGACCGACCGTCCCGAGGACCGCCTGACCTTCGACGTTCAGCCGGAGATCGCCCGGTGCATGGGTTACGCTGATCGCTCCGGCTCGCGCGGCGTCGAGCGTTTCATGAAGCACTTCTACCTAGTGGCCAAGGATGTCGGCGATCTGACCCGTCTGTTCTGCGCCCTGGCCGAGGAACAGCAGAAGCGCAAGCCGCGTCTCAGATTGTCGCGGCTGTTGTCCTTGAAGAAGCGCCTGACGGTGCAGGGCTTCCTGCTGGAAGGCGACCGCCTGACGGTGACCGCCCCCGATCAGTTCGAGAAGGACCCGGTGGCGATGATCGGCCTGTTCCATGCCGCGCTGGAACACGATGTCGATATCCATCCCAAGGCGTTGGACCAGATTCACCGCAATTTGAAGCGGATCGATGCCGCTCTGCGCCAGCAACCTGAGGCCAACCGGCTGTTCATGGCCATGCTGGCCCATCCCAAGAAGAACCCGGAAGTGGCGCTGCGCCACATGAACGAGGCCGGATTGCTTGGCCGCCTGGTGCCGGATTTCGGCCGAGTGGTGGCGCAGATGCAATACGACATGTATCACGTCTACACCGTCGATGAGCACACCATCCAGGCCATCGGCGTCCTGCACGCGATCGAGAGCGGCGAGTTGAGGGCCGAGGCGCCGGCCGCCTCGGACGTGATCGGCAAGATCGCCAGCCGCACCGCCCTGTATCTGGCGGTCTTCCTGCACGATATCGCCAAGGGCCGGGGCGGCGACCATTCCGAGCTGGGCGCCGAGGTGGCGATGAAGCTGGGGTCGCGCTTCGGTCTCACCGAAGCCGAGACCGAAACCACCGCCTGGCTGGTGCGCCACCACTTGGTGATGGCCCGTATCGCCTTCAAGCGCGATATCGACGATCCCAAGACCATCCAGGATTTCGTTGCCCAGGTGCAAAGCCCGGAACGCCTGCGCCTGCTGCTGCTGCTGACGGTGGCGGATATCCGCGCGGTCGGTCCGACGGTATGGAACGGCTGGAAGGCCGGTCTATTGCGCGAGCTTTATTTGCGTGCCGAGGAAATGATGACCGGCGGGCTGTCCTCGGCCCGTGAATCGCGGGTGCTGGCGGCGCGCGAAGCCCTGGCCGCCGAATTGGTGGCCGCTGGCTGGGCGACGGATCAGATCGAAACCCATCTTGGGCGCGGCTATCCCAGCTATTGGACCTCGTGCGACACCGCCACGCATTTGCGTCATGCCAAGCTGGTCCGCGAGGCCGAAGCGGCCAACCAACCCCTGACCATCGAAAGCCGGGTCGATGCCAGGCGCGCCGTTACCGAGGTCACCGTCTATACTGGCGACCATCCCGGCCTGTTTTCCCAGATCGCCGGGGCCATGGCCATGTCGGGGGCCAATATCGTCGATGCCAAGATCATCACCCTGACCAATGGCATGGCGCTCGATACCTTCTGGGTCCAGGATTCCGAGGGTGGTCCATTCGACAGCGTGTCCAAATTCGCCAAGCTCCAGGCCTCGGTCGAGCAGGTGCTGATGGGCAAGGTGCGGCTTGATCGCGAACTGGCTGGGCGCAAATCGCGCCTGCCCAGCCGCGCCGCCGTGTTCAAGGTACCGCCCCGGGTGATCATCGACAACAAGGCCTCGGCCACCCACACCCTGATCGAGGTCAATTGCCGAGATCGCGCCGGGCTGCTCTACGATATCACCGCCCAAATGACTCGGATCGGGCTACAGATCTCCTCGGCCCACATCTCGACCTATGGCGAGCGGGTGGTCGATGTGTTCTACGTCAAGGACGTGTTCGGCTTAAAGGTCGAGCATATCCGCAAGCTGGACCAGATCCGCGAATCCCTCTTGAAGGCGCTGGAGGAAAAGCCGCTGGCGGTCAAGGCGGCGGAATAGGGGCGTTACTCCCCCGCCTCCCAAGGAAACACGATCCAGACGTTTTGCTCGATGGTCGTCACGAAGGTGTCGAGGTCGGCCAGACCATCGGGCTTGGCGTAGAGGGCGGCGATGTGGGCCTTGGGCAGGAGGGCGCGCAGCGCACGGGCGGTGGCTCCGGAATCGGCCAGGTCATCGACCACCAGCCAGCCCTCGCCGTCTCCCCGCAGGCCCTTGAGGACTTCGACGGTGCCGCGCAGACGGGCATCGTAGCTGGCGACGCAGATGGTTTCGATCACCCGG
>Ga0316222_1001998_pt1 | contig 22985 bp, 10 predicted proteins | sample TBH18011metaG_FD_206008 | JGI IMG/M metagenome (GOLD analysis project Ga0316222, IMG submission 206008) | Freshwater microbial communities from Trout Bog Lake, Wisconsin, USA - TBH18011 | ecosystem: Environmental > Aquatic > Freshwater > Lake > Hypolimnion/Profundal zone | place: USA: Wisconsin... | reverse complement strand
TCGTTCTGGGACTTCCTCGGGACACGCCTCGGTGCTGCCGTCGCTACGCCGGTGCCGTGCCTCTCGGGATTGGTCGCCACTCGCTGCGCCCACTGAACGCCCGGGCTTTTGCCCCACTTACAATTCAATCAGGCATCATCACCAAGCAGCAGAACACCTTCTGCACGGGCCGCGCGGATCAGATCGGCATCCAAGGTCGCCAAGGCTACGCCGTTCCGCTGCGCCAATTCCAGGTAGGCGGCATCGTAGACCGAAAGGCGATGGGCGCGGGCCAAGCGAAGCACCTCAGACTCCTGCGGCGAGCGATCCAAGGTGATCCCGAGGCGAGACAGATCGCGGAGGAAGGCGACGCTATCGGTCTCATTCAAGCGCTTGCGGCGTTCGTTAACCACCAAGATATTGCGGACCTCAAACCACCACAGGCTCGGCACCAAGGCTTCATCGTTCCGCAGTTGCTGGAGTGCGAGATCGGCATGGGGATGGTCTTCATCGCGGAAGGCCCAGCAGGCAGTAACGGAAGCATCGAGAACGAACGGCATCAGGAACGGCGACCTTCATCACGGGCGGAGATGATATCCTCAACCGTAACCCGAGCGGCCGAACGGCGGCGCAATGCGATGCCGGCGATGGCCTTGTCCACCTCCTCCTGCCGCCGATCTCGTTCCGGCACCAAACGGGCAATGGGACGGCCGTGGCGAGTGATGATCAAGGTTTCGCCCCGCTCGACATCATCCAGCAGTTGGGGAAGATGGGCCTTGGCCTCGGACGCCTGAATTTCTCGCATGGCCACACTTTCAATTGGTCAGAATGACTAGTCTGAAATGTGCCGCTGCGAGGTTCGTGTCAAGGGCATTTGCTCGACACAGACAAGCAGCCCCCCTTCCGTCGCAGTGATGGATGCCTACTTCCCCGCCCCTACCCCGTCCGCGACCAGATGCAGCCGAGCCAGGGCCGAGTCCAGTTCGGCGGCGATCTTGGCCCGCTGATCGGTGGCCTTGGTCTCACGCAAGCGCCGGAGCGCGCTTTCCGCCTCGGTCATTTCGCCGATGCCCCGGCTGTCCTGCCGGGTAGCCAATTGCAGCTTCACAGATTCCAGTTCGGCCGCCTTGGAGGATTCATAATCCTTGTCGATGGGGGCATTTCCCTGAGCCATCGCGGCAGGGGCCAGAGCCAGAAGCGCCACCAGCGCGGCCAAGTGGAAGAATTTCCGCATGATCCATATCCTATCCATTGGTCACCGTATCATTTCGGCTCTAATCAATGCCGCCTCCAGCCGCTCCAAGCGGGACGCGGTATCAACACAGTTAATGCGGCGAGCCTCAATTTTTCGCACTGCGTGCATCACCGTCGCGTGATGGGCTTTGTTGAAGGCGTGAGCGATGGCTGGAAGTGACGTTCCGAGGAGTTTCCGCGACAGATACATGGCGGCGTGACGAGCTTCAATAATGGCGGCGCGGCGGCTCTGGGACAGGATGTCCACAGGAGTGACGCCGAAAGCCGCCGCGACGGCGGCGATAACATCTTCAACCGATGCCATCATGCACCCCATTCGCGGACCAGAACCACGAGGGCCGAGCGGACGGCACGACCGACCATGCTCTGGCCCTGCCCACTGACGATAGCATGTCCGATCAGTTTGATGTCGGGCGCCGCGCCGTCAAGGCGGATGGTGATGCGGAAGAAGCCGCCCTGGGGCACCAGAGCTTGGCCGGCGGCGCGCACCGGGATGTCGCCGCCGTGCAGCGAGGCCAGGGCCGGGTCGGTCAGCACCTTGACCGGATTGCAGTCGATGGATAGCACCTTGCCCGCCATACCGGCATGGTCAAAGCCGTGGGGAATGAAGCGAGCCGCGTCGCCTTCCTTGATCCGCTCCAGATCATCCTCGGCCACATAGGCGATGGCGATGGTCGGACCATCGGCGCGGATCAGGCCCAGTTGCTGCTTGGGCGACAACCAGGCGCCGGTTTTCAGGTCCGGCAACGGGTCGAGGAAGACACCGGCATGGGGCGCGGTGATGGTCAGGCGCTCGGCCTCGGCATCCAGCGCCGCCTTCTCGGCATCGAGCCGCAACAATTCCTCGGTCAGGGCCGAGAGGCGTTCACGGCCAAAGGGGTCGAGCTTGACCGCTTCAAGCTCGGCGGCTTTGCCCGCCAGTCGGGCGGCGGTGATGGCCCGTCTGGCATCGATATCGGGGGCGATGAAGGTCAGCAGCGGCATGCCGGCGGAGACATGCTGACCGCGCTCTACCAGCACCTGCTCCAGTCGGGCCGGTGCGGGCAGGAACAACAGCGCGTTGACCTCGGCGGCGACAGAGGCCGGGGCTTCGATGCGGGTGCGCCAGGGGATGATCGCCACCAGCAGCACCAAGCCAAGGCCAATCAACGGGCGTTTCCAGCGGGTGCTTTGAAGAATGTCCCCCCGCCGCTTGGCCCATTCCATCACCTCGCGGGCGATGGGCAGGGTGATAAACCAGCCCATCTCGACGCAGAACAGCAGCACACCCACCGCCTTGATGAAGAAGTGATAAACTAGGGCGGCAATGCCGAGGAACAGCACCAGCCGGTAGATCCAGACGGCGAAGGCGAAGACCACCATGGCGCGGCTTCGATGGACATCCATGGCTTCCGGCGCCGGTTCGCCCAGATCGAACAGCACTTCCCGCAGCCACCACCGGGCCATGGCAAAGGCCCGAGGGTGGAGGTTGGGCAGCTCCAGCGCGTCCATGGCCAGGAAGTAGCCATCGAATCGCATGAACGGCGACATATTGATGGCCAGCGAGGACACCCAGGTGAAGGCGGCCAGGACGAAGACGCCCTGGCGCAACGCCCCCTCCGGCAAAAAGGCCCACAGCAGGGTCGCCCAGGCCGCCACCGCCAATTCGGCCAAGATTCCCGCCGCCCCGACCAGCAGCCTTTGACGCCGCGATGCCAGGGTCCAGGTCTCGTTGACATCGGTATAGAGCACCGGCCACATCACCAGGAAGGCCGCGCCCATGGTTGGCACCCGGCAACCGAACCGCTTGGCGGTGAGACCATGGGCCAGTTCATGCACCACCTTCACCAGCGACAGGGCGATGCCATAGCTGACCATGCCGCTGACCGAGAGGGTATCGACCAGGGTGGTGGTGAAAACATCCCATTGCCGGGCGACCAGCACCAAGCCCAGCAGAAGCGCCCCCACGGTGGTCCAACGAAACCAGACACTGCCCAGCCAGGCCACCATCGGCAGCAGCTTGCCGAGGAACCGATCCGGCCGCACCAGCGGGATGCGGAAGAACAGGTAATGATGGAGCAGCCAGTTGAACACCGAGTGCTTCTCGGCCGCCGCCTGCTCGGCCAGCCGGGCAGTGTCGGCATGGCTGTTGGCCTGGGTCAGCTGGTTGCCGTACAGGAACTTGGCGACGTCCATCACCTCGTCATCGGACATGTCGATGGTGGTCTCGGCCCGCACCGCTTCGGCCACCTCGCCCGCCGTGCCGCCCCAGCGGCTCAACGCCTCAAAGGCGGCCCAGCCGATGCGGAAATAGCGGTTCCTCACCGGATCACGGATAGTCCAACTGGGAGAACCGTCGAGGGAGGCCGGGCCGGGATGCAGCGACAGTTCGTCGCGCAAGGCCGGCAGGGGCATGGCGGCGGCGTCCATGTCTCACATCCCCAGGAAGTTGCGCACGACCGCCAGGGGGCGTCGCGCCAGCCAATAGATCAGCGCCACCCGATGACCATCCAGCCGGGCGGTGCCTTTCAATCCCAATCGGGGGCCAGCCTCGCCCTTGGCCAGTTCGGCGCGCACCCGGTGGCCTAGGGTGCCGTCGGGCTGGGGGATCGCCTCGTAGGTGAGGTAAAGCAGCTTGGCGGAGACCGGCGACAGCGGTTCGGCATTGAGGAACAGGCTGACCGGATCGCCTTTCTCCAATTGAATGACATCGGCGGGCGCCAGCCAGGCCTCCACCTCCACGTCATTGGGCGACGCCACCGCCAGCACCTTCTCACCCACATTGACCGGACGGCCCTGCCATTCGGCGGGATCGTCCAGCACCGTCACACCGGCACGCGGCGCCTTGACCTGGGACCGTGCCATCAGATCTTCCAATTGCGCCGCTTCGGCCCCACGCTCCTCGATACGGGCACGGATCACCGCCAGCGTGCCCTTGGCCTTGGGATCGAAGAAGGCCTGCTGGGTCGCCTGATCCAATTCCGCCTGGGCGGTGGACAGCGCCTTCTTGGCCACCTCCAGCTTGCCGGTCAGCGTGGTGCGGTCCAGCTCGAACAGCATGTCGCCCTCGACCACCGGCTGATTGGGCCGCACATGCACCTTCTCGATCACCCCATCCATGGGCGAGCGGATCACCGCCGGGTCATGGGCCACCACCTCGGCCGGTGCCAGCACGGACAGGCGCACTGGAAACAGCAGGACCAGGATGATCCCCGCTGCCAGCTTGAGGTGCCATTTGGGAATGGCGGTGAGCCTCTGCTTCCATTGTGTTATGGGCGACGGGTGATGCAGCACCGCCCAGGCGTGGGCGTAGAAATCCGACGCCCGGCCCAACAGGGCGATGTCCTGATCGGTCCATTCCTCGTCACGGGCCAGCAGCAGCATACCCAGCCGTTTGCCATCGCGATCTTTCAACGGCAGCATCAGGGCATGGGGCGGCAGCCATTCCGCCCATTCCTCGGCGTCGGCACCATCCAGATCCGCGGAATCGGCTTTGCGGATTTCGTCAGAGGCGAGGCGCTTGTAAATCCGCTCAAGCCACAGGGTGAAGGGCGCCCCGGTCTCGATGCCGGCGACACCGGATACTGCCTTCAGGCCCTCACCGTCGATCAGTAGCGCCGCTTGGCGATAGGCAGCCAAAGCCCGGCTGTCATTGACCATGACGAAACCCAGCTCGGTGGAATTGGCCGCCTTGCGGGCGTGTTCCTCCAACCCCAGCAGGGCGAGCAGTGGGTTGTCATTCATGGCCCAAAATCAATCATGGTTGGGGCATCTGGACCCGACCGGTCATGCCGGCGATCAGCTCGGGATAGTCGCCGCGCACCTCGGCCACCACCTTGACCGAATGGCTGACGGCATCGACTTTGGCGCCGACGCGGGCGATCTTGGCCGGATAGACCTTTTTGACCTCGTCCACCGCCACCTGGACCACCAAGCCGGGCTTGAGGTTGCGCACCCAGCCCGATGGCACGATGAACTCCGCCTCCAGGGCCGAATCGTCGAGGATGTCGAGGATGGGCTGACCCGCCTGAATGTATTGATGAGCCCGTGCCTTTTGCTCCACCACCCGCCCGGAAAACGGCGCGGTAATGCCGCATTTGGTGGTCACGGCCCTGGCCGAGTTGAGCTTGGCCTGAGCCACGGCGGCGTCAGAGGCCGACTTCTCGGCCTCCAGGGTGCCGGTGGAGTTCAGTTCCAGCAGGCGCTTATGCACCGCTTTGGATTTCTCGGCTGCCCCGAGCACCGCATTGGCCTCATCCAACTGCGCCCGCTGGATAACGCAGTCGAAGGCCACCAGTTGCTGGCCCTCCTTGAAGCGGTCGCCTTCCTTGACACTGATGCGGTCGATCTTGCCCGGCAGCTCCGCCGACAGGGTGGTGTACTGCACCGCCACCAGCTGGACCGGAATCACCGGTTCCTGCGCCGCCGCCCCGAAGGACAGCAGGCACAGGACCGGGACCGCCCATCCCCAGCGGGCGACAAGCCCGCCCTTTCCCGAGGTTGGGCGATTGGAGATCATTTGCCAGCCTGATCGGAAAGGTGGCTGATTTTCTCGCCGATCCAGACCAGACCGTCACGAACCACGTCCTGATGCTCGAACTCGGACGGAGCAAGAGGTGCCGCCTCGGCCGGCTTGGCGAGGCCGTTGGAGATGAATGAGCCCAGCCAGGCCATGGTCCCCGATGGGGTGGGTTCGGGCTGTCCTGCGGGAGGTACGCTCTCGATGATGGCGGGGGCGGCCAAAGGAACGAGATCAGCCTTCACCACTGGCGGCATGGACAGCACGATGGCGCCCGACAATCCATCCAGCGTATGCGAGGCCACCCGGTCGGGCACCGGATCGGCGCCGAGGGTGGATTGCAGCTTGCCATAGGCCGACTGCATCTGGGCATAAGTCTGGAAGCGACGCAGCTCGGCGGCGATGGCTGAGGTCTCGCTGCTGATGCGCTCAATCTCGTTGGTAGTGCCGCCCCGGCTCTGGTTGCCCGAGGTCTCGGCCAGACGCTTTTCGATCCCCCACAGCTTGTCCGCCCGCTCGAACTGCTTGGCGGCGCTGATGAATTGATGCGACACCACATGCACCTGCGCCAGCACCGCCATGCGAAGCGCCAGCCGCTTGGCATCGGCCACCTGCTCGGCGCTTTCCGTATGGGCGATGCGGTCGGGGGCCGAGAGCAGGTTGATCAGGTTCCAACTGAGCTTGGTGCCAACCTCATTCCAGCGATTGTCCATCAGGAACGAATTCTGGTCGTACTGGCGCGACAGCGACAGGGTGATGCCAGGAAACAGCTTGAGGATTTCCTTGCGGGTCTCGTCGACGGCAATGCGGCTCTGGTAGTCCTGTTCACGGAGATCCGGGTTATTGATCAGCGCCGCCTCTTCCATGTCCTCGATGGGCATGGTCCATTCCGGAATGGTCATGCCGCCGGTCTCGGGCACGTCCAGCTTGAAATCACTGCCGGGAGGGATGTTGATCAGGGCGGCCAGTTCGGCCTTGGCGGTGGTCAGCTCCTGGTCGATGGCCTCAAGCTGGCGGATGCTTTCCAGCAGCGTCTTCTGGATGCGCAGGCCTTCGATTGGATTACGGAGCTGCTCGCTTTCCACCCGCTCGGAATCGGCCAATGCCTTTTCGGCGGTGGTGATGATCTCGGTAACCTTGCCCTTCAACGTCTGGGCGGCGGCGGCCCGCCAGAAGGTGAAGCGCACCTCCTGCACCAGATTGGCCACCGTCTTGCGGCGGCGCTCGGAGGCGATCAGGGCACGGTCGGCATTCTGGTGGGCGGTGAAGTAGCTGGCCCCGAAATCCAGGATGTTCCAGGTCAGGCCGAGATCGGTGGTGATGGAGAAGCGATCCGCCGAATAGCTCGGATTGGAAGTGCTGGTGGTTTGGGTATAGAGGTCGCGGGATTTAGTCGCGTTAGGCGACGAGCGCTCATTATACCCGGCATTGGCCGCCAGCTTGGGCAGCAGGTCATAGCGGTCGAGATCCAACTGCCCCAGGGCCAGCGTCTCCTCCATCATCTTGGAGCGCTTGTCCAGGTTGTACATCAGCACGCGGGCCACGGACTCGTTGAGGGTCAGAGGCTTGGATAGTGCTTCCTGGCCATTGAACATGGCGGCGCGATCAGCCTTGGCACGGGCTGCGAATTCATCTTGGCTGTAAGGGGTTGGGGTCAGCGCGCAGGCCGACAGCAGGGCGACGGTGGATACGGCGGCCAGCAATCGGGTCAGGCGGGTGGAGGAAAGGGTCGTGGTGCTCATCGTTCAATGTCCCCAAAGCGCGTAGCAACGCCTGCAGCAGCAAAACATTCCGGATCGCGGAGCACCGACTCGGCCACCGTCATCCGTCGGCCCGAATTTGTCTCAACCAACCGGGCATGGTTCGGCAGGCCGGGAGGTCGGAAAACATCCTCGACCGTCCAGACCGAACCCCACAGGCCAACCTTCTCGAAGCGAGTTCCTGGCGTCAGTGGGAGGTCATCCTTACGCTTCAACAGGCTCATGACCGCGCCACCAGTGCCGCCAGGGCGGCGTTGCGGATATAGGCGGCATTGCGTCCGGCCTGCTTCAATTGCTGGGTGAAGGCGAGCTTCCCGGCCGGAGCGTGACCGAGCTTGATCACCTTCCCGTCATGGGGTTGTCCAGAATCACCGGTGCGACCAGCCGGAACGGCCTTGGCTGGCGCCTCACCTAGTCCCGGCTTGGCTGCCGGCTGGGCGTCCTTAATTGCGCCGCCGCCAACCTGGATGCGGAAGGTGGTGGCCACCTCATGGCCGGCGCTGTCACGGGCCACCACCGTCACCGACAGCGTCCCCTTGAAGTCGGCCGGGGCTTCACCGACGAAGGTGCCCTTGGTGGGATCAAACGACAACCAAGGCGGCAGCGGACGCCCATCGGTCAGCTTGGCGGCCAATTGGACACCAGCATCGGCATTGGTATGGCCGAAGGCATCGGACGGAACGGCGAAGCTGATGACGTTGGTGCTGGTTACATCGACGGTGGGGATGCCCTTGGCCACGAACAGCGATCCGTCACGGACCGCGTTGACCGAGGGGGTCGACAGCACCACCTGGAATCCACCGCCGCCAGTCAGGGCCGCCACTTTGGCGGCAACGGCGTCGCCCCCGCCCTGACTGCCCTGATTGAATCCGGCAGTGTCTGCAACGGCAGCTCTGATCGAGGCGATCATCGTCGGGGCCTCAACGCCCGTGGGGCCGGTTGGCTTGGGGGCCTCGACCACCGGTGGCGGCGGCGGTGGCGGCGGGGGTGGGGGTGGCGGCTTCGGCAACGAAACCACCGTGGTCAATGCAGTCGATTGCGGCCCAACATTGCCGTGCGGATCGGTCTGCTGGGAGGTGAAGCTGTGGCTGCCCTCGGACGCGGTGGCCGAGAACGTCCAGGTGCCATCGCCGCCCACGGTCGCCGTGCCGATGACGGTGCCGCCATCACGGATGCTCACCGTCGACCCAGGAACGCCGCCGGAGCCACTGAGCGGCACGGACGACGTGCCGGACGTCGCCGGCCCAGTCGGAGCCGTGGTGGCGGCCACGAAGACATAGCCGGTGCTGCTCTTGCTGCCGCCCAGCAGATTGGCGGTGGTGCCGTTGTCATTGAAGGTGACGGCGATGTCGTCATTGCCCGGCACGGAACGGGTCGTGGTGTATTTCAGGGTGCTGAGCGCGATGTTCACGTCAGACAGCGAGCCGGTGATGGTCACCGACCCCGTGTCATTCCCACCAACAACCGCCGAGCCGCCGCCATTGACGAAATTGAGGTTGCCGTACTGGGCGGTCACTGTCGCCGTCACCGAGGTGTTGTGGTAGGTGTCGGCCACCACCACGCCGCCGATGGCGTGCTGGATCGTGTCGTTGAAGGTCCGGGCGGTCGGCACCGTGACGGTCGGCGCGTCATTGCCCGCCACCGAGACCTCCACGATGCCGCTGGTGGTCTTGGCCCCCCCGATCAGACTGGTGCCACCATCATTGATGCTGATGGTGACGTTGTCGGCGCCTGACGTGGTAGCACTGTAGGTCAGGGTCCCGAGCGCTGTGTTGACCACGGACAGAGCGCCCGACAAGGTCAGGTTGGCGGTATTGTCGCCGGAAACGGTCAGGCCCGCCGCGCTGGTCGCATGCAAGTGACCGGTGGTGTCATGGATGGTCGCCGTGACCGTGCTGCCGCTATAGGCGTCGGTGATGCCGATCCCGGACAGCGCATGGGCGTTCAGGTCGCTCAAGGATTGCGCCGACGCCAAGGACAAGGTCGGGGCATCATTGCCGATCAGATCGACCAGGAAGGTGTTGGTGGCGCTCTTGGCACCGCCGACCAGCGTGGTCGCTCCGTCGTTGACGGTGACCGAAATTGTGTCCAGCCCGGTGGCCGTGGCCGTCGTGGTGTAAGACAACGTGCCCAGGATGGTGTTGACCGCCGACGCCGTCCCGCTGATGGTGACGCTGCCCGAACCGTTGCCGGTGATGCCGCTGCCAGTGAAATTCAGAGTGCCGTGCTGGGCGGTCACCGTGGCGGTGACGCTGGTGCCACTGGCCCCATCGGTGAAGCCAACCCCGGAAATGGCGTGGGCGGCGGTATCGCTGATCGTCTGGCCGCTGGCAACATTGACCACCGGGGTGTCGTTGCCGATCACATCCACGTTCACCGAGGCGGTGGCGGTCTTGTTGCCACCGATGCGGCTGGCACCACCGTCATCCACCGTCACCGTGATGGCGTCAGCCCCGGTGCCGGTCAGGGTGGTGGTGTAGTTCAGGGTGCCCAGGATGGTGTTCAGCGCACTGACGCTGGCGGCACTGATGGTGACGCTGCCGGTGCCATTGCCGGTGATGCCGCTGCCGGTGAACGACAAGGTGCCATTGGAGACACTCACCGTGGCGGTCAGGCTGGTACCGCTATAGGTATCAGACACCGCGATGCCCGAGATGGCATTGGCAGCGCTGGTGGTCACCGACTGGCGGGCCGGCATGGTCAGCACCGGAGTATCGTTGCCAAGCAGCGCCACGCCCACCGTGGCGGTGCCCGTATGATCGCCGGTCAGGCGGGCCTTGGTGCTGCCGTTGTCACCAACGGAAACGGTGATGGTGTCGTCGCCCGAGGTGGTGGCCGTGGCGGTGTAAGTAAGCGTCGCCAGGGCCGCATTGACGTCCGACAGGGTATTGCCGGAAACCGTGACGCTGGTGGAGCCGGATCCGCTGATGGTGGCGCCGCCGCTGCCCGTAGTCACGGACAGAAGGCCCGACGTATCGGAGACCGTCGCCGAATAGTTCGTGCCATCCAGGCTATCAGTGACCGATATCCCTGAGATGGTGTGGGCGTTGGTGTCGGTCAGAACCTGCTGGGCCGGCACCGTGATCGACGGCGTGTCGTTGTTGACCAGGGTGATGGCGATGGTGCGGCTGGTGGTCTTGGCCCCACCCACGCCGGCACTGTTGCCGTCATTGATCTGCACGGTGACCACGTCGGCGGTGGGACCGCCCGAACCATTGTCGGCAGCGGTATATTGCACCGTCGCCAGGGCGGTATTCACATTGGCCAGGGTGTCGGTGATGGTCATGGTCCCGGTACCGCTGCCGGTAAAGCCGGTGCCGGTGAGGGTGCCGCCTGCCGTCGATACCGTGGCGGTGACGGTGGTGCCGGTATAGGTGTCGCTGACGCTGATGCCGCTCAAGGCATGGGCGTTCAGGTCGGTGATGTCCTGGGTAGCGGGAACCGTCACGACGGGAGCGTCATTGCCGGTCAGGTTGATCTGGAAGCTGGCGCTGCCGGTCTTGGCCCCGCCGACCCCGTTGGTGTTGTTGTCATTGATCGACACACTCACCGTGTCCGTGGCCGTGCCGGTGGCAGTGGTGGTGTATTTCAGGCTGGCCAGGGTGGCGTTGACATCGGCCAGGCTGCCGCTGACGGTAACGCTGCCGCTGTTGTTGGAACCGATGCTGGCGGCACCGCTGGCGGTGAAGTTCAGATTGCCGGAAACCGCCGTCACCGTGGCGGTCACCGAGGCCGCCGACAGGGAATCGGTCACCGACACGCCGGAAATGGCGTGCTGATTGGTATCCGTGTAGCTCTGCAATCCGGGCGCCGTCGCCACCGGGGTATCATTGCCGGTCAGCGCAATGCCGATGCTGGTGCTGGCCGTCTTGCTGCCACCGATCAGATTGGCGCTGGCGCCATTGTCGTTGACCGACAGGCTGATAGTGTCGCTGGTAGTCGTGGTGGCGGTGGTGGTGTATTTCAGGCTGTTCAGGGTGGCGCTGACATCGGCCAGGCTGCCGGTGATGGTGACGCTGCCGCTGTTGTTGGACCCGATACTGGCGCCGCCGCTGGCGGTGAAATTCAGATTGCCGTGCAGATCGCTGATCGTCGCCGTGATGCTGGAATTGCTGTAGGTGTCGGCCAGGGCCAGCCCGGAAATGGCGTGTTGAAGGGCGTCGGTATAGCTTTGCGCGGCAGGCGTGGTGATGGTCGGCGATTCATTGCCGGTCAGACTGACGAAGATGGTGGCGCTGGCGCTCTTGGCGCCGCTCACCAGATTGGTGCCATTGTCGTTGTAGCTGACGGTGATCAGGTCACTGGTGGTGGCGGTGGCCGTCGTCGCGTATTGCAAGGTGCCCAAGGCAGTATTGACCACGGCCTGGCTGCCGCTGATGGACACGCTGCCCGTGCCATTGCCGGTGATGGTGATGCCGCTGCCCGCCGTGACCTGCAGCGTGCCGCCATTGGCCGTCAGGGTCGCGGTAACGCTGGCGCCCCCCAGCGAATCGCTGACCGACACCCCGGAAATGGCGTGATAATTGGTGTCGTGATAGCTCTGCGCTCCGGCCACCGTCACGATGGGGGTATCGTTGCCATTCACGGTAACATTGACCGAGGAACTGGCGCTCTTGCCGTTATCGCTGACACCGATGGAAATGACATCGCTGCCGGTGGCGGTCAGGCTGGTGGTGTAGGTCAGGCTGGCGAGAGCCGCGTTCAACTGCGCCAGGGTGCCGGTGATGGTGACGCTGGCACTGTCATTGCCGCTGATCGTGGCGCCGCCCGCCGTCACATGCAGATTGCCCCGGCTGTCGCTGACGGTGGCGGTCATCGATGGACCCGACAGTGCCTCCGCGACGCTGATGCCAGTCACCGAATACTGACCGCTCAGGGTATCGGTCAGGCTGGTGGGCGCGTTGACCACCGGATTGCCGTTGGTGACGCTGACCGCGATCGTGTTGGAGGCGGTCTTGGCCCCACCGATAAAGCTGCCGCCATTGTCGTTGATCGACACAGTGATGGTGTCGGCCCCGGAAGTGGTCAGGCTGGTCGTATAGGTCAGGGTGCCCAGAATGGTATTCAGCGCGCTGACACTGGCGGCTGAAATAGTCACCGAACCGGAATTGTTGGCGGTAATGCCGGCCCCGGTGAAGCCCAGCGCACCATGCAGTGCACTGACCGTGGCGGTGACGGAACCGCCGCTGACCGTATCGGCGACACTGATACCGCTGATGGCGTTGGCGGTGGTGTTGCTGATGGTCTGGCCACCCGGCACCGTGACCACCGGGGTATCGTTGGCCGACAGGGTGACCGTCGCCTGGTTGCTGAGCGTGGCCGAAGAACTGCCCCCCGCCCCAGTGCCGCCGCTGTCGCTGATGCCGGTCAGGGTGAAGCTGCGCGCCCCCACCGTGGACGATCCGGCGGCGGTATCGCGGTAGGACAGGCCGCCGATCGTGCTGTTCCAGTTGCTGGCCGTATCGGTCTTGCTGAGCGTCACCGTGGCGGCGCCGCCGGTGATGGTTCCCACCGAATAGGTGATGCCGCCCGCCGTGCCGCTGGCCCCCGAGGTGAGCGACACCCAGGTGCCACCGATCCGCAGCTGCTCAGACGATCCATCGGCCAAGCCGCTGACCGACAGGGTCACGCCAGTGATGCTTTGCCCCGCCTCGACGGCCGAGCTACTGGCCCCGGTGAACAGGGTAGTGCCACCGTTGGCCCCGGCCGCCGTATTGATCGAGGCGCTGGCCGCCGACGTCAAGGACAGGGTCGGCGGGGCATTGACATAGACCACACTGACCGTGCTGGCGGCGGTGGCACCGGTGCCGTTGGTGTCGGTGCCGGCCCAAGTGACGGTGCGGCTGGAGGTGGCGGTTTCGTAAAGATTGGGCGCGGCGAAGGTAACCGAGCGCAGCGCCGTCTGGTAATCGGCGAAGCTGGCCGCCCCCGTCAGGGTCAGCACACCAGTGCCGGTGTTATAGCTGCCGGTGATGCCGTTCTGGTTGGTGAAGCCCAGAACGTCGCCCGCCACGAAGCCCGAGGATATCCGCACCGTCGCCCCGGTCATGTTGGCGGCACCGGTGGCGTTGACCAGCGTCACCCCAGTGTCGATCACCGCCGCCAAGGATCGTTCGTTATAGGTCAGTGTGCCGCCCGCCGAGGAAGACGGTCCGCTGGCCCCGGTCAGGGTCAGCGTCTGGGTGTACGCATTGCCGCCCGCGTCGGTGCTGCGGACATTGACGGTATAACTGGTGTTGCCGGTCAGGGTAGTAGCGTTGGCCACTGCCAGCGTATTACCGCCCGTGATCTGGAACTTGGCGGCATCGGCACCGCCGGTGATGGCATAGGTGAAGCTTTCCGCGCCGGTGCTGGCATCGGTGGTGGACAGCGTCCCCACCACGCCATTGGCCGCCAACGGCGCCGTCGTGCTGGACGCGGCGATGGCGGTGGGTGCGTGGCTGTCGATGATGGTGCTGGTAATTCCGGTGGTATAGGCGGTGCTGGTATTGCCTACAGCATCGGCCACCTGGACGCTGATCGGAACCGAGCCACTCAGGATATCGGCCACCGAAGTGGTCACGGTGAAGCTGGCGGTGCCGGAATGGGTGGTGGTGTTGTAGCTCCACCCAGACAGGGTGGCGCCATCGATGGTGCTGCCCGCCGTCAGGATATAGGCCCCGTTACCGTCATGGGCGTCGGTGGTGATGGTGGCGGTCACCGTGTCGCCGATCTTGTAGGTGGCGGTGTTGAGGGTGACGCTGCTGATCACCGGCGCGGTGTTGTCGATGGTGTAAAGGCTGGCGGTGTCGGTATAGCCGCTGGTGGGCGACAAGCTGTAGCTGTCGGTGATGGATGTCAGGTTGTTGAGCAGATTGAGGCCCAGCGTGCCAGTCCCCGTCACACCAGTGACCGCCACCGTCCAAGTCTTGCCGCCGTCGCCGCTGGTGGGCGTGCCGATGGTGCCGCTCACCGAGCCGGTGGTGCCCAAGCTGAAATTGGCGGAGGTCAGCCCGCTGATGGTCTCGTTGAAGGTGACGGTGAAGGATTCGGTGGTGGCCTTGGTCGCCGTGCCCGAACCGGTGCGCACGATGCTTTGCACCACCGGGGCGATCACATTGATGTTGAAGGTCTTGGCCACCACGCCACCCTGGCCGTCGCTGACCTGGATGGTGAAGGTGTCGCTGCCGACATAATCGGTAGTCGGTGTGTAGGTGACCACTGGCCCGGCGATGTTGGTGCTGCCGGAACTGGCCAGGGTTTTCGAGAAAGACAGCGTGCCGTGGCTGGGGCTGATGCTGGCCGACCAGGTCTCGTTCTGATTGACGTCGCTGTCGCTGACCGAAAGCGTGGCCGAGGAAATGGTCACGGCCGTATTGCGGCCGGTGCTGATGGTCTGAGTGCCGTTGCCATTGATGTAAGTGGGCGGTGTGTCCGGCGTCACATAGACCTTTTCCGCCAAGGCGCTGCTGCTGCGGCCATAGGCGTCGGTCAGGCTGAAGGTCAGGTTGCGGGTGCCACCCGTGGTGGTCGCGGTATCGCTGAACTGAATGGCATTGACCAGGGCGGCCACCGCCGCGTCCGTGACGGCGGAGCCGCTGAACTTGATGGTCAGATTCTGGTTGGGCGCACCGGTGGCCCCGGTCTGCAAGGTGCCGATGACGGTGCCGTTATAGGAAACCGTCGATCCGGCGATAGTGATGCCGCCCCGTGTCCCCACGCCGAGCATATCGTGGCTGGTGTCGTGGTTGGTGGCGCCGAAGGCCACGGTCAGATTGCCGCCCGCCCACATGCCGCTGCCCGAAAGGTCGGGGGCGTCGGTGACGGTGATGGTGCTGGTGTCGATGGTCTGCGGCGTGCTGCCGATGGTGGTGCCCGATGCGATGGTCGGGTTGCTGTTGGCGAGCGTCGGCGTGCCGGTGCTGGTCACCGTGACGGTGTTGGTGGCCTGGGCGAAGGCCGAGACCGTGCCGTTGGCATCCCAGCCCGCATTGGCCGCTAGGTTGAAGGTATGGGTGGTGGATACCAGCGCGGCGGTGCCGTTCTTGTCTAGGATGGCATCCAGTGCCGACTGATTGGCACTAGCGATCTGGATGGTCACGCTGGTGGCGGTGGCGTTGGTCACACTATCGCCGTTACCCAATGTATAGGAACCGCTGCCCTCGCCCGAAAGCACCAGATTGGCTAGGGAATAATTGGCGGTGTTGGCGGTGAAATAGCTGCCCGACAGGGTCAGGAGGCCGGTGGCCGGGTTGTAGGTCACGCCGGCAATCTGCGGCACACCGACCACCGTCACCGTATCGGTTATGGACGCACTTTTGCCGTAGGCATCAGTCGCCGAGAAGGTAACGGTGCGATTGCCGACAACGCTGGTGGCGCCGGAATCGCTAAACTGGATGGCGCTGACCAGCGCCTGTACAGCAGCATTGGTGGCGTTGGCCCCCGACAGGCTGACGGTCAGCGCCTGTCCCGGTATGCCGGTGGCCCCGGTGACGATGGTGCCGATCTGGTTGCCGTTATAGGAAACCGTCGATCCCGCCGTGCTGCCCGATGTGGTGATGCCGCCGATGGCAGAGATGGTCAACTGGTCATGGGCGCTGTCGCCATTGGCCGCGCTGACGGAAGCCGTCAGGTTGCCATACGTCCAGATGCCGGTGCTGCCGAAATAGGCGGTGTCATTGGCGGTGATGGTGCCATTGTCCACGGTGACCGCCGTGCTTTGGAAACTGGTGTCGGTGGGCGTGGTGGTGCCGGAATGACTAAGGCTTGGCGTCCCGCTGCTGGTGACGTTGATGGTGTTGGTGGGGGCAGCCACGGCGGAAACGCCGTTGACGTCCCAGCCACTGGTCGCATTCAGATTGAAGGAGTGGGTGGTGTTGACGGCGGCGGTGGTGCCGTTCTTGTCCAGAAGCGCATTGACGGTGGCGCGATTGGCCGAACCGATGGAAACCACCACGCTGGTGGGGCCGATACTGCTGATGGTATTGCCACCACTGCCCAAGCTGTAGGTGGAGCTTCCCTCGCCCGACAGCGTCAGATCGCTCAAGCTGACGGTGCCGCCGAAGTCGCCGCCCAGAACCGTCAGGATGCCAGTATAGGGGTTATAGGTGACGCCGGTGATGGTCGGGCCGGTGACCACCTCGACAATGTCAGACATCGCCGTGCTGCTGGTCGCATAGGCATCGGTCAGGGTGAAGCTGACCGTGCGGTTGCCAGTGGTGCCGGTGGTGCCGCTGTCCTGGAACTGGATGGCGTTGACCAGCGCCTGAACCATGGCGTTGGTCAAAGACGAACTGGTGAAGTTGATTTCCAGGCTGGTGCCAGGCAGACCCGTATTGCTGCTGCTGACGGTGCCGATCTGAGTGCCGTTATAGAGGATGATCTGGCCCGCCCCGGCACTGCCCGAGGTGGAGATCAAGCCGACACTGCCCACCAGCAGTTCGTCGTTGCCGCTGTCGTGGTTGGTGGCGCCGAAGGAAACCGTCAGGTTGCCGCCGTTCCATACGCCGTTGGCCGTCAGATCGGTCACGGTTATCGCACTGCTGTCGATCACCATCGCCGTGCTGCCCGAGGCGGTATCAGCCGGGGGCACGGGGTTGGAGTCGGTCAGGGTCGGCGCGCCGGTGCTGGCCACCACCACGGTGTTGATCGATTCCGTGGGGGCCAGCAGTCCGCCATGAGTATCCCAGCCCCGGGTGGCGTTCAGGTTGAAATAGCTGGTGGTGCTGACCGTAGGGTTGACCCCCTTGGCATCCAATATCGCATCGACCGCAGCTTGATGGTCGACGCCGATATGAATCACCGCCTGGGTGGAACTGACGCTGACGATATTGTCGTCGCCACCCAGGGTATAGGACAGACTACCCTCGCCGGTCAGGGTCATGTCGGAGAGAACATAGTCGCTGGCGTTGGTGGTGAAATTAGTGCCGGTGATAGTCAGGTTACCGGTATTGGGATCGTAGAAGACGCCAGAGGCGGCATAGGTAACAACTTTGATAGATTCTACGTACGATCCTGTTGTGTTGTCTAAAGTTTCGTACGCTTGGTAGAATTGCCCGCTTGATGAAATGACCGAGGCCCCGTCATTCACAGCGCGATATGGATTTGAACTGCTTCCTTGATAAATGATCTTGGTGTTTACCGTCCATGCATTGTTGCTGTCGGTCGAAACTTCAAGGTTTCCACTGCCAGACGCTGTGACAAAAGAAGCATAAACTGTCCCATCGGAAGCGACGGACAGCCCTCTAGCGACATTTTGTCCTGGAATCGTGTCTGGATCGCCAAGATTGCTCCAGCCGACACCGTTGATGAATTTCTGGACATATAAATTATCATTCTGGTCGGAGTACTCGAAATAGATCGCGCCGCCAGTCGGTGCGCTTGCCATATACATGGGCTGCCCGGAGTCATAGCTATTTGAAAGTGTTCCTATCTCATACCAGCTGCCACTATACATATATATAGTAGTGCCCGAAAGTCTCTGATGTACCAAAAGATACGGCGTTCCATCGGATGCGACGGTTATTGTTGAATCATATGTTGAACCTGGTGTGAAACAGGAATTAACCCACGTCGCCCCCCATGCGCCCGACGTATATGAAAGAACCTCGGCCTCCTCAATTCCGTTAAAGAAATCAGCGGAAAGATAGGGGGTGCCGTCAGGCCCTATCGCTAGGCCTGTGGCCCAGCTGGTATTGCCTAAATTGTAGGGGCTTCCACCGACAATCGACCACGATCCACCACTGTATTTCTCCAGCGTCAGGGTGTCATTGGGCCATGTCCCCGTCTCGACCGCGAGATAAACGCTTCCATCCGCCCCGGCGGCAAGGAAAAAGCCCTTGCTGACGGTGGTATCCGGCGTGAGGGACAGGACCGAACCCAACGGGCTCCAGGCCGTCCCATTCAACTGGAACACCTCAACCCCGCCGGTCACCGCCTCAGCCAAATAGACCGTGTTGTTTGGCCCCGCAGCAAGCGCCACGTCTCGAAGGGTCGTCGATGTCGGCAGCCCGGCATCGGAAATCCAGCCGCCCGACACCTGCCCGGTGCCGGTGATTTCCGGCGTCGGCACCACGGTGACGGTATCGGACAGCGCAGTGCTGCTGGCGCCATAGGCATCGGTCACCGTGAAGGTCACGGTGCGGGTGCCGACCGAAGTGCTGTTGGCATCACTGAACTGGATGGCATTGACCAATGCCTGGATGGCGGCGTTGGTGGCCGAGCTGTTGAACACCACTTCCAGGTTGCTGCCCGGCGTGCCGGTGGCGCCGCTCTTGATGGTGCCGATGACCGTACCGTTGTACGACACGGTGGATCCCGCCGTGCTGCCCGAAGTGGAAATCCCGCTGCTGGTGCCAGTGCTGGCGATGGTCAGTTGGTCGTTGGCGCTGTCGTAGTTGGTGGACTGAAAGGCCACCGTCAGGTTGCCGGTGTTCCACATGGTGACGGCGGCCAGATCGGCGGTGGTGATGGCGCTGCCATCGATGGTCACGGCAACGCTGCCGATGTTGATGTCTTGGGCTGTATTGGGCGTGGTGTCGGTCAGCGTCGGCGTGCCGCTGCTGGAGACGGTGATGGTGTTGTTGCTGGAGGCCGGCTCGGTGATGATCGGGCCGCTGGTATCCCAACCCGCCGCCACCGCCAGCTTGAAGGTATGACCATTGGTGGCTGCAGTGGTGCCAACCTTGTCTAGAATATTATCCAGCGTCACCTGATTGGTGGGGTCGATTTGGATCACCAGCTTGGTGGTGCTGGTGCTGTAGACCGAATCCGCCGCCCCTAGGGTGTAGGTGCCGCTGCCCTCGCCGGTGATGGTCAGCTTGGACAGGGTGAAGTCGGTGGGGTTTAGGGTCAGGTTGGTGCCGTTGATGGTCAGCAGACCGGTGGCGGCGTCATAGGCGGCAGTAGTAATGGCCGGCGGCGTGTAGACGTGCACCACGTTGGACAGTGTGGCGCTGCTGCGCCCGTACATATCTGTAACGGTGAAGTTGATGATACGGTCGCCGCCGGTGGTGGTGGCAGTGTCATTGTATCGGATGGCCTGGGCCAATGCGGCAATGGCTGCGTCACTGGCGCTGCCATTCAGGCTGACCGTCAGACTTTGACCGGGGATACCGGTGGCCCCGGCGGCAATGGTGCCGATGGCGGTGCCGTTGTACGACACCGTCGATCCGGTCGTCATCCCCGCCGACAGGGTAATCCCGCCGTTGGCGGCGATGGTCAGCTCGTCGTGGCTGCTGTCTTTGTTGGTGGCGCCGATGGCTGCCGTCAGGTTGCCGTGATTCCACACGCCCTGGCCTGAGAAATCAGGCGAATCGGCAACCGTCACCGTCCCGCTTTCCACGGCAACCAATGAGGTGTCGGTGGACGCGACACCAGGGGGCGGACAATTGGCATCGGTCAACGTGGGCGTGCCGCTGCTCGTCACCGCCACCGCGTTGGTGGACACAGCCGGGGCGTGGACCCCGCCGCTCTGATCCCAATTCATCGCGGCATTGATGTTGAAGGCATTGCCGCCGACCGCGTTCGTGCCACTCTTATCCCACAGGGCATCGACCGCCCCCTGATTGGCGCTGGCGATGTGGATGGTGACGCTGGTGGTGGTGGGCGTGCCGGTGATGGCATCCCCGTTACCTAGGGTGTAGGTGGAACTGCCCTCACCGCTCAGCACCAGTCCCGACAGGGTGTAATCAGCGGCAGCGGTGGTGAAATCGCCGCCGGTAAGGGTCAGGTTGCCAGTGGAAGGGTCGTAGACAGCACTGTAGATAGTCGGCCCCAGGATGGCGCGGGCGGTATCGCTGGCCGAGGCTGACACGTTTACCCCGTCGGTGACGGTGAAGGTGACCGTGCGCTGGCTTGAATTGCTGGTATTACCGCCGCTGAAAGTGATGGCGCGGCCGATATCGGTGACCTGGGTGCTGGTGTCGCCACTGGTGAGAGAAACCACCAAGGCGTTGCCGTTGGCTCCACCGCTGACCGTTCCAACGGTGACGCCGTTGTCAGTGATGGTGGAACCGGAAACGCCGATGACATGGCCGTTGCCGAGTGTCATCGCCGCCACCGCCAGCACGTCGTTGACAGAATCGCCGCCCGACAGCGTGGCGCGAAGCGAGCCGCCGCCCAAGCCGGCGATGCTGGAAGGGCTGTCGGCGTCGCTGACGCTGATGCCGCCATCCACCACTTGGGCCGACTGCCCGACGATATAGATTGCGCTTGACCCGGACGTGGTCAGGGTCGGCGGATTGTCCATCAAGACCGTGATCGTCTGGGTGGTGACCACGTTGTTGCTGCTGGTCGCCTTGATCACAAAGCTGTCATAACCGACATAACTAGCCGGGCTGAGGGAATAGCCGATGACACCAGTGCTGGAATTGATGCTGGCGCTGCCGTGACCGGACTGAGACTGGATGGCGTAGGTGATGCTGGACGAAGCCGCGTCGGTGGCCTGGGCGGTCAGGGCAAACGGATGGGTGGCGTTGACCGTCACCGAACTGGCGTTGCTGAACGCAGGTCCTGGATCGACGATGATGGTAGAGACGGACGAGGCTCCTGACGCCGTGTAATTGCCGGATTCTGACGCGCTGGCGGTGATGCTGTGTGAACCGGTGGAAAACCACGCGAACAGGCTCCAGTTACCGCTGCCGTTGGCAGTGGTCGTGCCGATCTGGCTGGCGCCGTCATAGACGGTAATGGTGGCGCCAGCATCAGTAGCACTGGAAGTGCCATTGATGGTTACGCCAGTCGATGTCTGAACTCCGCTGGTCGAAACTGATGGGGTGGTGAGAGCGACAGGGGCAGGAACGGTAACCGTGAACGTGAACGTTTCATCGTAAGTTCCTGTCGCCCCCTTCGACGTATCGCCTACGGCCGTATACTGCACGGTGTAGTTACCCGCAGCCATATTTCCGGGAATGGTCAGGTTCCATGTGCCACCGGGTTGTTACGGCCCCGCCGGACGTCATGTCCTGAGTTCCGGCGAACAGATGAACCCCCGACGGGATGTTGTTCATGACGACGGTATAAGCAGACCCACCGTTAACCGAGTAATTTCCGGTTACCGTCGTTGTTCCCTGGTTCACGCTTCCGCCAGCAATAGAGACCGCCGAATTGGTGCCCCAACCACCAAGGTCCGCGAGAAAATCGGGCGCGGCGAACCGTGTCACCACGACCGCACCAGTACTGTAATCCAGCGCCCATCCACCATTCTCGCCGACGGGATGGGTCGATGCCGTCACCACTGCCCCGGTTTCAGCGGCCAGACCCCCGACGAATTGTTGCCCGTCGCTGCCCGCCGCCACGTCGCAACCGTAGAGCAGAAGATCGCCGCCGGATTTCAAGGCCGCGCCGATCTGGACGAGTTGCGCGCTTGTCGCCGCGTCACCCAGACTGGCCTCGTTGATGACGGCGTTGCCAAGATCGAAATGGGCTTCGCCACCATGGGACAGGATGGTGATGCTGTCATAGGCGGAATGGGTTCCAGCCCATGAGGCCATCTGCGCCAGACCGTTCTGGCCGCCGTCGATCAATTCGATCTCGATACCCGGCTTAACCGCCGCCACCAGATCGCGGTAATTGGCGACCGAGGTATCGACGAACACCACCTCAGTCCGGCCGCCGTCCAGCGCCGGCTGGGCGGCCTGAAGCTCGATCACCCCGGAGGAGGTTTCCAGAACCCAGTTGCCGTCGCTCCCGGTGGAATCGGTGGGATCACCGAACACGCCCACATTGGCCCCGGTGGCGGCGGCAAGATCGCGGGCGAATTGCTGTCCTTGAGTGTCCGAGGCACCATTGTCGCCAAACACCAGAAGCTCGCCCCCGGCCTTCAGTGCCGAACCGATCTCGGCCAGTTCCGCACTGGTCGCCCCGTCGGACAGGCCGGCATCGGTGAGCGTATGAGAGCCGATTTGGATCGCCGCATCCGTCCCTTGGCCGATCACCGAAATGGAATCGTAGCCCGTATGGGTCTCGGCCCATTTCGCCATCTGGGCCAGACCGCTTTGGCCCCCGGCGATCTCCTCGATCTCGACACCCGGTTTGACCGCCGCTTCCAGCGCCTGGTAATTGGGCAGCGAGGTATCGACGAACACCACCTCCTTCCGCCCGCCATCCTGGACAGGATCGGCGGCGCGAATCTGCACTGGCGCTGGAGCATCGGGGATAAGCGCCTTGGCGCTGGCGTCCGGCGCAGCATGAGCAGCATCCACCACGGCAGCGCCGTCGAACATCCAGCGCGGCTCCAAGGCCATCAGCCCAAGATTATTTTTCCGGCGCTTGCGGTTGTTGGCGGTCATGCTGATTTTCCAGAAGCTGACTGACGGAACTGCGTTGGCGGCTGACCAAAGCGGCGCGTGAAGGTGGTGGAAAAGGTTTGAACGTGCGAATAGCCCAACGAATGGGCGATATCCGAGATGGAGATACTGCCGTCCAAGACCAGATCGCGAGCCCGCTCCAGACGCCAATTGGCGAGCCATTCAAGCGCAGGCTTGCCAAATACCGACCGGAACTGCTCACTGAGC
>Ga0316222_1001997_pt1 | contig 22990 bp, 7 predicted proteins | sample TBH18011metaG_FD_206008 | JGI IMG/M metagenome (GOLD analysis project Ga0316222, IMG submission 206008) | Freshwater microbial communities from Trout Bog Lake, Wisconsin, USA - TBH18011 | ecosystem: Environmental > Aquatic > Freshwater > Lake > Hypolimnion/Profundal zone | place: USA: Wisconsin... | reverse complement strand
TCACGGTCGGCGCCCTCTCCGGCGGCGGAACGATCGTCTCGAACACCACCGGCGCGGTGACGCTGACCTCCACCAGCGCCGCCAACAGCACCTTCTCCGGAACGATCGCGAGCGGCTCGGGCACCCTGAAGCTGACGAAGACCGGCGCGGGCGTGCTTACGCTGACGGGCACAAACACTTATACCGGCAACACCGTCATCAACGGCGGCGTGCTCTCCGTCAGTTCCACCAATGCGCTGCCGGGCTGGAACACTGCGAACAGATTCACCGTGAACAGCGGCGGCGTGCTCGCCACTGGCACGAGCTTCGCCGGCACCGACATTACGACGCTTCTTGGCACTGGGTCTTTTGCGGCGGGAGCTTCCATCGGGTTCGACACCACCGGTGCCACGAGTGGCTTCACCTATTCGGGAAATCTCGCCGACACAGCCAATGGCGCCCTCGGCTTGGCCAAGATCGGGCCGAATACCTTGATCCTCACCGGAAGCAATTCCAACACCGGGCCGGTCGCCATCAATTCCGGCACCCTGCAACTCAACAGCCAGTATGCGCTGGCGGGCGGCGGCAACATCGTCTTTAGCGGCGGCGCCCTGCAATTCACGGCAAACAACACGACCGACTATTCGAGCCGGATCGTCAACAGCGGAAGCGCGATTGCGATCGACACCAATGGCCGGAGCGTCTCCTTCGGGGCGCTCGCGGGGAGCAACACCGCGGGATTGACCAAAGCGGGCGCGGGGACTTTGACCCTCTCGGGCAGCAACAGTTACAGCGGCGGCACGACGATCTCCGCAGGTCAGTTGAACCTCAATAACGCCAGGGCGCTTGCCTCCGGCATGTTGACGATCACCGGCGGTACGCTGGGGAACAGTTCGGGCGGGACGATTACCAATGCAAACAATAACCCGCAGGCATGGAACGGCGATTTTACATTCTCCGGAACCAGCGACCTAAATCTTGGCACAGGCGCGGTGACATTGGGCGCAAACCGTATTGTCACGGTCTCGTCGAACAACCTGACCGTGGGTGGCTCCATCGGCGGCGCCTACAGCCTGACGAAGTCGGGCGCGGGGACTTTGACCCTCTCGGGCAGCAACAGTTACAGCGGCGGCACGACGATCTCGTCAGGCACTCTCCAGTTCGGCGTGGCGAACGCGATGCCCGTATCGGGAACCGTGGCACTTCAAACCGGCGCGACGCTGGCGGTCAACCTCGGCGGGACCGGCGAGTTCAACACGAACATCAGCGGCGCCGGCAGCATCGGCGGCCTGCTCTCGGGAACGGGAGGCCAGGGCGCTCCGGTGACCTACGCTGGCACGGTCACGTTCGGGATTGACACGACCAATGGCGGAACCCAAACCTACAGCGGCAGCATCGCTAATGTGGGAACGACGCTGGCCCTCAACAAGCTTGGTGCCGGAACACTGGCCCTTTCGGCCAGCAATAGCTACAGCGGCGGCACGGTCATTACCGGCGGCACGTTGATTGCCTCCAACTTCAATTCCTTGGGCACCGGAGCAGTGACCGACAACGGCGTTCTGAACTTCGCCGCGGGCGCGGGTGACTACACCTCCTTTGGATCGGTTTCCGGAACCGGCATCCTCAATGTGACCCTCGGCAACAATGGAGCCCAAACAAAATATACCGGCCAACTTACCAGCTTCGCCGGAACGTGCAATGTGGGCGGCGCTGGCGCCAGCGGAAAGTTCAAATTCTTCTATGTTGGCTCCGCGATGACCTTCAATGTGTATCCAAACGCCAGTTTGTATGTTGGCGGCAATTCCCCTGCCGCGGCAATCTTGCAAGGCGGCACTACTGGCGAGTCCTTTGGTCAGATGCGCCTCGACAACGTCACGTGGTCGGGGCCGGTCACGCTTGCCGGCAACATGGCTGCCGGATACGGGTTTATCGGCTCACTGACAGGTGGCGGCATTATTAGCGGGAACATCGGTGAGAGCGGCGGCAGTCGCACGCTGAGCATGATCGGCGGCGGAACCATGACTTTAACCGGATCGAACAGTTTTACCGGCGGGGTTACGATTCTGGGAGGCGCGCTGGTGGCGAGCAACCCATACGCTCTGGGAGTGGCTGATGGCCCTTTGACCGTCACCTCGGGCACTCTCGATATGAGCGGGAACAGCTTCACGGTCGGCGCCCTCTCCGGCGGCGGAACGATCGTCTCGAACACCACCGGCGCGGTGACGCTGACCTCCACCAGCGCCGCCAACAGCACCTTCTCCGGAACGATCGCGAGCGGCTCGGGCACCCTAAACCTGACGAAGACCGGCGCGGGCGTACTCACGTTGACGGGCACAAACACTTACACCGGCTTGACTGCGGTTAATGGTGGCACGCTGCAAGCCGCCAGCATCAATGCGCTGCCCGGCTATGCGACTCCGGGTCAGGTAACCTTTGCAAACGGAGCCGGTTTCAACGCCAACTTTGGCGGTGCCAACGACTGGACGGCGGCCCAGATCAACACGATGCTCGTGGCGAACGGACCCGGCTCCGCGCTTGGCTTCGACACGACCAACCTGAGCGGCACCTTCAACTCCAATCTCAGCGGCAATTTCGGGCTGGCGAAGCTCGGCACAAACACCCTCACGCTGGGTGGCAGCAATAGCTACAGTGGCGGCACGACCCTCGGCGCGGGTGTCTTAAACTACGGCAACGACAATGCGCTGGGGAGCGGCACCGTGAGCTTCAGCGGCAACTCCACGTTGCAGGCCGCGGTGAGCAGTGGAACCCTCGCCAGTGCGATCGCAATTAACCCGAGTGTGACCGGCACGGTGGACACGCAGGCGAACACGGTCACGTTCGGTGGAATCGTCAGCGGTTCGGGCGGCCTCGCCAAAACCGGCGTCGGCACACTGACTCTCACCAGCAGCAATAGCTACAGTGGCAGCACGACCCTCGGCGCGGGTGTCTTAAACTACGGCAACGACAATGCGCTGGGGAGCGGCACCGTGAGCTTCAGCGGCAACTCCACGTTGCAGGCCGGGGTGAGCAGTGGAACCCTCGCCAGTGCGATCGCGATTAACCCGAGTGTGATGGGCTCGGTGGACACGCAGGCAAACACGGTCACGTTTGGTGGAATTGTCAGCGGTTCGGGCAGCCTCGCCAAAACCGGCGTGGGCACATTGCTGCTGACCGGCAGCAATAGCTACAGTGGCGGCACGACTCTCGGCGCAGGTGTCTTAAACTACGGCAACGTCAATGCGCTGGGGAGCGGCACCGTGAGCTTCAGCGGCAACTCCACGTTGCAGGCCGGGGTGAGCAGTGGAACCCTTGCCAGTGCAATCGCGATCAACCCGAGTGTGACGGGCACAATGGACACGCAGGCGAACACGGTCACGTTTGCTGGAATCGTCAGCGGTTTGGGCAGCCTCGCCAAAATCGGCGGGGGCACATTGCTGCTGACCGGCAGCAACAGCTACACTGGCAGCACGACGATCAACGGCGGCACCCTGCAGATTGGCGACGGCACAACCGGTTCGCTTGCGGCATCCGGCCCGGTAACGGTGAATCCAGGTGGCACGCTGGCGCTCTACGTTGGGGGGAACGGGACAATCGGCAACGCGATCACTAACACTGTCGGTGGGACGCTGAACGTGCTCGGAAGCGGCACGACGACGTTCTCGGGTTACGTCAACGGTCCAGGAATTTTTAACCAAAATGGGCCGGGCCTGACGGTCTTGAGCGCAACTGCCTACAATTTTTCCCCGGGTGCGACGGTCAACATCAACGCCGGCGCGCTGCAACTGAGCAGCTCCACGGCGGCCTGGGGCAGCACGGTGAACGTCGGCGTTGCCAACGGTCTGACATTTGGCGTGAGCGCAGCAACCATTGGCGGGCTATCTGGAAGTGGCGATGTCGCTCTGGCGAACGGGACCAATGCCGTGGCGCTGACCGTGGGTGGAAATAACCGCGACTCCACGTATTCCGGTATTCTGAGCGGCTCTGGCTCCCTGACGAAGTCCGGCGCCGGCACGCTCACGCTTAGCGGCAGCAACGCCTACACCGGCACGACCACATTGAACGGAGGAATCCTGGCGGGGGCAAACTCGTATGCATTGCCCGGCAGCGGAAACATCACCTTCACCGGCGGCACACTCCAGCTTTCCTCAAGCTATGCTCCCGATCTTGCCTCCCGAATCGTCAACAGCGGCAGTGCGATTGCAATCGACACCAACGGCCAAAATGTCAACTTTAGTGGAACGCTTGCATCGTCGAATACTGGCGGACTGACCAAGCTTGGTGCCGGAACACTGGCCCTTTCGGCCAGCAATAGCTACAGCGGCGGCACGGTTATTACCGGCGGCACGCTCATTGCCTCCAACATTAATTCTTTGGGCACCGGAACGGTGGCGGACAACGGTGTTCTGAATCTCACTGCGGGCACGGGCACCTACGCCTTTGGGGCTCTTTCCGGGAACGGCATCATCAATGTGACCCTCGGCGGCCTCGGAAATCAAACGATCGTGGGCAGCCTTGCCAGCTTCACTGGAACATGCAACGTCGGCGTCGGTGGCACCCAGGGACAGTTGCGACATAATGGCGATAACGCCGGGATGACCTTCATTGTATCTCCAAATGCCTCTTTAAGCCCTATGGCTACTACTTCTTATGCTGCGGCAATCCTGCAAGGAGGCTCAAGTGCCCAGATGAGCCTCAGCAGCAGCCGCATGTGGGCGGGATCGATCACGCTTGCCGGCGACATGACCGGTGGGAACGCGTTTTTCGCCGCAGGCGGAGCCAGCACCATCAGCGGAAGCATCGGTGAGAGCGGCGGGAGCCGCACGCTGAGCTTGAACTCCGCAACCCTCATTTTGACGGGATCGAACAGCTATTCCGGCGGAGTGACAGTCCTGAGCGGTGCCACGCTGGTGGCGCGCAACGCCTACGCGCTGGGAGTGGCTGGCGGCCCGCTGACGGTCACCTCGGGCACTCTCGACGTGAGTGGGAACAGCTTCACGGTCGGCGCCCTCTCCGGCGCTGGAACGATCGTCTCGAACACCACCGGCGCGGTGACGCTGACCTCCACCAGCGCCGCCAACAGCACCTTCTCCGGAACGATCGCGAGCGGCTCGGGCACCCTGAACCTGACGAAGACCGGCGCGGGTACGCTCACGCTGACGGGCAGCAATAGTTTCAGTGGTGGCACGACTCTGAGCAGCGGCTCATTGCGAGTTGGCAACGCCAATGCGCTGGGAGCGGGCGGACTGACCGTCAACGGCGGCACGCTCGACATGAACGGAAAAAGCGTGAACGTCGGCGCGCTAAGCGGCGCGGGCGGGTCGGTGATCAACAGCGCCACCACCGCAAGCACGATGACAACGGTCGTCGCCGGCGGCACCTCGGCTTACGCGGGCAATATCGCCAACGGAGCCGGATCGGTGGCGCTCACCAAAGCCGGCACCGGTACGCTGATCCTGAGCGGTTCGTTGACGATGGCAGGACTCAATGCAAACGGGGGTGTCACGCAGCTAACGCAGTCCGGGTCTATTGGCGCGGTCAGCGTCGCCGCCGGAGCCACGCTTTCGATCGCGGCGAACGACAGCGGCACCCGCCATGTATTGGACGTGTCCTCGCTGACGATTTCCGGAATCACCTCGGGGCTCGCTCTTGCGAGCGCCGCGACTGTCGACAGGACCACGTTTACCTACGTGGACATCGGCACCCAGAGCCAGAATTTTGGCGTGCTAACGGATATTGGGGGTGCGGTGACGCAGTCACCCGAAGCGGTCCCGGAACCTAACTCGCTGGGGCTGCTGTTGGCAGGCATATCCACGCTGCTCGGCCTCCGGCGCAAGGCGAAGAGGATCGACCGATAAACCGATTTAAGGTTGACCCGTATTTGCCGGTGGGGGCCGGCTTGGGGGTGCGGGTCAATCGAGGTCGCCGCGGCGTTTTAGGGGCGCCGCGGCGGCCACTAACCGGTGCTCTGCCAAAACCGGCAACCGATTCATTTCCGCAGATTGACGGATAAACACAGACATTTTGAAAAAACGACAGTCACTCTGCATGTGAAAGATTATTTTCGGTTCTCATCTGTAAGTCTCTGCGTTGTCGGGCATTGCGTCCCTAGCGCAAAATCGACTGCTTCTTCCAATCTTGGGAAGTTTTGGCGCGATACCGAAGGGGTTCGACTCGGGAAAAACAGTGCATTATCAATGAAGAATTTCTTAAATTTGTTTGCTCTTGCGCTCGGTGCCTGCCTGATCGCCCTCCACACTGCCACTGCTTTCGACCTTCACGTTGCGCCCGACGGCAACGACAGGTGGTCCGGCGCGGAGACCCGCCCAAATGCGACTCGCACCGACGGCCCGCTGGCTTCGCTGGCTGGAGCCCGTGACGCAATCCGAAAGCGCAAAGCGGTTGCGGGTCTGACCGAACCCATTCGTGTACTCGTGGAAGGAGGCCGTTACGAACTCCGCGAGACACTAAGACTCGACCCCAGCGATAGCGGTTCCGAACAGGCTCCGGTCTCCTATGAGGCCGTTCCCGGCGCCAGGCCGGTGTTTAGCGGCGGCAAGGTAATTAGCGGATGGAAATCAGACGACAACGGCCTCTGGGTCGCCCGCTTGCCAGAGGTTGCCAGCGGAAAATGGTATTTCGAACAACTCTGGGTCAATGGACGGCGCGCTATCCGGGCTCGCACGCCCAACCGGTTTTGTCATTATATGCGGGACGTTGAGGAGGAAAGCCTCGTCTCCGGGACGAACAACCAACCGAGCCGAACCAGGCAGACAGTCTGGTTGCGGGACGAGGATTGGCAGGCGCTCTCCGGTCTGACGCCCACGGAACTCAAGGACGTAAACCTTGTTGTTTACCATAACTGGGACAACACACGACGCTTCATTGACAGCATCAATGAAAGCGATCACTCCCTGGTGACGAGCGGCAAAGCCATGAAACAGTGGAATCCGTGGAAACGCGACTCGCAGTTTGTCCTTGAGAACGCACTGCGCTATCTAGACGAACCGGGAGAATGGTTTCTCGCGCGTGACGGGACGCTTTACTACAAACCGATTCCCGGTGAGGACATGACCAGTGCGGAGGTGGTTGCTCCCGTACTACAGAAACTCGTCGCTATCGGAGGCGATTCCGCCGCTGGAAAGTTCGTTGAGCATCTCTCCTTCAAGGGATTATCGTTTCAGCATGGGCAATGGCTCACGCCGTCAAACGGATTCGAACCGATCCAGGCTGCGGCGAGCGTGGAGGCGGCGATCATGGCCGATGGCGCGCGACATGTACAATTCGAGGGTTGCGAGATTTCTCACGTGGGAACCTACGCGCTCTGGTTTCGAAAAGGGTGCGTCGATGACACAGTCCAGCACTGCGCGATCGAGGACTTCGGAGCCGGCGGCGTTCGCATTGGAGAGGCGGAAATCCGTTCCGCTCCGGCGGATTGCACAAGCCACATTACGGTCGAGAACGATATCATCCGGAGCGGGGGCTCTATCTTCCCGTGCGCGGTCGGGGTTTGGATTGGACAGAGCGGCGAGAATCTCGTCACTCACAATGAAATCGCCGACCTTTTCTATACCGGCGTGAGCATGGGCTGGACATGGGGCTATGGCAAAAGTGTGGCCAAGAAAAACGTCATTTCCTTCAACCATATTCATCACATGGGAAAGGGGCTGCTCAGCGACATGGGGGGCATTTACACTCTTGGCCGCGCGGAAGGAACGGTTGTCCGCGGAAATGTCTTTCACGACATCGATTCCTATTCCTACGGTGGATGGGGGTTGTATACTGACGAAGGCAGCTCGGGCATCCTTTTCGAAAACAACCTCGTTTACAACACGAAGTCCGGCGGCTTCCACCAGCACTATGGTTCGGAGAACATCGTGCGAAATAACATTTTCGCTAACAGCAAAGAGCAACAACTCCAAGCGACCCGTGCCGAAGATCACCTTTCGTTTACGTTCGAGCGAAACATTGTCTATTGGAATAACAACGGTCCGCTCCTGAAAGGCAAATGGAAGGAGGGTCGCCAACTCTCCCGCAACAATCTCTACTGGAACAGCGCCGGGAACAGCGTCACGTTCCAGGGCAAGCCGCTTGCGGAATGGCAACGCACGCCCGTGCTTCCCCCGCCGAAAGAAACATCGCGTCCTCCGTGGGCCGTACCGGGACGTGAGTTGGGCTCGATCGTAGAGGACCCGCTTTTTGTCGACCCGGCGAACAACGATTTCCATCTTCAGCCGAACTCTTCCGCCCTCAAGATCGGCTTTCAACCGTTCGATTACACCAAGGCCGGCGTTTGCGGCGATCCGAAGTGGATTGCCAAAGCCAAAGCGGTTCAATACCCGCAATTGGAAATCGCCCCTGAACCCTCTCAGGCTGCGATCGAGCGGAATTTCGAGCGCGACACCCCCGGAAAGCCTCCAAGAGGGCTGAATCTCAGAGGGGAGTCGATCCTCGTGACTGACGAAACTGCGGCCACCGGGAAACAGAGTTTGAAGATCACGGATACGCTGGATCTTAAGACTTCCTGGAGGCCGCACATTAACCTGAGCCTCAACTACCGCGAAGGGCAGCTGCGGAATGAGTTCGACCTCCGCCTCGAAGAGGGTGCCCATGTCGGGTTTGAGTGGCGTGACGTTGCCGAAGCTCAATACCACACCGGAGCTTCTCTCTTAATTGCTGGGGGCAAGCTGCACGTTGCCGGAAAAACCCTTGATTTGCCGCTGCATCAGTGGATCCATTTCGAACTGACTGCCGGGCTCGGGAAAGCGGATAAACAAACGTGGGGGCTTCGCGTCACCATTCCAGGCCAGCCGCCGCACGCTTTCGAATCGCTCGAATACGCAGACGGGCAGTTTAAGAAGCTCAGCTGGATCGGCTTCATGAGCGCTACGCAGTGCAAGGCGGTCTATTACCTCGACAACATTCGGCTCTCTATCCAGTGACATGAAATCGCTATATTCTTTAACCATAAATCCGATAGTGAAACTGACCTCGCAAAAAAACATCTTAAAGGTTTGTCCCTTTGTTGGCATCCACCCAGTTTAATTTCCCCTATGAAACCATACTTCCGCTTCTTCTCTATACTCCAGCTCGCCGTCATTGCCGGTTGGTCGCAGGTCAATGCCGCCACGCCACCGCCGCCGCTGCATGAGTTCGACACGGTGGTCGCCGACGCCGGAGGCCAGGCCTTGCAGTCGGCCATGATTTGGGCCGATAACGGGGAGGGGGACGTGGTCGCTTTTCGCAAAACCTTCGAACTCGCCAACCGCCCAGCCCAGGCGACTTTGTCGCTCTTTGCCGACACCCGCTACGTGCTCTGGGTCAACGGTGCCTATGTGGACCGCGGTCCGGCCCGTTTTCAGCCCAACGGCCCGCAATACGACGTGTTCGACCTCGCCCCGCATCTTCAGGCCGGACGCAATGCGGTCGTCGTCCTGGTGATTAGCAATCTCTCCGGGGGCAAGATGATGCGGCATCGCCCCGGCCTTACTGCACGGCTGGAAATTGCCGGGCGGGAAGTGATACGCACCGATGCTTCCTGGAAATGGAGCACCGCCACCCGTTACCGCAGAGTCGCCGCATCCTGGCCAAATTTTGTTGAAACCGACGTGGATACGCGGGTTGAAGACGGCGACTGGACCCAAGTCGCCTACGACGATGCCGCCTGGAAACCGTGCGCCCCGGTTGAGGCTCGTTCCTGGGGGGCGTTGACCCGGCGCAACATCCCGCTGCTGCGGGAGCAGGCGGTGCCTGTGACTTTCCTGGATGGGGCGGTGCTTCCGGTGACTCTGGAGGCGGGTCAAACCGTGAAGTTCGCTACTTCGCGGATCGTCCAAGCTTATTCGGTGCTGGAGTTCACCGCCGAAGAAGGAACGAAATTGATTCTGGCTCCTTATGGCGTCAAGTACCTGGCACGGTCTGGGGCGCAGCGTCATTTCACCCTGGATACGCGCGGCATCACCGGCGGCAGCATCACGGTGAAAACCGGGCGCATCACTCTTACCGGATTTAAACTCATCGAACGGCTTTATCCCTTCGACCGGGTCGGCTCGTTCCATTCCAACGACGAGTTTCTGAACAATCTTTGGGCTCTGTGCGCCCGCTCCGTGGAGGTGCTCAGCGAAGATTCCTACGTCGATTGCGCCGACCGGGAACGGGTCGAGTGGATGGATTGCGATCCGCCCGCCTGGGACATGACTCGTGTCGCAATGTCCGGTCCCGGTGCCGACGGCAAACCGGTTTTCAGCGATGCCAGGCTGCTTGGGGCGATGCTTCGCCGCACCGCGCTTACCCTCCAACCCGAAGGCTGGGTGAAGGCGCACACCTGCTCGGACCGCTACGATATTCATGCGAAAATGGAAGATCGGTCCGCGGAGTGGGTTGCCGGCATTCGGCGATATTACGAGGCCACGGGTGACGCCGCGTTGGTGCGCGAGATCTGGCCTGCGGTCACCGCGCAGATGGAGTTTTTCCTCGCCCGCCGCACTGGGCGCGGGCTGGTGCGGGCCCGCGACTGGGTGGTCTCGGGCAATCCGGTGGGCTACATGACTGGCGAGGGAACCACGCTCAACGTCTTCGTACAACGCTCGTTGGTGGATGCCGCCTTGATGGCTGAAGTGCTCGGCGAAAAAAACGATGCAGCGAAATTTCACCAAGCTGCGACCGATCTGGCCAAAGCGATCAACACGGTGCTCTGGGACGAAACCAGCGGCGGTTATTTCTCAGGTTATTTTTCCGATGATGACCTGAAGGAAAGTGAGACCATTAAAACGGGTCGTGAAAGCAAAGCGGCCAAGCAGGTGCGGGCGCTGGGGCTGTCGGACAACCGATCTGCGCCAACCCTTCACTCGAACTTGTTCGCACTGGATCGCGGCGTGGTGCCGCCCGAGCGCCAGGCACGGGTGCTGGGCAATGTGCTAGCCCTGTCGCGCAACCTCAAAGGGGGCGAGGTTATGATCTATCATTATCTGGCGCAGCAGCTTTACTCCATGGACCGACCGGATTCCGATCTGCGTGTGCTTAACTTGTGGCGCGACAACTGGGACCCGATGATGGCTCGTCCTATCTATTGTTCGGGGGAGAACCTGGGTGCCAGCTCAGTCGCTCACATTTACGGCCTTTTTCCCGGCGCGCACTTGAGCCGTTCGGTGCTCGGCGTCCGACGCGATGTCCCGGTGGCGGCCAAACGGATCGTCATCGAACCGCATCTGGGCGACCTAACCCTGGCCGAAGGCACGGTGACGACCGAGTTCGGCATGGTGCCTGTGTCGTGGAAACGCACGGGAGTTGTCGTGGATTTCAGTGTTACCGTGCCGAGCGGGGTAAAGGCCCTGCTCCGCCTGCCGGTGGCAACTGGTTCATCGACGGTCGAGCTGAATGGTAAAACCGTTCAAGGCAAACTGCAGGGGAGCCGCCTCGAATTCGATCTGGATCCCGGCCAATATACGGGGCGCTTTGTGACCCAACCGTAACGCTTCAAAACATTGTCCGCTAAAAGCGCGAAAAGCCGCTAAAATAAAGCGATTTTAAAATGAAATTAATACAATACATCTTCACCTTGGCTGCATCAGTATCGATCTCGGCTTCGGCGGTTGAAATCAGGGATCTGCGTTGCGAATATCGGGATGCGACGAGCTTTCAAATCGGTGATCGCCACAGCTTCCGGGCGTTTCTCGGTCTTACGCCCGCTGATTGGGTGCCTGACGGGCAGACCATTGCCGATTACCGTGAGCAATTGGTTGAAAACAAAACCGTTGATCGGCTCTCTGATCTCTTCCTGGAGCACCTCCAAACTCGGCATGGACTTGGGTTGGGTAAAGAGGTCGTTATGATTGACGCGAGCTTTGTGAAAGTGCCAAAGCAACGCAATAACCGGGAGAAAAACGCTCGGATAAAGGAAGGGGGAAAAAACGCTCCATCTCAAAAAATGGGTTCGTTTGAAAACATCAAAAGATTAACTTAGGTTTTCGGGAGTCCCCTTATTAGAAACACAATCGCCGCCATTTTGATCAGGATGGCAAAGTGATGGGGCCCAAAGAGAAGTCGGATTTTATCTGCCTGTCACCTCTTCCCTGATTTGTTCTCTCCAAAAATATCAATGAATACCAAAATGATGAAACACCCTGCCCGCCATTCTCTCACTACTCTGTTGATTGCCTTGCTTGCCACCACTGCGGTTCAATCCGCACCTGCGGGTTCTTCCCTCAATCTAAGTGGCATCCGAGTGGCCAAGTTCAAGGACAATCGCGTAGCCGCTCTTTCGTTCACCTTGGATGATAATTTGCGCGATCAGTATGATGTTGCTGTGCCGCTGTTGAATAAGTATGGCATCCATGGCACGTTTTTTGTGATCTCCGGCAGGACGCCCGAGACGAACGAGGAAGCCGCCAAAAAAAAACCGGGCTACGGGTGCGGTATCAGTTGGCCGCAACTTCGGGAACTTGCCGCCCAGGGGCATGAAATTGCCAACCATACCTGGACCCACGAGCCGCTGATCATCTCAAAAGACGGCAAACGCGAGGATCTTCCTGCGGACAAACTCGAGGAGCAGGTCGCCAAAGGCTACAATGCCATCAAGGAAAAGATTGGCGTGGCGCCTCTGACGTTTGCCGCTCCCGGCAATGCCTTGGACGAAACTGTCCGGGCCGTGGTCTTAAAATACCATATTGCCGTGCGGGAAAAGAATATGCAGCGGTTTGGCGACTGGCCGCCCAACGGCAGAACATTTACTGCGGAAAAAGCCAACGCTCTTGTCGATGCAGCCATTATGAAAGGAGAACAGATGGTTTGGATGATTCACGCGATCACGGAAGGTTACAACGCGGTGTCCAGCCCGGATGTTTTTGAAGACCACCTGAAATACGTGAAGAGCCGGGAGGATACGCTCTGGGTGGATACTTTCGCCCACGTCTCGCTTTACATCCTGGAACGGGACGCGGCGAAGTTGATCGGGAGAATTTCCGAGAACAAGGCAACCTTCACCATGGAATGCCCCTTGGATAAAATAAAGTTCAATTTTCCTCTGACAGTTTTAATTCCCGTCAATAATGCCGCGCATGTCGAAGTAAAGCGAAACGGATACAACACGACTCTGCCTGTCGAGGTGCGAAAGGATTGTATTCTTGTTCAAGCCGCGCCATCGCCTGAAGAGGTGGTGGTAACGTGGCGAAAGGATAACTAATGAACCAACTTACAACTCCCTTCCTAATCATTTCGCTGTTGCACTGTCGTCTCGCCGGGCAGCGTGCCGACGCTGGACTTGCAACAAGGAGCAGCCGGTCTGCGCGTAGAATCCGCGAGCGCAGATGCTTGAACGCTGGTTTGTGATAGAGGGCGATGCCAGTTGCGCAGCGCGCTGCTCTGCCCTGGCGGAACTTCAAGTCAATCCGCGATGTCAAGAAAAATAAATGGTCAATCTTGGCAGTAGCAACCTTAATTCTGTTAAGTTATATTTCCCCTGCAACTCATTGCCCCCCAGACTTCAATCCCTCATTCAATCCGGCCAAAGAGGATCAGCATGTGCTGCTCACAATTTTTTTAACAACAAATCCCGCAGTGAAACGTACCTCGCAAGAACATCTCATGAGAAACACAATCGCTGCCATGCTTGCCATCGTTACGCTGGCAAACCCGGGTAATTTACCGGCGCAAACCGCCGAAACCAAGGAACAACGCGACGCCCGGATGAGTTGGTGGCGCGAGGCGAAGTTTGGGATGTTCATCCACTGGGGTGTTTATTCGGTGCCCGCCGGCAGGTATCGCGGCAAGTCAGGCTCGGACGCGTGGTTGATGGAAGCCAAGCTTGGCTTCGGGATTCCTGTGGAGGAATATAGAAATTTTGCTCCGCTATTCAACCCGGTAAAATTCGATGCTGCGGAATGGGTACGCATCGCCCAGGAGGCCGGCCAAAAGTACATGGTCATCACTGCTAAACATCACGACGGTTTCGCCATGTTTCCCTCGAAGGCGAGCGAATTTAACCTTTACGACGCCACGCCCTTCAAGCGCGACCCGCTCGCCGAACTGGCCGCCGCCTGCCGAAAAGAAGGCATAAAACTCGGCTTCTACTACTCACAAGCCCAGGATTGGACACATCCCGGCGGAGCATGCAGGTTCGGGCAATGGGACAAGGCCCAGGAGGGCAGCATGGACGATTACCTTGATCGCGTTGCTGTTCCACAGGTCAAGGAACTCCTCAGCAACTACGGGGAGTTTCCCTCGGTTTTATGGTGGGATACGCCGGTTGACATGACCCCGGCTCGCGCCGCCAAACTGGACGAGCTCCTGAAGATGAAGCCTGGCATCATCACCAATGATCGCTTGGGCGGCCAGTTCAAGGGCGACATGCAAACGCCCGAGCAATACGTTCCCGTCCTCGGCTACCCGGGATGTGATTGGGAAACCTGCATGACCATGAACAGCCACTGGGGCTACAATCTCGCCGATCTGAATTGTAAAAGCACCACCGACCTGGTTCGCAAGCTCGCCGAGGTTAACAGCAAGGGCGGAAATTTTCTGCTCAATGTCGGCCCGGACGCCGAAGGCCAGATTCCGGCCCTTTGCGCGGAACGCCTGCGCGAGATTGGCGCTTGGCTCAAGGTCAACGGCGAATCCATCTACGGTACCACCGCCGGCCCGTTCTGGTATTTGTCCTGGGGCTATGCCTCGCGCAAAGGCCAGACGCTCTACCTGCATGTGTTCGAATGGCCCAAGGACGGCCTGCTGCGATTGCCCATGCAAAACACGGTCACCAAGGCCCGACTGCTGGCCAAGCCTGACGCCCAGCTTCAGATCGACAAGTCCGATCGGGGGGTGATCGTTCATGGGCCCGCCGCTTCACCGGATCCCATCGATTCGGTCGTGGCACTGACATTCGAGGGTGAGCCTGTCGTGCCTGATCCGCCCTCGTTAAGGAAGCCGTGCCGTGCATCTTCGGTTAGGAAGGGCTCGCTGGCCGACGACGCTGTGAGTGGCACTACCAAGACGTGGAACGCGGCGGAAGATACCCGTTCCGCTTGGTTGGAGGTGGACCTCGGCGCAGCAACGCCAATCTCCGCGGTGGCGTTCGGCGATCCCAACCGCCCCTGGGGCCAGCGCAAGCAAACCTTCGAGTTGCAATACAAGGAAGGCGACGCATGGAAAACCATCATCAAAGGCCAAACGGAAGGTCACGGTTTCAAGGGAGCATTCCCTGTGGTGGGCGCACAGGTGTTCCGACTGAACATACTTCAAGCCCAGGATTCTCCCGGCGCCACCCAATGGTTCTTCTTCAGCCCCGAATGAACTTTACCTACGGAAACAAAATATGAAAAAGTCAAATCCAGCCGTAAAATCCCGAGGGATAGTTGCTGCGGTTTCCTTGCTGATGATATTGGTGCAGGCAACGGGTCTGCAAGCCGGTGACCTGAGATTCAGTGACCCTGCCAACGTCACGTCACCGCCAGCGTGGGCCGTGGGTCAGGCAAATCGTTCGCCGGATTTGGATGTGTTGCCGGGATTTCAGAAACCGCCGACGGGGTTTGGAACGGTGCCGTTCTTCTGGTGGCTTGGCGATCCGTTGACCAAGGAGCGGCTTGGCTGGATCCTTGAACAGATGGACGGCATGGGCGTGTCGGGCTATCAGATCAACTACTGCCACTCGGATAAGGGGGGCCGCCACTATGGACTGACCTATCCGAGCGAGCCTGCGTTGTTCTCGGAGGAATGGTGGAAGTTGACAGGCTGGTTCATGCAGGAGGCCAAGAAGCAAGGCGCCGGGGTCAGCCTGAGCGATTACACGCTCGGCTTTGGCCAGGGTTGGACTATGGACGAACTTCTGCGCGAGCATCCCGAAGTGACCGGCTCGGTGCTGAAGATGGATAAGGACGGCAAAGTCATTGTTGAGAATGTGCCGGGGTCGTTGAATCCAATGCATCCGATGTCTGGGAAATGGTATGCGGAAAAGTTTCTTGGTCAATTTGAGCGTCGCTTTCCCGGTGAGGGCGGCAAGGGGCTGAACTTTTTCTTCTCCGATGAACTCGAATTCGGTGTCAGCGGCAAGATATGGTCCGAGCAGTTCGCCGACGAATTCAAGAAACGCAAGGGCTACGACATCACGCCAGAACTACCCGCGTTGTTCAAGGACATCGGGCCGCGCACGCCGAAAATCCGGCTCGATTACAGCGACGTAATGGTGTCGTTGTCTGAGGAAGGTTACTTCAAGCCGGTATTCGACTGGCATCAGCAGCGAGGAATGACCATGGGCTGCGACCACGGCGGACGCGGATCGAAAGTAGACGATTTCGGCGATTACTTCCGTACCCAGCGCTGGAACCAAGGTCCCGGCGCAGACCAACCTCATCTCGGCAAACATCTGATCAAGGCGAAAGTCGCTTCATCCATTGCCCATCTTTACCAGCGTCCGCGCGTCTGGCTCGAAGGCTATTACGGCAGCGGTTGGGGAACCACGTCGGCGGGTTTTGTGGACGCGACCTTCACGGATTTCGTGAGAGGCTACAACCTGCTCGGGATCCACGGCATGTACTACGCCACGCACGGCGGTTGGTGGGAATGGGCGCCGCCGGACAACACGTTTAGAATGCCGTACTGGAAACACATGCGAACCTTTTGGGATTGTCAGCAACGGCTCGCATATCTGCTCACGCAGGGATACCACCGTTGCGACGTGGCCATCATGTATCCAGTGGCCCCGATGGAAGCTGGCATGGACGGCCAGCCAGCAGTGCAAACCGCCTTCAGTGCCGGCACTCAACTCTACGCCAAGGGCGTTGATTTCGACTTCATGGATTTCGAGTCTCTCGACCGGGCCAAGATCATTGGCAAGGAACTCCACGTTTCTGGCGAGATTTACCGCGTCCTGATTCTGCCCGCAATGAAAGCGATCCGGCATTCGACTCTGAAAAAGGCCGTTGAATTTCACCGTGCCGGCGGCATCGTGCTGGCGCTCGGCGCATTGCCCGAAGCCAGCGACCGGATTGGCCGCGACGACCCCGAAGTCGCCGCGATGGCAAAAGAAATTGGCCTGACTCGAGACGTGTTCGCCAAACTTCCTCCGCGCGATTACGAAGGCCCCGGCGACATCCAACACCGCAAGATCGGTCCGCGTGACCTCTACGCCATCTACAACGCGCCCCAAGGCAGCATGTGCAAGTTCCGCGCAACCGGTAAAGTTGAACTGTGGGATCCGTGGACCGGTACGGCGCGACCGTTGGCCATCAATTCACAAGCCAATGGCATCACCGAGTTGTCGTTGCCGCTGGCGGAGAAAGAAATCCAATTGATTGTCTTTTCGCCGGGACAGCCGGTTGTCGCTGCCTCTGAGATTTCCAATCACCCATCTCAAATTCCCGTTGAAGGCGATTGGGAATTCGAGTTGCAGCCGACAAGTGACAATCGCTTCGGCGATTTCCACTGGCCACCGAGCGCCACGAAAATCGGCGCCGAGGTCCGGCAGCTTCAGTATTGTGAAGGCGAAGAGCCCACGGGCCCGTGGCGACAGGTCACCTGCTCATTCGGGCCGCAATTCCTCCGTTCCTCCAGCATGCCGCCCACGAAGGATACCTTGCCCTGGGAGTTCTCGTGGCGATGGGGAATCGAAAAAGACCCTGGACGTCAGGGCTATCACGGATTGAAGGAGGAGGTGCACGACGAATTTCTGGCCATTGGCCAGCCCAAAGTCGGCAAAAACTTTGCCCCCAACGTGATCACCCTGGAGCCCGAGGGGCATCCGACTTTCTTCTCGACCACCGTGCTTGCGCCGCGCGATATGACGGGTTATGCCCTGAACGGTGCCATTAAGCCGAGCAATGTCTGGCTCAATGGGCAGGTCGTTACCGCCAACGTGCTGAGTTTGAAGGCCGGCCCGAATCCGCTTGTGTTGCAATACGACAAAGCAGGCCGCACGTACTTCGTGGTTTCCACCAACGCCCCGAAGGAAGCGGTTGCCGCAGATAGCGTCATCTCGCCGCCGCGGCTCGAAACGCCGGTCGAGGTCGTGCAGCCGAAGTTCAAGCAGAGCAATCTCGCCATGCGCTGGTGGAACGATCCCAGCGTGCTGCCGTTCGATGTGCGGGCCGAAGAGAAGAAGCCCGTCGGCTGGTATCGGTTTGTCTCCCCGCCGGGTTTGCGTGAGATCATTATCACGGCCCGAGGCAAGGTCCAGGCCTGGGCCGATGACAAACCACTGAACTCCATCGCCAAGACTGGTATGCCGGAACGATTCGTCGTGCCGCAAACTTCCGCCAAGCCGGTCACCGTGCTGTTGCGGATCGACCAGGAGCGAGGTTGTTACGCTGGTGCAGCGTTACCGGAGTATATCCGGCTCGATTGCGGCCCCGGCCAGATCTCGCTGGGCGATTGGTCGAAGAACGAGGGCCTGTGCAGTTACTCGGGCGGCGCATGGTATCGAAAAACAGTCACGATTCCCGCCGCCACCCAGGTGATCCTCGATCTTGGGCAGGTCGTCGCATCGGCCGAGGTTCGCGTCAATGGCCAGCCTGCTGGCATACGAGTCACCCCGCCTTGGAAGTTTGATATCACCAAGTTGGTTAAGCCCGGTGAGAACCGCCTCGAAGTGCTGGTTTGCAACACCCTGGCCAACCACTACCTGACCGTCCCAACCCAATTCCAAGGCGATCTGACCTCGGGTCTGCTGGGGCCCGTGAAGATTCAAACGGTGGAAGACAAGCCCGCAGCCGTGGCGCCGGCGAAGGCAAAGGATGCCACCACGGCCTCCTCTCCGATTCCATCCGCGGAAAACATCGTTTTCCAATACATGGCCACGAAGACGTTTCAGCTTCCAAAATTAGAGACGCCGCCCGGTGTCCCTGTGGGAAGACTGTTCGAACGGGCAACGGCAACGGCCTATCTCTGGATCCCGCCAACCTGCAAGCAGGTGCGGGGAATGCTGGTGTTGGGTGACTGCATGCCTGAGCAATGGCTGGCAGGACACGCCTCGATCCGGCAGGCATGCACGGAACAGGGTTTGGCCATCCTTTATGCCTACCCGTCGTTCCGTCTTCATTATGTGAATGAAGCGGATAAGCGTATCCTGACCGATGCTCAGAAAGCCAAACACAACATCGATTTTCTCCAGCAGATCTTGGACGAACTGGCCGCGATATCTGGATATGAGGAAATCCGTACGGCGCCCTGGTTTCCGATTGGCGAATCCGTATCTCTGCAAATCGTGACCCAGTTGACTCAATTCGCACCCGATCATGCCATCGCCGGCATCTGGGTCCAGGATGATTTTTGCAACCACTCCACGAGCATCGTTCCGATGCTCGGAATCCAGGGAACTGGCGCGGACTGGCAATTCCAGACATTCGATCTGTTCGAGAGGTGGCGCCAGATGGCAACCGTTGTCATGCAACGCAACCTGTCCAAGAGAACCTCTTTGCCCGCCTGGCCGGGAAGCCAGCTCATCGAAGCCGGCAGCGCTCATTTCTCTTGCACCGAGCAGATCATTCAGCTCATCGCCCGGTATGTTCGCGCCGCCTGCAAGGCGCGCCTTTCCACCGACGGCTCACCGACGCTGCGCCCGGTGGACCTGAACAGCGGCTTCGTGGCCGGCCTGCCCGTGCCAGGAGGCGTCCCGGTCAAACCAAAGCCCTATTCGCAATGCACCCCGGCGGAACGCAATCTGCCGTGGTATTTTGACCGGGAGTTTGCCCAGGCGGCCTACGATATGGCAGACATCAACTGGAACGCCCAAACCCAGGTGCCAGTCTTTTTGGATGATACGGGAAAGATTATTCCGTTCAATGTTAGTGGCGTCACCGATCTGAAGCCCCTTATGGAGCCGGATGGCGTCACCTTCACCGTCAAAGCTGGCTATCTCGACAAGGTGCCCGCCGATTTTCAGTTTCACGCTGGCGACCCGTTGACGCACGTTGCCGCAGCGCCCGCGGTGGAATGGTTGAAAGGCCCCGTTATCCCATTGGGCGCCAACCGCTTTCAGATCGCGCTGGATCGGAGTTACTATGGCGGTGACGCAAAACCGTTCTTGAGAACTCTTAGCTCCGCCGACGCGATTTATCATATGAGCATCCGGCCTGGTTTCGTTGTCATTCCAGCCAACAGGACCGGAAATTCACAGGTCATCAACTTCGACCCGGTTCCCGATCAACCCGCTACCGCGAAGGAAATCACCTTGCATGCCACCTCTGACTCCGGACTGCCTGTGCGTTTCTTTGTTAAGGTCGGCCCGGCGAAGGTCCATGGCAATAAACTAGTGTTCACGCCCATCCCGCTGAAAAGCCGGATGCCGATTGCCGTTACCGTGATCGCCTGGCAATGGGGGCGTGCCACAGAACCCGCCATCCAGACAGCGCCTGTTGTGGAACGCACCTTCCAGGTCACAAGATGAACAGACGAGGGAACGGTAAGAAGCAGCACTCTTTGAATTATGAAATACCCGATGAATCGTGAAAGAAACGCTGTCTCATTGAAGCAGCCTTCGGCTTTGGAGAATTGCGAATCGGACTTTAGCCATGCATGAGTCAATGAGAGTCAACGTTCAAACCAAGAAAAAAATGACTAAACGAATAGCAATTCCCGCCAACCTGCTGACCGCCCTGTGTCTGCATTTCTCCGCCTTTGGCTCCAACGGCCAAACCTCACCGACAAAAACCAGCTCGAACAATGCCATTGAGGCACCGGAGCAAGGCATTTCGCGGGCGGTGCGAGTTCCAAAGACCAGCATGGGTATTTCGCAGCTTCCCAATGAGAAGCTCGATGGGCTCCAAGACGCCAAGTTCGGCATGTTCATCCACTGGGGCCTCTATGCTGGCCCCGGCCGCGGGGAGTGGGTCATGGAGAAGGAGGGTATTTCTCCCGAAAGGTATCGGCAGTACGCATTTCCCGAAAGTGGGAATGACTATTTCGACGCCAATAAGTACGATGCAAAGGAATGGGCGCAGCTCGCCAAAGACGCGGGAATGAAATGGATGTGTCTGACGGCGAGACATCACGACGGATTCTCCCTTTTTGACAGCCCGCATCCCAACGCATTCACGAGTGTGCAGACGTTGCACCGGGATTTGGTTGCGGAATACGTAAAGGCATGCCGCGACGCCGGCTTGAAGGTCGGTATCTATTACTCGCCTCTGAGCTGGCGCTACCCTGGTTACTACGACGTGACGGGAACCAATTGTCTGCCCAATAAGTTCGGGTACACGACCGATTCCTCCCACCTGGAAAATGCCCGGTTGATGAAAGAAGAGAACTACGTCAACGTAAAGAAGCTCCTGACCAGTTACGGCAAGATCGACCACATCTTTTTTGATGGCGGATGGCTGGGGCAGAAGGGTTCGGATGCTGCTGCTGCCTTTTTCCACGAGCCGGGGATGTATCTCGATCCAGCGAATCGTTGGCCTATCCCGAAAGAGTATCAGGACATCGAGGAAGGCACAGGGAAAGGGCTGGGCATTATGGGGATGGTGCGTAAGTACCAACCGGATGCGATCACCAATGAGCGCTATAGTTGGATCGGCGACATGCTGGACGAGGAGGGACCCAAAGAAACGACGGGAAAAATTCGTAACAGTGTGTTCTACAGCAAGTGTTTGACCGTGCAACAAAATGGTCGCTGGGGTTACCAAGCTGATATAATTGCCAAAGGGCAAATCATGACTCGTGATCAGTTGGTCCGATACCTGGCAAATTGCGTGGTTCGCAATATGACGTTGATGGTCAACGTCGGTCCCGACCGGCACGGCGTGATCCCCGAACTGGAGCAGCAGCATCTGAGAGAAATGGGGGCGTGGCTGTCCAAAATGGGTGAAGCGATCTACGGCACTCGGGGCGGGCCGTGGGAGCCGGTCGACAAGCAATACGGCTACTGCTATAAAGGGTCCACCGTCTTTGTCCATCTGCTGGCAGATTATCATGGAACCACATTCGTGATCCCGCCGCTGAATGGGCTGCGGGTCAAACGCGTCTATGAAGTCTATACCGGCAAGTCGCTGGACTTCGAGGGGGAGAGCAGCGTCACCGTTCGTAACCTCGACCGGACGTCTTCCCCAGCCGATTCGGTGATCGCGGTTGAATACAATGACAAGATTCAAACTATTTGGGCCAAGTAGGAGTATTATATGACTTATTCAGTTTTCATCTCAGAGATCGGAAATTCATGGCACAGCCGCTTGCGCTTCGCTATCATGATCAGTAAACGCAAGATCACAATCTTCACCGCACTGCTATTGGTGTCGATGACCAGGCTGTTTGCTGGTGCCGACCCTCTTGTGCCGTATCTCGACGGCAAAGCGCCGGAGATTTTGCGCGAGGTGGCCTCGACAAATGTGCCGCCGGAGAACATCACTGTGCGCCGGGTCATGTTCCGCTCGCGTGACGATTCGGAAATTTTCGCGGTGATCGCGAAGCCGAAGGCAGCGGGCAAACATCCGGGCATGCTGGTGTTGCATGGCGGCGGTCAGTGCGCGGACGTGGACAAAGCGATGTCATGGGCGCAACGCGGTTATGTGGCGGTCGCGCCTGATCTACCTGGGATTGCCGACCCAAAGAAGTTGACTGAGGCCAAAGGCCGGTGGAGCGCCATGAAGTTTTGCGAAGGACTTTGGAACGCGACGCCCGATGGAAGCGCTAACGTGATTTTTGATGCCGTATTAAGCGCGATGAAGTCTCTTGAGCTGTTGCGTGCCCAACCGGAGGTGGACACGGGACGCATCGGCGTGGTCGGCGTCTCGTGGGGCGGCTATATGACGACGATGGTTGCCGGACTGGCGGGCGATCGGGTCCGGGCCGCATTTGCAGTGTTTGGCTGCGGCTTTTACGATTTAGCAGTGTTTCCACTAATAGCGCTGAACAGAATGCCTGCCGATGAACATGCGCGCTGGCTCCGCGACCTCGACGCGGGACGCCGTGCTCCCGGCATCAAGGCCGCGTTTTTTTTGGCGGGCGCGGCTAATGATTATTTCTACTGGCCACCCGCGGTTCAGGCGACACTCGACGCGATCCCCGGCGAAAAGAACCATCTCTACGCGCCCAACGCCAA
>Ga0316222_1001988_pt1 | contig 23045 bp, 15 predicted proteins | sample TBH18011metaG_FD_206008 | JGI IMG/M metagenome (GOLD analysis project Ga0316222, IMG submission 206008) | Freshwater microbial communities from Trout Bog Lake, Wisconsin, USA - TBH18011 | ecosystem: Environmental > Aquatic > Freshwater > Lake > Hypolimnion/Profundal zone | place: USA: Wisconsin... | reverse complement strand
AGCTCACGTGTTGATGACGTGAAATAAACTTGGTTTTGATGGGCAGTTTGGTGGCCGCCAGGCGCATGGACTCGCGGGCCTCGGCTTCGGTGACACCGTCGACTTCGAACAGGATGTTCGCCGGCCGGACGACCGCGACCCAGGATTCCAGCGGACCTTTGCCGTGACCCATGCGCGTTTCGAGCGGCTTCTTGGTGAAAGACTTCTGCGGAAACACCCGGATCCACATCTTGCCCTTGCGCTTCATCTGGCGGGCGATGGCCACGCGGCAGGCTTCCAATTGCTTGGTGTCCATCCAGCAGCGTTCCAGCGCCATCAGACCGTATTCGCCAAAGGCGACGGTATTGCCTGACATCGCGAGCCCCGTGCGGCTGCCGCGGTGCATCTTGCGAAATTTTACTCTTGCCGGCTGCATTGCCATAAAAAATATCCTTCTTAAAAATCAGTTGGCCGCCGGGGCTTCCGCCTGGACCTGTTTTTTCTGCGGCTTGTTTTCACCCTTGCAAATCCAGCACTTGATGCCGAGCTTGCCGTAAACCGTCTTCGCTTCCGCGAAGCCGTAGTCGATGTTCGCGCGGAGCGTATGCAGGGGCACCCGGCCCCAGTGATACATTTCCACCCGGGCGAGTTCCGCGCCGCCCAAACGGCCGGCGGCCCGCACCTTGATGCCTTCGGCACCGAAATCCTTGGCGGTCTGCAGCGCCTTCTTCATCGCGCGGCGGAACGAGACACGGCGCTCGAGCTGCAGCGCGATGTTCTCCGCCACCAGCTGGGCGTCCAGCTCGGGCTGCTTGACTTCGACGATGTCGACGTAAACTTCCTTGCCGGTCTTGCGGCTGAGCTCTTCCTTGAGCTTGTCGATCTCGGCGCCCTTGCGGCCGATGACCACGCCGGGACGGGCGGTGAGAATGGTGACGCGGCAACGGTTCGTGGCGCGTTCGATGAGGATCTTCGGCACGGAGGCCGATTCCAGCTTCTTCTTGAGCAAATCGCGGATTTCGCGGTCCTCGTTCAGCAGCTTCGGAAAGTCCTTCTTGTCGGCATACCACTTGGAGCGCCAGTCTTTATTGACGGCGATGCGCAGCCCGATAGGATTAGTTTTTTGGCCCATATTATTCGTCGGACAAAGTGATTTTGACGTGGCAGCGGCGCTTGAGGATGGGGCCGGCGGAACCGCGGGCCTTGGGTTGAAAACGCTTCAGCGTGGTGGCCGTGCCGGCGACCGCTTCCTTGACGCGCAGGGATTCGGCGCGCAGCTTGTTGTTGTTCTCGGCATTCGCGATGGCCGACTTGAGGGTCTTGGCCACGACGCGGGCACCCTTGCGGGGCACGATGGCGAGGATGGACAGAGCCTGGAGGGCCGGAAGGCCCTGGACCTGGCGCACCACTTCGCGCATTTTCTGCGCGGACATGGGCACATTCTTTTGGATGGCAAAAACTTCCATAATCTTTGACTATTTGGCCTCCGCCTTGGCGGTATGCGCACCGTGCTTCTTGAACGTACGGGTCAGGGAAAATTCCCCCAGCTTGTGGCCGACCATGTTTTCAGTGACGAAAACCGGGTTGAACACTTTGCCGTTGTGAACCGTGAAAGTAAGCCCCACGAATTCCGGGGTGATGGTCGACCGGCGTGACCATGTCTTGATCGGCGTCTTCTGATTGATTGCCTTGGCCTTCTTGACCTTCTCCAGCAATTGATCTTCGACAAACGGACCTTTTTTAATCGAACGTCCCATATAAAATTATTTGGTCTTGATCGGCAATCCGTTGCGGCGGACCACGATGAAGCGGTTGGAGTATTTGTACTTGATACGGGTCTTGCCACCCTTCGCCACTTTGCCCCACGGGGACATGAGCTGCTGCCAGCCGCCGCCGGACTTGGATTTGCCCTGGCCGCCGCCGTTCGGATGGTCCACCGGGTTCCGGGTCACACCGCGGTTGATGGGGCGGATGCCCCGGTGACGGGAACGGCCCGCCTTGCCCAAAATAACATTCTCGTGCTCGGTGTTGCCGACCTGACCGATGGTCGCATAGCACTCTTCGTTCACGCGGCGGATTTCGCCGGAGGGCAAACGCAACTGGGCGTAGCCTTCATCGCGGGACATCAGAGTGGCGGCGCTGCCGGCCGAACGGACGACCTGGCCGCCTTGGCCGGGGGTCAGCTCGATGTTGTGCACGGACAGACCGACGGGAATCAAACGGAGCGGGAGGGCATTGCCGACTTCCGGCGGAGCGGTGGGGCCGCTGCTGATCGCAGTGCCAACCTTGATGCCGACGGGGGCGATGATGTAACGCTTCTCGCCGTCCTTGTATTGGAGGAGCGCGAGGCGGGCAGAGCGCATCGGGTCGTACTCAATCGCCGCGACGGTCGCTTCCACGCCGTGCTTGTTGCGCTTGAAGTCCACGAGGCGGATCTTCTGCTTGTGACCGCCGCCGATACCGCGCGCGGTGACCCGGCCGTAGTGGTTGCGGCCGCCGGTCTTCTTGCGAATCTCGACGAGCGACTTCTCCGGCTTGGACTTGGTTATATCGCTGAAGTCCGCGATACTGATGTAGCGCGTCGACGGCGTTAACGGTCTAAAAGTTTTTACAGGCATAAAAAAAAGTTTTGTCAGCAACTTTGGAGTTGGCAGGCCATCATTCCTGTCCCTTGCCGGGATATCAGTTATCGGTCTGCTAACATGCTGTCTCATCAGCCTTACGGGTGACGAGGAGCGATGAACATATCAAATCCGTATTCGGTTGCAACAGTTTTTTTAATTTTTTTTGATGGGATGGTTTTACATGGGCCAAAAACGCCGTTTTTTTGACAGCCGCAGTGGATTGGCCTTTGTTTACAGGCCTGCAAACGAGGCCGGCGGCGGAGGGATACCGGTTGGTTTTGCCTTTTGCAGCTTGAACGGAATGCTTTTTTGGCCCAATGTCGGAAAAAATTAATCGGTGGAAACCGATTACCATGAACATTTTCACCACAGACCATCCGCTGACCGATCAGGCATGCTGTTTTGATTCACAAAAATGCCCGCGCCGGTCCTTCATTTGCCAGACTTTTGTGACAGCAACGTTCCTGTTTGTACCGCTGAGTGCCATTTTATTGTGGACGTTGATTACGGAGAACGAGGACGTACCCGCCCCTTCCTGGACAGATTGTCTTGTGGGTGTCATCGGATTCGTGATGGCCTTCCCATGCTTTTTCATCGTCCAGAGTGACGAACGGTGCTGTTTGCTGTTATTTGCGGGGTTGGCGGTTAACTGTGTCTTTTGGGCCTTAATCGGGGTGTCTTCATATCGAATATTCCGCCGGAATGGTATTAAACCATCGCCCGCCATTCCTTGGGCGTCATCCGATATTGCCTGCGAAAGGCGGTGGCAAAATACTGGCTCGAATTAAAACCGTTCTCAAAGGCGGTTTCCGTCACGGATTGCGCGGGATTGGCCCGTAATTGGCGGGCGGCGCGCTCCAAACGGCAGCGGTTCAGGTACTCCACGGGGCCATTATTGACCAGTTCCCGGCAATATTTGGAGAAAACCGTGACGCCCATGCCGCAATGGGCAGCCATCCGGGGCAAAGTCCAGGGCTGGCTGCTGTTTGCGGCGTTTTCGGCGAGATCACGCAAAAAGAGTTCCACGACGCGGCGGCGGGAGGTCAAGGCGGGGTTTTGCTGCGTCTGCTGCTCGGTCAGGGCGGCCAGGATGCCGAGCCATAGCTGGTTCAGCAGACTGATCATGCGCGATTCCGTGAAGGGCTTTTCCCAGTGCAGCACCCCGGCGGAGAGGCCGCGAAAGGCGGCGGCGATCTCGGGGGAGCTATTCCAGACGGCGTTCTCATTGTGCCGGAGCTGGCGGGTGAGCGCGGCGCGGTCGGCGGGGGTGAGGGTGAGCCAGCGCGGCCAGCGCCAGTCCTGGTTCGGCCGCCGCACGCCCACATCGAGAATGAGCCAATGCAGGATGCCGGGGCCGATGTTCGGCGCGCCGAGCTGGTGCAACTGCCACGGGCGGGTGATGGTGAAATGGCCGGGGCGAAGTTCGAATTTCTTCGCTTCCACGGAGAAACTCATGGCGCCGGTTTCCAGGTAAGTGAGCTCGATGCCTTCATTGCGATGCGGTTCCAGCCCCCAGTCCTGCGCGCCGGTGCCGTTCCAGAAACCGATGCTGGTGATGCCGGGGAGTTGCGCCGGCTTCAGCAGAATGCCCGGATAATGGCCCTTGGTGAGGGCATGCAGCCGGATCTTGCCACCGCGCACGGCGGCAAACTGCGGAGCGCAGGAATCGATCTGGAAACGCGCCTGCCGTTCCTGGTAGATGGGCGTGACGGCGCGGCGCATGATGTTCAATATCATTCGGCGAATGATTTTGCAAGACCGGCGGCGGCGGCGCAGCCATACTCGGGTCATCCAATTATGAAAAATCCCATCCGTTCCCTGCGGCGTGCCGGCGCGCTGCTGCTTTCCCTCCCGGTCATGCTGACCGCCCTCCCCTGCCCGGCCGCCCCGGCCGGATCACACGACTGGCCGGCGGCGGACCCGGCGGCGGTGGCGCACTGGCGGTCGCTGCGCTTCGGCATGTTCATCCATTGGGGGCCGGTGAGCCTCACCGGCAAGGAGATCGGCTGGTCGCGCGGCGCAGGCACGCCGGTCGAGGTTTATGACAGCCTCTACAAGCAATTCAATCCGACGAATTTCAACGCGGATGAATGGGTGGCCATCGCCAAGGCGGCGGGCATGAAATACATCGTCCTCACCACGAAGCATCACGACGGCTTCTGCCTGTGGGACACGAAGCTGACGGATTATAACATCATGAACACGCCGTTCCATCGCGACGTGGTGAAGGAACTGGCGGCGGCGTGCAAAAAACAGGGCATCGACTTCGGGGCGTATTATTCGGTGACGGACTGGTATAACACGAACTGGCCGGTGACGAGCCCGGCCGGCACGGTGAAGCGCGAACATTCGGACATGGATGCGTATGAGCAGTATTTGCAGGGGCAGATCACGGAACTGCTCCGGAACTACGGCCCGCTCATCACGATCTGGAACGATGTGCCGGCCATGTACGGGAAGCGCGGCGCGGACACCATCAAAATGGTCCGCGGGTTGCAGCCGGACATCCTGATTGATGACCGCACGGGCGACGGCGGTGATTACTCCACGCCCGAACAGCACCTCGGCGGCTTCCAAATGGACCGGCCGTGGGAATCCTGCATGACGGTTTCGGCGCACAATCATTGGGCGTGGGGCAATGCGAAGGATGGCGTGAAACCGCTGGCGGCGTGCCTGGACATGCTTATCCTCGGCGCCGGCGGGGACGGCAACATCCTGCTGAACGTGGGGCCGCGGCCGGATGGCATCATCGACCCGGCGCAGGCGGGGCTGCTCAAGCAGGTGGGCGACTGGCTGGCGGTGAATGGCGACAGCATCTATGAGACGCGCGGCGGGCCGTGGAAGCCCACGAAGACCATTGCCAGCACGCGCAAAGGCAATACGGTCTTCATCCATATCATCCAGTCGGCGGACGGCCACATCGAACTCCCGGCGCTGCCGGCGGAGATCCAGTCGGCCACCCTGCTCAACGGCGACAAGGTGGATTTCCACCAGGCCGATGGCAAATTGGTCCTGACAATTCCCGTGCCGTCAGCGGACACCCTGGACACGATTGTGAAGCTCGGGTTGGACAAGCCGGCGATGGATTTGCCGGTGCTGACGATGGCTTCCGACATCAAGGCGACGGCCTCCAATGTGTTTCACAACGAGACCGCGGAATACGGCGCGCAACAGGCGTTTGACGGCGATGCCGAGACCCGCTGGGCCACGGACGCCGGCACGAAGCAGGCATGGATCGCGGCGGACCTGGGCAAGCCGGTGACGGTGGCAAGCGTGGGTATCCAGGAAGCGCCGGGCTACGCCGGGCGCGTGACGAAGTTCGAGTTTCAATATCGCGACGGCGACGACTGGAAGACGATTTTCACGGGCACGAAGATTGGCGGGCGGTTCCACAAGAAATTCCCGGCGGTCACCGCCCGGGAGTTCCGGCTGAACATTCTGGATGCGACGGAAGGGCCGACCATCGCCGAGATTGGGATCGGCGAATAACAACCGACCACCACATGACCAACATCAGCCCCATCGATCTGGCCATCATCATCCTCTATCTCGCCGGCATTGTCGGGGCCGGCGTGTGGGCGGGCTTGCGCCAGCGCAAAGGCGGCGAGGCGGGCGGCTATTTCCTGGCGGGCAACACGCTGGGGTGGCCGGCCATCGGGCTGGCCTTGTTCGCCACGAACATCTCCTGCCTGCATCTGGTGAGCCTGGCGCAGGCGGGTTATGATTCCGGCCTCCTGATGGGCAACTTCGAGTGGATGGCGGCCTTCATGCTCATCGGCCTGAGCCTGTTTTTCGTGCCGTTCTACATGCGGGCCAAGGTTTCGACGCTGCCGGATTTCCTGGAAAAACGGTATTGCTCCGAGTGCCGTGACTGGCTGGCGGGGCTCTCGATGCTGACGGCCATCATCTTCAACATCGCCTTCCCGCTCTCGACCGGCTGGCTGGTGTTGCACGGGGTTTTCGGCATTGATAAGTGGGTTTGCATCCTGACACTCACCACGCTGACGGCGATCTACACCATTCTTGGCGGACTCTCGGCGGTGGTGCTGACCGAAACGATCCAGGCGGTCGTTTTGCTGGCCGGTTCCCTCATCATCACGGCGCTCGCTTACACGAAGGCGGGCGGCTGGCATGGGCTGACGGATCAATTGCACACCAGCGGCGAGTCGCTGAAGCTGACCCTGCTCCGCTCGCCCGCCGAAGAGCCGGGCCTGCCGTGGTATGCGGTGCTATTGGGGTATCCGGCACTGGGCATCTGGTATTGGTGCGCCGACCAGACGATCGTACAGCGCGTGCTCGGCGCGAAGAATGAGAACCATGCGCGCACCGGCCCGCTGTTCTGCGGCCTGATCAAGGTTTTCCCCGTGTTCGTTTTCATCCTGCCCGGCCTGCTGTTTCTCACAATGATCGAGGGCGGCAAGCTGGACGGGCTCGCGCAGTTGCGCGTGCGGAGCGATCAGGCCGTCGCCACCGGCCGGCAATATCAGTTGGAACTGACCGGCCAGGCGCTGGGCGGGCAGACGCAAAAGATCAATTTCACCGACGGCCAAGCCCCGCTGGATTTGACCCGGGAACTGGCCAATGGCGGCCGGCCGCTGACACTGATGTCGGGATTTGACCGAAAGAATCTGGTGCTGCCGCCGAATGTCACGGTGATGACTTCGAAGGAAACCTACGGGCTGATGATCAAGAACCTGATGCCGGTGGGCTTGTTCGGGGTGATGGCGGCGGCGCTCATGGCGGCGCTGATGGGCAACCTCGCCAGCGCGTCCAATTCCATTGCCACCCTGTTCAGCTACGACCTGTACCGGCGGTTCCGGCCGGCCACCCCGGAGCACCGTCTGGTGCTGATCGGCCGGCTGGCGTCGCTCGCGGCGTTCCTGCTGGGCATCGGCCTGGTGCCGCTGCTGGACCATTACCAGAGCATTTTCGCGGGGATCAACGACATCATCGCGCACATCGCGCCGCCGGTCTCCTGCGTGTTCATTGTGGGGGTGTTCTGGCCGCGCGCCTCCGCGGCGAGCGCCAAATGGACGATGTGGATCGGCTCGCTGACGGGCGCGCTGGTGTTCACGCTTAAGACGCTGCAGGCGTGGCAACCGGCGGCGTTCGGCTGGATTCCGGGGTTCTTGTACCGGACCCCGTTCATGCTGATGGCGTTTTATCTGTTCTGCTTCTGCGTGGTGCTGCAGGTCGCCGTGACGCTGGCCCGGCCCAAGCTGGCGGCGGAAGACCCGCAGAAACTGTTCTGGGCGCATCCGCTGGACCCGCTGAAATCACCCGGCTGGCCGGGGCTGGCGAATTACAAAGTGCTCGCCGCGCTCGTCTTCGCCGCCATGTGCACCTTGTATTGGCTGTTCCGTTGACCCATTTTGCCATGAAAACCATCCTGACCGTCCTCCTGCCATTGTTCGCGCTCGTCTGCCTGCCCGGCTGCGTCGCCCCCGGACCCGCCCCCCGACATTATGCCTGGGTCACCGGCTTAAAGCCGGAGGCCGCCGCGCGCTATGAAAATTTGCACGCGCATGCCTGGCCGTCCGTGAACAAAATGATCAAGGATTGCCATATCCGCGACTTTTCCATCCATGAACGGGAAATCGACGGCAAGCTCTACCTGTTCGCCTATCTGGAATACACGGGCACCAATTTTGACGCCGACATGAAACGCATGGCGGCGGACCCGGAAACCCAACGCTGGTGGAAGGAAACCGACCCGTGCCAGTCGCCGTTGCCGGACGCGGCCGCGAAAGGGAAAATCTGGTCGGACACCAAGGAGGTTTATTTTTTGCCATGAGCACCAAGTTACTGGACGGAAAAGTCATTTTTCTCACGGGCGGTTCCACCGGCATCGGGCTCGACTGCGCCAAGGCCTACGCGGCGGAGGGGGCCCGGGTGGCGCTGGTCGCGCGCGGCCGGGACGCGGTGGCCCAAGCCGCCGCCGGACTGGGACCGGAGCACCTCGGCATGGTGTGTGATGTCTCGCACGGCGATGAGGTGAAGGCGGCCCTCGAACAGACCCTCGCCCGCTACGGCCGGCTGGACGCCGTCCACAATAACGCCGGGATCGCCACCCCTTCCAAGCCGCTGCACGAAACGAGCGAAGCGGAGTGGGATGCGCTGTTCGACACCAACTTGAAAAGCGTCTTTCACACCACCCGCCATGCGTTTGCGGCCCTCAAGGCGAGCAAAGGGTGCATCCTGAACACGTCGTCGCTGGTCGGGGTGATCGGCCAGGAGATTCATGCGGCCTACACCGCGACCAAAGGCGGGATGAACACGCTCACCAAATCCATGGCGCTCGACTACGCGCCGCACGGCATCCGCGTGAATGCGGTCTGTCCGGCCGGCACCTGGACGCCGATGCTCCGCCAGTGGTGCGCCGAGCAACCCAATCCGGCCTCGGTGGCCAAGTATCTCGATGAGATCCATCCGCTGGGCTATTGCCCGGAGGGCGACGTCATCGCCGATCCGTGCGTGTTCCTGCTGTCGGACAAGGCGCGCTTCATCACCGGCCACATCATGCATGTGAGCGGAGGCGCGGAAATCGGTTATCGCCGGTCGAATTAATCCCATGATCCAATCCATCTCCACGCGCGACGCCCGTTACCCCATCGGTTCGGGCCATGGCAGCGACGCCATCCACAAAGACCCGGTGTATTCCTACGCCGTGACCCTGCTGCAGGATGACAAGGGCCGCACGGGCAGCGGCCTGGCTTTCACCCTGGGCGAAGGCAACCAGCTGGTTTGCGAAGCGGCGCGGTTTTATGCGCAACGGCTCGCCGGCCGGGATATCGAAGAAATCATGGCGGACTTTGGCGCGCTCCAGAAGGCGATGGCGGACGAGCAGCAATTCCGCTGGCTCGGGCCGCACAAGGGCATCGTGCAGCTGGCGCTTTCGTCCGTGACGAACGCCTGCTGGGATTTGTGGGCCAAGTCGCGCGGGGTGCCGCTGTGGCAGTTACTGCTGGACCTCACGCCCGAACAGCTCGTGGCCACGCTCGACCTCTCGTATCTCGAAGACGAGCTGACGCGCGAACAGGCGCTGGAAATCCTGCGCGCGGCGCAACCGACCCGGACCAGCCGCGAAGGAGTATTGAAGGCCGGCTATCCCGGCTACGACACAAGCGTGGGCTGGTTCAATTATCCGGACGAACAGGTGCGGGAAAATTGCAAACGCGCGCTGGCCGCCGGGTTCACGGCCATGAAACTCAAGGTCGGATCGGCCGACCCGGAACGCGACCTCCGCCGGGCGAACATCGTCCGCGAGGTGGCCGGCGACCGGGCGCGGGTGATGCTGGATGCCAACCAGCAATGGACGTTGCCACAGGCGCTGGCCATCTGCCAGCGGCTCCGCGCGATGAACCCCTTCTGGATCGAGGAGCCGACGCATCCGGACGACGTGCGCGGGCACCGGACGCTGGCGGACGCGATTGCGCCGGTGAAGCTGGCGCTGGGCGAACATGTTCCGAACCGCGTCATCTTCAAAAATTATTTGCAGGCGCAGTGCGCGGGCTTCATCCAGGTGGATGCCGTGCGGGTGGCCGGAGTGAGCGAATTTCTGGCGGTCAGCCTGTTGAGCAAGAAATTCGGCGTGCCCGTGGTGCCGCACGTCGGCGACATGGGGCAACTGCATCAGCATCTGGTGCTGTTCAACCACATCGGCATGGGGCATGACGTGGTTTTTCTGGAGCACATCCCGCACTTACGGAAGCATTTCACGCATCCGGTACGGGTCGAGAACGGGGTCTATCAAACGCCGCAAGAGGCGGGGGCGAGCTGTGATTTGCAGGCGGACTGAAATGAAGCTGCCGGAATACATCGTTGATTCACACGTCCACTTTTGGGACCCGGCCCGGCTGGACTACCCGTGGCTGGCGGACGTGCCGGCGCTGAACCGCGCCTTTTTGCCGGAGGACTATGCGGCGACGACGGGAGCGGTGAACATCGGCAAAATGATTGTCGTGGAAGCCTGCTGCACGCCGGCGCAAAACCGCGCGGAGGCGGCTTGGATTGCCCAACTGGCAGCACGGGAACCCCGGTTAAAGGGGATCGTCGCCCACGCTTCGCTGGAACAGGGCCGCCCGGTGCGCGCGGAACTGGCGGCGCTGGCGCAAATCCCGACGGTCAAGGGAATCCGGCGGAATCTGCAAGGCGAGGCGGCGGATTTTTGTTTGCAACCGGATTTTGTGGCAGGCGTCCGGGCGCTGGCGGAATTTGATTTCAGTTTCGACCTTTGCCTTGTCCATCACCAGTTGCCGGCGGTGACGGAGCTGGTGCGGCGCTGTCCGGAAGTGAATTTTGTGCTCGATCATGCCGGCAAGCCCGCGATCAGGCAGCGCCTGTTCGAGCCGTGGGCCGGACAATTAAAAACGCTGGCCGCACTGCCAAACGTGTGTTGCAAACTCTCCGGGCTGCTGACGGAAGCGGACCTGGCACGCTGGCAACCGGCGGATTTGCGGCCCTATGTGCGGCACACGGCGGAGTGTTTCGGGTTCGACCGCGTCCTGTTCGGCGGCGATTGGCCGGTGCTGACGCTGGCCGGGGATTTTTCCCGCTGGCTGGCGGCGCTGGACATCCTTCTGGAAGAGGCAGGCGAAGCGGATTGGCGGAAAATGTTACAAACCAATGCGGAAAGGATTTATCATGTTTGATCTGAAAGACAAAACGGCACTGGTCACGGGCGGCGCGTCCGGCATCGGCGCGGCCATCGCCCAAACGCTTGCGACGGCGGGAGCCACGGTGTGGATTGCCGACCGGGATGAGGCCAAGGGACAAGCCGTGGCGGAGCAGATCGGCGGGACTTATCTGTCGCTGGATGTGGCGGACGAGGCGGCGTGTTTGGCGGCGGCGCAAACCGTCGGTCCGCTGAATGTGCTGGCAAACGTGGCGGGCATCGGCCATGTCGGCGCGCTCCCCGGCACGGCCGCCGCCGACTTGGACCGGCTGTATGCCGTGAATGTGCGCGGCGTCTTCAACTGTTGCAAGGCGTTCGTGCCGGCGATGCTGGAACGGAAAGCCGGCAGCGTGATCAACATGGCCTCCATCGCGGGCGTCATCGCCGTCCGCGACCGGCTGGCCTATACCACGACCAAGTTCGCGGTGGTGGGGCTGACGAAGGCGCTGGCCTTGGATCATTCGCACGCCGGAGTCCGCTTCAACTGCATTTGCCCCGGCCGGGTGGAGACACCGTTCGTGCTGGCGCGGCTGAAGGAATATCCCGATCCGGCGGCGGCCTACCGGGAAATGTCGTCCACGCAACTGAACGGCCGGATGATCCGGCCGGAGGAAGTGGCGGCGGCGGCGCTTTACCTCGCCGCCGATGAAAGCGCCATGGTCACCGGCAGCACGCTGATGCTGGACGGCGGCTGGAGCGCGGGAAAATGAATTTATGAAAATCATCCGTTACCAAGATGCGCAGGGAATCACCGGCTACGCCGCATTGCAAACCGACGGCCGGGCTTTGAAACTGGCCGGCGACCTTTATGCCGGTTTGCACCCCGTGAACGAGCCCGCCGAAATCGCCAAACTGCTGGCCCCGGTCGAGCCGACGGCCATTCTCTGCATCGGTTTGAACTACCGCAAACATGCGGAAGAGACCGGCGCGAAGTTCCCGGAATATCCGGTGCTGTTCTTCAAGGGCATCAACACGCGGCAGCATCCGGGGGAAGCCATCCAACTGCCCCGCCATCTGCGCAGCGACGAGGTGGATTACGAATGCGAGCTGGCGGTGGTGATCGGGAAACCGTGCAAGAACGTGTCCCGGGCGGAGGCGCTGAAGTACGTGCTGGGCTACACCTGCTGCAACGACGTGAGCGCGCGGGACTGGCAGATCAAGCGCGGCGGCAGCCAGTGGTCGCGCGGAAAGACCTTCGACACGTTCAGCCCGCTCGGCCCGTGCCTGGTGACGGCGGATGAGATTCCGAATCCCAATGCGCTCCGCCTGCGCACGCGGCTGAACGGCGAGGTGATGCAGGATTCCACCACGGCGGACATGATCTTTGACGTGCCCACGCTGATCGAGTTTTTGAGCGGAAGCACGACGCTGCTGCCCGGCACGGTCATCCTGACCGGCACGCCGCAGGGCGTGGGCATGGCGCAGAAGCCGCCGCGCTGGCTGCGCGCGGGCGACACGGTGAGCATTGAGATCGAGCAAATCGGGACGCTGGAGAATCCGGTGACGGAGGAGGCGGGCGGATAGCGGCGGCTAGCCGGCCTCGCACGCAGGGCTGGCAACGCCATGGCAAAGCGGCAGCTTTGCCCCACCAGCGTTGGCAGCCACCCTACCCCTTCCGCCACTCCGTCTTCGGGGGCTCGGGCAAACCTTGGGCGCGGAGGGCGGTGCGGAAATGGGTTTTGGAAACGAGGGAGAGCTGGTCGGCGCCGCGGGTTTCCACGAATTGTTTCGCGGCGGCGTCCACGGCGGCGGAGGCGCCTTTGGGAAATTTCTGGCCGAATTGCTTCTCCAGCAGGGCGAGGCGTTTCACAAACTCATCCCGCGCGAGAATGGAGGCGGCGGCGACGGCCACATCTTCTTCGGCCTTGTGCCGCTGGACGAGCTGGATGGTGCGGCCCTCCGCCATGAGGGCTTTTTCGATGACGGTCTTGCTGGCGGCAAACTGATCGCTGATGGCTTTCACCGGCGGCGGGTTCATCTGGTAGCGCAGGCCCATGAGGTTTTCGATCACGCGGGCGTGGCCCCAGGCGAGCAGGGTGTTCACGGAGCGCATCTTGTGATAGAGCCGGTTGTAGGTTTCATTGCCCACGCAGACGACGTTCACGACGCAGCCGGGGGTATGGCGGATCTGATCGGCGAGTTCGGAGATCTTCTTGTCGCTCGAGATGTTCTTGGAATCGCGCACGCCGGCATCGGCCCACGCTTTGATCACCTGCTCGTTCACATAGACGCCGGCGATGCACATGGGGCCGAAGAAATCGCCCTTGCCGCTTTCATCCACGCCGATGCGCGGGAGCATGAGCTCGGGGTTCAGCACGGTCTCATAGCCGAGCTTGGCCTGCTGCAAAATCTCGGGTTCGAGGAGGAACTCGACGAACTCCTGGGTCCCCTTCCCTTGCACGACGAGTTTGCCGCTTTCGTAGAAGACGATGTTGGTCTTGTCGGATTCGTAGGCGAAGCGGGCGTAGGGAACGGTGCGGGGCTTCCAACTGCGGGCGCGCAGGGCGGCATCGAGGGACGCGGCCTGGTCGGCGGTCAGTTTGCCGGTGTACATGGTGAGCGGCTTCACGGGGGGATGTTAACGGCAAAGGCGGGCGGAGAACACGAAGTTTTTTGCTTTGCATCGTTGAAACGTTGTCTGGTCACATCGGGGGGAGTCGTGGCGACGGGTGGGGCAAGTGCGAGAAACCATGCGCCTGGCGGAGCCCGGCCGTCGCAGACCGCGCCACCGAGGGAAGCGATGCAGACGGACGCGAATGCGCTGAGACCGTTGGGCTGGCCCGGTTGCCGTGGCGGGGGACGCTGCTACCTTTGGGTGGCATGGGGGACGGACGGCAGGGGGATGCGGACTTCGATGGTCCATGGCTGGGAACCGTTCCCGGCCAGGGACCAGACGGAGCCCCGGTGTTCGATGAGGATGACGCCGGCGGACACATATTCCTCGAGCCCGTTCCGCGTGAGTTGTTCGCGGCCGCGTTCGGCAAGCTCGCGAAGAGGGCTTCCAGGGTATCCGGCACCACGCGCTTGGCACCGGTGGAATCGATCGCGTGATTGAGCCGGACGAAGAGGCCGGCGGGGCGCGTGAAATCTCATCAAGGCATACCCTACCCCCGAATGTGGTATTTCGCCCGGCCGGGCGGGCTGGGTATGTTGAAAACCGCACTTTGGACAGCAACAGCCAAAAACCGAACCACCGGCAAAAAGCCAGCTCCTTTATGAAAATCAAAATGACTTTGCCGGTGACCGGCCTGCTGGCCGGCGGCCTGTTGGCCTCCGCAGAACCTTCCATGCCGGCCTCGACGTGGGCGCAACCGTATGCGGTGCTGCGGAACAGCGGCGCGAGGACGCTGGACTTGAGCGTGCCGTATTATGATATCCAGTTTGACCTGAACCGGGGCGGCACCATCGCGGGCATCCGGCTGACCCACGGTCAGGCCGCCAATCTGCTGGTGCAGCCGGTGGAAACGCGGGTGACGGACGCGGCGGGCAAGGTCTATTCCGATCTGGCGGAGGAAACGCCGCAGGTCACCACGCGGCGGGACGGGCAGCATCAGATCGTGACCGTGACCGGCGAATTGAAGGACGCGCAACACCAGCCGTCCGGCATCCGTGTGGAAACGGTCTACGACTGCCGGTGGGGCTATGTGAAAATCCACCGGGAACTGGATTTTGGCAGCACGAATTTTCAGGCCCGGGAAATTTGCCCGGTGACCACCGTGCTGGCACCGACGCTGACGTCGTTCGGCTATCAGGATGGGCGTAGCGAGCAGGAGGGAGCGGATGGCTTTTCATTCGGCAGCTGCCATTGGGGCGGGGTGACGGCGACCGGCGGCCCCGCCATCACGGCGTCCCAGGTGCCGCATCATGTGATTCTGGCGAACCCGGGGATCGAAGGGATTGAATGGTTCGCGGCGGATGAGCTGGCGCAATGGGAAATGCCGGTGGGCGGCCGGCGCGGCCAAGGGAAGACCGTGCTGGAGGCGGGCGCGAATCCGCCGGGCATCCGCCTGGCGATTTCGCCGTTTGCGAACGGGGCGGCGGCGGTGATGCCGCGGCGGCTGGTGTTTGATTTCTATCTGGCCGTGCCCTTGCTGGAAGGCCATGCGTTCAAACCGTGGGCCAACGCGTCGTTCAATCGCAACCGGGGAAATTGGGTCACCCCGGAACAGATCCGCCAATGGTCGGCGGACGGCATCCAGACGGTGCATTGCCACAACGACGGGGATTATTATGGCGACGGCCTGTACTGGCGGGACGGCTCGTATCCGCCTTACCCGGACATGGACAAGTATGACGCGGTCATCGCCGGGTGCCATCGGGCCGGGTTGCGCGTGGCGACTTATTTCTCGAACAAGGAGCTGAATCCGGAGACGCCGGAATACAAGGGGCACGGGCTGGAATGGGGGCGCATGAACCAGGCGGGACGGCTGGAGCACAATGGCTTTGACGCGAAGAGCGAGTTCGGGGCGCAGATGTGCCTGCGGTCGGGCTGGCTGGGGTATCTGGAGCACTGCGTGGACCGCGTGCTGACGCATCACAAGTTGGACGGGGTTTATTACGATTGGAACGTGGCGTTGCGGTGCAGCAATCCGCTGCATGAGGGGCTGAAGCCGGGGCAAGCGGCGGCGAGCCACTGGGACATCGACGAATTGCTGGCCCTGATGGAATGGACGCGGCAGCGGGTGGGGCCGCAGGGGCTGGTGATCATCCATGACACGAGCACGCCGATGTATGCGACGGAAAACTTCGCCAGCCAGGTGGTGGCGCATGAATGGGGTTACCCCCGGTGGACGGGCCAGGGGCCGGACCTCGCGCAACTGCCGCTGGAGTGGTCGCTGGTGAATTCACGTCCGCGCGGGGTGATCAGCTACAACATGGTGGGGGCGAATGCGCCGGCCCATCTGCAACGGCTGTTCGCGCTGGAAGCCCTGCTTTGCAACGTAAGCCCGTGGCCGGCCTCGCCGGAATCCGCGGCGTTGACACCGCTGCTGCAGCCGGTCGGGAAGATCGCGGATTGCCGGTTCGCCGACTGGCGCAATCAGGCGGTGATGCTGCACGGCGGGCGATTGGGGTCGGCCATTTTCAGCCGGCCGGGCGAAGCGTGGATTGTGGCCGGCAATCTGGCGGAGACGGCGCGGGAAACGGTTTGCACGGTGAATCCGGCGAAGTTGCCCTACCCGCTGGCAACCGTTACCGCCGCCAGCCTGGTGCCGGCGGGGAAATCAGCGGTGCCGGTTCCGCTGGACGCCCGGCAACTGACGGGCACGGGGGTCAAACTGACGATTCCCGGTGATTCGGCGATTCTGGTGCGGGTGAGGTGAAAGGACGTTCCAACGTTCCAGCGGGGCGAGTCGCGCAACGGGCCAACCGATGCGTTGGCTTGGTATCGTCGGACCACCCCGCCGTACCCCGAATGTGGTATTTCCCGGAACCGCAGACCCGGACTAAGCTGATAATTCCATCGCTCATGCTAAATTCCCGATGCATTTTTGCATTTGAGGTGGAATAACCGCTTATCATGTGATAAATTGGGACAATCCAATTATGCATTCGCCGAATGACAGGCCGCCGACGCGGCCCGCCCGACAATTTTGCCGTCGAAAAAGCCGGCCGGACCGCACCGGCTGGTAAATCACCGTCCCCCTCCCCGCTAACCATCGTTTTACACCTGTTTTAACCCCGTATTCACCGTCCACGTATGAACCATCGCCACCCCCAATCCGCCATCTGGTCCCGTTGCCTCCCCCTCCTGCTGCTGGCCGTGCTGCTGCCCGCCGCCCGCGCCCAATATAATTATTTCAACATCGCCAGCGGCTCGGATTGCGTCCGCCAGGACTACCGGTCCGCCAATGTTCCGCCGGGGGTCTATGATGCCATCCATCAGGACTATGTCAGCAGTTCCGACGGCGGCAGCGGTTACTTCTACGGCGGTTTCACCCACCAAAACCTCGTCAACGGCACCACCAACACCCTCGTCCAGTACGTCTGCTGGCCCGCCGGCGGCAGCTATCCTCAATCCTGGCTTCAGCAGATCCCGTACTTCTGCGGCACCAACATGACCTGGAACCCGCAGATCGCCGAGGGCAGCAGTTGCTTCATTAAGGGCTACTGGCCGCAATTCACCACCAATCTCTGGACCCGCGAGGCCTCCCGCTACTGGCAGCCCGCCAATGGCACCCCTCATATCGGCTACCAGGGGTTTTGGATCAAGGAACCGGTCAGCAGCAACTGGTATCATGTCGCCACGTTCCAATATCCGTTCGCCATCACCGGCGTCCAGGGCCTGGCCGGCTGGCAGGAAGATATCGGCGGCGGCTACTCCGGCAACTATGTGGTCGATCATGGCGGCGGCTACTTCCACACCAACGGCGTCTGGTCCATGGCCAATCAGATCAAATGTACCGTCCAATCCAGCGGCCTCCAGAAAGACTACGTCTACCTGATCTCCTCCAACACCGCCATGGAATCCGCCAATGGCCCGGCTTACACCAATTTTTCCAATGTCACCCCCAGCGCCCCGGTCACGCTGGTTCTCAGCAACCAGCCCGCCATCCCCACCTTTGACCCCATCCTCATCACGAACACCGTCGCCTGGCTGGTGAACACCCAGTTGCTGGTCCAATGGCAGGTGCCGCTCGTCAGTTCCCCGCAATTTTCCTACCAAGTGCAGGTGTACACCAATGTCGCCCACACGGGCACGGTGGTGGCCTCCGTGGTCAACAACGACCCGGAGGCGCGGCAGGTCCTGCTCACGGTACCTGCGGGTATCACGCCCTATGTGGCGCTCACCATCGCGGACATTTTCTTCAACACCAATCCCGCCATCGCCATCACCCCCGTGACCCCGGCCGCCTCGCCGGCCACCAATGCCACCGGCACGGTGGGCGGGCTGGCGTATCAGTACTACCAGAACAACACCACGACCTGGGCCCAGCTGCCGAATTTCAGCACGCAAACCCCCGCGCTCTCCGGGGCGGTGAGCGTTCCCGACCTGACCCCGCGCCTGCAACGGACCAACTACGGCTTCAATTTCAACGGTTTCATCACCGTGCCGGCCACCGGTCTTTACGCCTTCACCCTGCATTCCGGCGACGGCAGCTCGCTCACCATCGACGGCACCAACGTCATCAACTTCGATGGCCTACATGATTGCACGCAGTTCAAGAGCGGCGGCATGGCGCTGGCGGCGGGGGCGCACACGTTTAATCTCCAGTTTTTCATGGGCGCGGCCAACACCCGCACCCCCACCGCCTACACGGACGGCCTCGGCCTCTCCTGGCAGGGCCCGGGCATCAGCCCGCAAGACGTCCCGGCCTCCGTGTTCAGCCGCACCCCGGGGGTGAGCGAACCGACCATCACCATCACCGGCGCCGCCAACGGCGCCGTGATGGCCAATGTGAACCCCAGCCTCGGCGCCAGCGTCACCACCAATGGCAACACCATCAACAGCGTCCAGTTTTACCTCACGGAATACTCCTCCTACTACTTCCGGCCCAACGCCGGCGCGGACTATTGCCTCAGCTCCGTTTCGAACGCCCCGTATTCGCTGAATTCGATGCTCTGGACCTCGCCGTCGAATCTCGTGCGGGCCCGCCTCATTTATAACGGCACGAACTCCATCGATTCCGCCCCGGTGAGCATCATCACCACGAACACGTCGTTCGGCCCGTGGAATTGGACGCCGCTGGAGATGCATGATTACCCGGGCGGGGCCAATCAGGCGAACGGAACCTTCAAGCTGCTCGGGGACGGCATGAACCTGCTGAGCCAGCCCATCAGCGGCGACGGCTCGGTGTCGGCGCATTTCCGGGCCATGACCCCCAATGTCCCCGCCGCGGACGGCATCTATCCCGAGAGCACCTGGCGCGCGGGCATCATCTTGCGCAGCACCACCAACACCACCATCGGCCAGCCGCTCGGCAACGGCTCCGACACCCGCTTCGCGGCCATGTTCACCTCCGTGGGCGGCGGCGCTTACTATGAAAACGACACCATGCGCGACGGCAATGGCGATGCCAATGCCTGGTCCTCCAATCTGGGCAGTTACACCTGGTTCAAAGTGGTGCGCAGCAGCCTGACCAACTTCACCAGCTACGCCTCCGCCGATGGCACCAACTGGACGCAGGAAAACGTCATCACCCTGACCAATGATACCGCGGCCACCGTCTATGCCGGCGTGTTCCTGTATGCCGACCAGTCGCTGTTCCCGAACATCAACTGGGGCACCTTCGACAATGTGAGCATCACCGGAACCGTCCTCGGACCGCCCGGCGTCTACATCACGCCCGGCGCGACCACCAATTTCGTCGGCCAGACGGCCACGCTGACGGCCATTGCCACCGGCAATCCGCCGCTGAATTATCAATGGCAGCTCAACGGCGCCAACATCGCCGGCGCGACCAACAGCGCCCTCACGCTCACCAACCTCCAGCCGGCCGCCTCCGGGCAATATTCCGTGACTGTGAGCAACACCAACGGCACCGGCAGCGGCTCCGCCACGCTGGCCGTGCTGAACCTGCCGTCCGGCCTGGGCACCTATCCCGCCACCCTGCTTTCCAACACGCCGTATGCTTACTGGCCGTTGAACGAGACCGCCGGCACGACCGCCTATGACGCCAACGGCCCGTGGAACGGCACCTACACCAACGGCGTGCTCGGCGTGACCGGGCCGCAGCCGCCGGCGTTCGACGGCTTTCCGGTGACGAATGTCACCGCCCAGTTCAACGGCAACGGCGGGGTGCTCCTGGGCACCGCTCCTTCGCTGAACGGTTCCATCGATTTCACCGTGCAGGGCTGGATCAAAACCACCGCCTCCGCCAGCGGCGTGATCATCCAGCAGCGTGACAGTACCGGCAGCGGCTATGTGGGCGAATACCAATTGTCCGTCAACAGCTCCGGCAACGCCGCTTTCTTCGTCTATCACAGCGCCTACCAGTTCCAGCTGACCAGCTCGCAAACGGTGAATGACGGCAACTGGCATTGCGTGACCGGCGTGCGCCAGGGTACCAACGGCTACATCTACGTGGACGGGCAGCTGGGGGCCAGCGGGTTTGGCACGGAACAGGCCCTCGGCTCCGGCATCGGCACATACATCGGCTATGACCAGCGCGGCAACAGCACGTACTTCAACGGCCAGATCGGCAGCGTGGCCGTCTTCACCAACGCCCTTTCCGCCGCCACCATCCAGAGTCTGGTAGCGACCGCCACTTCCGCCCCGCCCATGCTGGTGACCCTGGCCGCGCCCGCCAGCGGGGCCGGTTACGGCGCGCCCGCCACCATCAATCTCTCGGCCACCGTGGCGACCAACGGCCACAGCATCACCAGCGTGCAGTTCTACAACGGCGCGACGCAGCTGAACCAGACGACCGCCGCCCCGTATGCGTATACGTGGACCAATGTGGCCGCGGGCGAATACACCCTCTACGCGCAGGTCACCTACGATGCCGGCAGCAACATGGTCTCCGCCCCGGCGTTTGTGAACGTCTACCCGGTGCCGGCCGCCCCGGCGGGAATCAGTCCGGTGGCCCTCGCCAGCAACCTGGTCAGCGTCACCTGGTCGCCGATCACCAATGCCCTCGGCTATGAACTCCTCCGCAACGGCACCGTCATCGCCAATGTGAGCTCGACCAACTGGCTCGATCTCGGGTTGGCGGCGAACACGACCTACGGTTATTCCGTCATCGCCACCAACGCTTACGGGAACTCCCCGGCCAGTGTCACCAACTCCGTGACCACCCCCGGCTCCGGCCGGGCGCTCTGGTGGGATGCCACCAGCGCCGGCTACGGGCAGGACGGCAGCGGGAACTGGGGCGGCAGCGCCCCCGCCTGGTGGAACGGTTTCAATGATGTGAACTGGATTGATGGCAGCCTGGCGATCTTCGGCGCGGGCTCGGGGACGAACAGCTACGTCGTCCAGACCAATAACGCCACGCCCTCGGCCATCCTGTTCTGCTCCGACAACGGCGGCAGCTTTTATCTTTCCGGTAGCACGGCCACCGTGTTTTTGATGCTGTCCAACAACCCCGTCATCACCGCCAATGCCAGTGCCAATATCAGCACTCCCCTCGGCGGCGGCGGCGGCTTCAGTCTCACCGGACCCGGCACCTTGACGGTGGCCGGGAATAACACGAACACCGGCACCATCACCGTGAATGGCGGCCACCTGCTCGCCACCGGCGGCGGCTGGTACACCAGCCGCAGCATCGGCTCCGGCGCGCTCGTGGTCACCAACGGCGGCACGGCCGAATTCATCCAGTCCCACGGTTTTGGCTACGGCACGGGCGGCCAGCCCGTCACGCTCAACAACGGCACGCTGCAATTGGACGGCGACAATTACGCCAGCGCCCTCACCTTGACGGCCGGCACGATCAACGGCGCCGGCACCCATTATCTGGCGCCCGTCAGCGGCATGACCTGCACCGTGAACGCCGCCGCCACCGCCTCCGTCATCAATCTGCCCACCCTGTCCCTGCAGGGTAACATCACCTTCACCGTCGCCCGCGGCACCGGGCCGGTGGACTTGCAACTGACCGGCGGCACCATCATCGGCAGCAGCGCTGCCATCACCAAAAGCGGGGCGGGCATCCTGCAGGTGAGCAGTTCGGCCGGCAATGCCGGCACCACGACCGTGAGCGCCGGAACGCTGCAAGTGGACGGCGTGCTGGGCACCAATACCGTGACCGTGCAGAACAACGCCACGCTGTCCGGCAGCGGGACCGTGGACGGCGCGACCACCGTGCAGGCGGGCGGCACCCTCGCCGTCGGTGACAGTTCCGCCGCCGGCCCGGTCATCGGCACCCTGACGCTCACCAACAGTCTGACTCTTAATATCGGTTCGAAGACGCTGTTCAAGCTGAGCAAGAACAGCGGCACGCTGATTGGCGACCAGCTGCTGGTGGGCGGCGCTTTCACCCTGGGCGGCACGTTGACCGTCACCAACATCGGTACCAATGCCTTTACGCTGGGCGATAGCGTCCAGTTGTTCACCAACGGCAGTGTCAGCGGCGGCTTCAGCACCCGGGTGCTGCCCGTCTTGTCCACCAACCTCACTTGGAACACCAATGCACTCGTCAGCGCCGGCACCCTCTCCGTGGTTCAGCTGCCCGTCATCACCGCGCAACCGCAGAGCCTGCGTGTGAGCCCCGGTGGCAGCGCGGCCTTCAGCGTCACCGCCACCGGTGCCCTGTCCTACCAGTGGCAACTGGCCGGCACCAACCTTCCCGGGGCCACCGCCGCCACGCTCAGCGTAACCAACGTCCAGGCTGGCAACACCGGCAGTTACACCGTGGTGGTCACCGGCACCTACGGCTCCGCCACCAGCACCGCCGCCACTCTCACCCTGAACACGCCCCCGCCCATCTCGGGTGCCGGGATGGTGGGCAGCCAGTTCGGCGTGAGCGTCACCGGCACCGGCGGGCAAACGTATATCCTGCTCACGGCGTCGAACCTGCTGGCGCCCGTCTGGGTGCCGGTGGCCACGAACGTGGCCGTCACCAACGGCACGTTCCAGCTCGCCGACCCCGGCAGCACCACCGCCCCGCAGCGCTTCTACCGCGTCAGCACGCCGTAAGGCGGCCAGGAGCGGCGGCACCTCGCCGCAGAGGGCCAACCGGGTGTTTCTGCGACGGGCAGGGCAAGGCAACGGGTGGTAGATAACATGAGAACTGGCAGTTGAGCTCCGGAAGGTGCTACAACTGCCAGCGTATGAATACTAACAACATTGAAACTACCGTAAAAACAACGAACGCCAAGCCCATTTGCAAACTGGG
>Ga0316222_1001984_pt1 | contig 23081 bp, 26 predicted proteins | sample TBH18011metaG_FD_206008 | JGI IMG/M metagenome (GOLD analysis project Ga0316222, IMG submission 206008) | Freshwater microbial communities from Trout Bog Lake, Wisconsin, USA - TBH18011 | ecosystem: Environmental > Aquatic > Freshwater > Lake > Hypolimnion/Profundal zone | place: USA: Wisconsin... | reverse complement strand
AATAATAATGAAAACATTGAATATAATATTTCTAGTTGTGATGAATATACATATATTATGGAAGATAAGGCACACGCCACTATTAAGATAGGTAAAACAAAAAATGATCCTATTTTGAGATTAAACCAGTTAAAAACTGCTAATCCATCAATAAGTTTATTACACGTTTTTCCTGCATCACAATTTTCAGAATCAGAATTACATTCTAAATTCACCGATTATCAAAAAGATTTAGAATGGTTTTTTCATGCAAAAAGTATTAAATCATTTTTATTAACCGAAATAACTAAACATACTTCGATATTAAGAGCCTTTTCTAAAAGGCAACAATTAGACTTAATTGAAGCTGAAATGTTGAATGGTTTAACTAATTAATAATGAAAGGCAAAAAAATAATATTAGCAATTACAGGTAGCATAGCAGCATATAAAATGCCTGGATTTGTAAGAATGCTTAAAAAAGAAGGCGCAGAAGTTAAAGTAATTTTAACCGAAGCAGCTACCAAATTTGTAAGCCCTCTTGTGTTATCTGTATTATCAGGTAATGAAACTTTAATAACTGTAAATGAAGGTTCAACATGGAACAACCATGTTGAACTTGCTTTATGGGCAAACTTGATTCTTATAGCACCTTGTAGTGCTAATACTTTAGGCAAATTGGCTAATGGCTTATGTGATAATTTACTAACAGCTGTTTATTTATCAGCACGATGTCCTATATTTATTGCACCAGCAATGGATGAAGATATGTGGAAACATCCTTCTACACAACGAAATATTAAGTTATTAGAAGAATATAATAATCATATTATACCTGTTGGAAACGGTGAACTTGCAAGTGGTCTAGTTGGCCCAGGTAGAATGGCTGAACTGGAAGAAATACTGTCACATGTTAAAATGTATAATCATTTATGGTGACTTTAGACGAAGTGGTAGAAAAATCAGGATTACACCCAACTAGAATACAAAATGTCTATGTCTTTGGGAGTAGAATATACGGAACTGCATCTGATAAGTCGGATTATGATGTTTTAGTTATTGCTAATACACCATATCCTGAAAAAGAATTAGTTGTTGATAATTTAAATATACATATACTTGTATTGGATAGATTTTTAGAACAACTAAAACAGCATCATATAGGAAAAATTGAGTGCGTTTTGTCGCCCTTTATCTTGAAAAATAGCATAGAAATTTCCTTAGACATAAAAATACCTTCATTACGTCATTCTATTTCACATATATGTAGTAATTCATGGGTAAAATCTAAAAAGAAATTAGAACAAGGAGATTATTATATTGGTATAAAATCTATGTTTCATTCTTTACGTATTGCTATGTTTGGCATTCAATTAGCCGAACATGGTAAAATTATTGATTGGCAATGTGCGAATCATATATGGGATAAATTGCAATCTAAACAGTGGACTTGGGAAGAACTTGATAAGGAGTTTAGAGCAGAAAGAAATAAAACTTTAACAGAATTTAGAAAAATAACAGAAAAATGAAACCATTATTAGTAATCTATTTTATATTAGTAGTATTTATTGCTCAAGCCGTAACATGGTTCCAGTTAAACTTACAATTTATAAATCCTAAATTTAAAGATAATTATTGGTTGCTATTAAGTGGTATACCTATAACATGGCTATTTTTAAAAGCAACTTCACTTGGTGTACAAGCGTTTGGTGGTGAAATGTGGCCGCAAAGATTAATATCGTTTGCAACAGGTATATTAATCTTCACGACCATGACACATTTTATTATAGGAGAAAACTTAACAATTAAAAATGCTATTTGTTTAGGATTAGCTATATTAATTGTTTTGATACAAGTATTACTTAAGTAATTTTCTTAATTCCTCGTTTTCTTTTTCGAGTAATTCCAATCTTTTAATTATTTCTTGTGTAGCCGAAATATTTAACATAGATAGAGCGTCATAATCTACCACAACAAAATCATCAACTTCTTTACCATAGATAAAACATTCCTCATTTAGGGGCTTATCTATGGTAAAGTTTTCTTCATTTACAGAAATAACTTTAACTTTTAATTCTCCTGTTTGAGATACTATTTTAATGGTGTCACCTTTTTTAACATCAGCTGTTAAATTAACAACACCGTTTATAATATTTGCTAATTTGAATATATCTGGAACTATATCTTTTTGTTCTTTAACTGCTTGTGGAAAAACTTTTTGCACTTGTTGACCAATTACTTTTTTAAAGTTATTTGTACCATTTGCAATCTTATCTTTATATTGGTAATCAGTTATTTGAATTTTTTTCAATATATCTAAATCTTCTCCATTATTGGAAATACCTTTAATATCTTTAATTCTTTCATCAGAGATTGCGTCAAATTCTACCGCCAAAACTCTTTGGTCTGCCCAAATAGATGGTGTAATGGTTTGAGATGTACCATTATAATAACCTGTATTTGTATTACTGCTGCCTAATGCGTAATAAGCATATGTTTGAGTTGATGTATAACCAGATATAGCGCCATATATATCTAAGCGGGCTCTAGAAGCTACGCCATTTATGCCAACATTATTTGAAGAACTAATATGTATCGCTGGAGTTCCATTTGTAAGGTCAGATCCACCAGTAATTAAGGCTAATGATGATCCATTTGAGCCAATACGGGTCCAAGTACCGGTATTACGAGAGTTTAATTGTAAAAGACAATCGGCTGATGCGCCATTTTGCGTAATAGATAAAGCAGCCGAAGATGAAGTGGCAACTAAAGTTAATGCACCACCATCTGTTAAACTAAATATAGATGAATTGTATAAATTATTGACAATTTGAAATGTGCCAGTATTATCTACACGGAACCATTTATTTGGATTTGTAGCACCAGATACCGTATTAGTAGCAACTAAGAAATCTAAATAATTAGAACCACCTTTTGTATTATAACCACTTATATTAATATTTGCTCCGGCTGATGTAGTTGAATAAGTAGCATTTACTGTTAGTGGTTGATATGTTATAACTGAGTTTGTACCAAAAACTGATATAGGTGTATTTCCTATACCACCTGTATAAATAGATAAATTGGCATTTGACCCGACAGATATTCTACCATTACCTGTAGCATAATCAATAACAGTACCAGATGAATAAGTACCTGAATAAGTTGCTGTTGTTAGTAATCCAGCAGATGTAATTATATTGCTACTTACTGATATAGAACCAGTAGCAGTTATATTTCCTAATACAGAATATGTGCCAGAAAATAAAGTTCCTGTTAAAGTAGAATTTCCAGTAACAGCTAAAGTATTATTAATTGTTGTTGGTGTATAAACTATATGTGAGTTAGTTCCAAAAACAGACATTGTTGTGCCTCCTATACCACCTGTATAGAAAGATATATTTGCATTTGATCCGACAGATATTCTACCATTATTATTGAAGTAGTCAATTACTGTTCCAGAAGAAAATGCTGCTGAATAACTTGCTGAAGATAAATATCCGTTATTAACACTTAAATTTCCGTAACCATCAAGTGTTGATATAAGTGTTGTGCTGGCATACCATTTGTGAGATGACCCTTGTACGTCAACGCCATACCACATAGTAGAAGGAGCTATACCTATGGCATATCCGGCACTTTGTGTTGAAATTGTTTCGTATAAAACAAGTTTAGTTCCTTGACTTCTTGAGCCAAGTGTCGGCGAAAGAGAGCCAATATTATTAAAAGCAATCCAACCGCCGGTTGCTGGCGAACCATTTACGGTTAATAAAGCGCCTGTTGTGCTATTTGTGATTGAAACAGGTTGTGTTAATGTAACTAAGTTAGTAGTTAAAATTATATTAGAACTAGAAGATATAGTTACACCACCCGAAGGATAATAAGCAATATATCCAGCAGTACCAGAAATTATGGTATTTGAACCAGTTGGACCTTGAGTGCCCTGAAACCCTTGAGTGCCTTGAAACCCTTGAGTGCCTTGAAAACCCTGAGTTCCTTGTGGACCAGTTGCGCCCTGAACACCTTGTGTGCCTTGAAGTCCTTGTGTACCTTGAAGTCCTTGTGGACCAGTTGCACCCTGAACGCCTTGTATGCCTTGTAAACCTTGTGCGCCTTGATATCCTTGAAATCCCTGCGGGCCTTGAAATCCTTGTGGGCCAGTTGCGCCCTGAACGCCTTGTGCACCAGCATTACCAGTTGCTCCTTGTGGACCAGTTGGGCCTTGTGAACCAGTTGCGCCATTTAAGGCAGGCGAAAAGCCAGATATAACCTCTATTTCAAACCATGGATAAGAACCTGTAGTTGTAAAATCTGTGTTGCCTCCTAATCCTGTTACTGAACTGTTGTTTGTTATTCTGTAAGATATTACTGTGGATGCAGTTGTAGTCAATAATACTTCGGATGGGCCACCAAAAGCTGCATAAGCAGCACCATTAGTAGGTGAATATACTGATGATATGCTACCTATGTAAGCACCCGCGGTTTCATTATACCAACAAAGTGCCATGTTTCCTGCAGTGGTAGTTATATTAGGAACTTGCCCTATAATTCTATAAGTCTTATTTGCAGCAAGTGTTATTTGACCAGATGCAGTCGCAAGTGTTATATCGCTACCATTATAGTTATCAACTTGCGTAAAAACAACTAAATTATTGGCTGATAAATTTGTAGTTTGTTGCGTTGAACGAGAACCCCTCATATAACTTGCAGCAGGTATTAAACCTTGTGAACCTGTTGGTCCCTGTGGCCCAGTAAAACCTTGTGAACCTGTTGGTCCCTGTGGCCCAGTAGCGCCTTGTGCCCCGGTAGCGCCTTGTGTACCAGTGGCACCAGTAGCTCCCTGTGGACCAGTGGTGCCATTCAATCCATTTGCGCCAGTAGGACCCTGTGGACCTTGTGAACCTTGTGGGCCTTGACCAATAGAACCAGTTTGCGAATAAACTACACCGTTTGTTGCTATTACTAAATAATTAGTCAATCCAGATGTAGCACTAATAGTATTAATTGCTAATGTGTTAGTTGTAGTTTTACCAGTGCCATCTACTGACATTACATTTGTTCCTGCGCCATTTTGTATAGCTAAAACAATGTCATTATCAGAACCACTGCCTTGGCGTATATTTAAACCATAATTTGAAGCATTAGTTATAATTTCTGGATTACCTGAAGAGTTATTATAAGCTTGTTGTAAAGTTGTAGTTGATAATCCAGATGCGCCACCTAATACTTCACCAAATTTAGAAACATAATTAAATATAGCTTGAGAAGTATTAGATAAATCAGTAGCATTTTTTTGAACTGATAAAATTCCTATTAATATACCATTTTCTGAATTATTAGCATTAACTACAAATTGCTCAGTTTGTTGCCCAGCAACCGCAGCTGCTAAAGTAGAATAAACTTGTTGTCCATATTGAACTCTTATTACACCTGTTGGGAATATATAAACTCTTTGATTAGTTGCTGCATTTGATGAACCACGAACAGAAGTAATAACCCCACCAACATCATAATTAGTTGGATCAATAGTGTTTATATTTGAATAAGTACCTGTGCCTAGTTGTGTTCTATATTGAAATGTAGCAGGAGACTGTCCTGTTAATGTTGCACTATTAGGATTTAAAGGATTTATTACAAACCCAATACCATTCCCCCAAAGAGTGCCAGTTGATGTTTGAAAATTCATAGTTCCTGTTGAATACGCAGAAACAATTATACCTTGATTAATCAATGTCAATGGGACCCATAAATCTCTTAACGCTGAAAATGGTGATACATCATAATCTGTAGTATTATTAACATTCTGAATACTTGATTTATTAGGATGTACTATTTTGCCTAAATAAATATTAAGCCTTCTTTGTTGAGGTGTTGGAAAAGTATTTTGTAGTATTAAAGATGCAGATGCACTTATTAATACATAAGTTGCTATATCAGTAGTTAAAAAAGAAGAAGTTACACCAGTTGCTCCAGAATAAGTAATTAATTGTACTTTTGGTAAAACTGAATAAGAGCCAGTATTATAAACTATCCAACCATTAATTGCTGGCACATTAAATGTAGTTGAAGAAGATACTGTTAAACCTGGACTAGCTACATAATAGGCACCAGTTGAATTAACATTACCATCTTCTATATTTCTTTGTCTAGCAGTAATAGATAGATTAAGATTTTCGTTATTTAATTGAACATAAATTTTTCCAGTTGTTGAGCCAGTTGCTACAACATAACCACAAACCATTGCTCTTGACGAGTATTGTAAAGAATAAAAATCTGTTAAGTATCTACCAGCAATAGTATCAGATAAATATAATTGTTGTCCTGGCGAAGGTGTACCACTAATTAAAGTTGTAGTATTAGCACCAGTTATTATGCCTTGAGTAATAATTAAACCAATTGAACCATTAGGTATATCATCATTTGCTAAGCCATTTACATTAGCAATTAAATCATTACTAGATAATGATAAAGTAACAGTAGGTATACTACCAGATGACCCATTTATATGAACAGCACCAGCTTTTGAAATAGTAGCACCAGTTAAATTATAAGCTCTAAAAAAGGTTTCTCTGCCTATATGTATAGGTGAAGTAAAAACACTATCATCATAATAAGCTAACGCTTGTTCTGTATTATCATAAAATAATAAAGAAGTAGTGGCAGATATAGTAGATGGATTTTGATTAAATACAATACTACTAATATTTGTTATATTACTATTAATATAAACCGAATTTGAATTAGTACCTATTGTTAGAGTTGTTCCGTCAAATGTTAAATTTGATTGTGCAGTAGCACCAGTTGTTGTGCCATTAGATACTAAAATTCTATTTGCTCCAGGATTTGATATAGCATTAAATCCTGGGCCAGTAGCACCTTGTGGACCAGTAGCACCATTCAACCCATTAGCACCGGTAGCGCCTTGTGGACCAGTAGCACCATTCAACCCATTAGCGCCGGTAGCACCTTGTGGACCAGTAGCACCATTTAATCCATTAGCACCAGTAGCACCTTGTGGACCAGTGGCACCATTTAAGCCATTGGCTCCAGTAGCACCCTGTGTACCAGTAGCACCATTCAAGCCATTAGCGCCCGTAGCACCCTGAGGACCAGTAGCACCAGTAGCACCTTGTGGACCAGTAGCACCTCGTGAGCCAGATGCTCCCTGTGGCCCGGTGTTACCAGGAGCACCCTGTGTACCGGTAGCGCCATTCAATCCGTTGGCGCCTTGAGGGCCGGTGGCTCCCTGCGGGCCAATTTGACCAGGTGCGCCTTGGGCAGCCAACAATGCCCAGTGTGTTGAATCTAAATTCGGCGGTGTAATTGAACTTACAGTAGCGGTACAAAACCAAGAAGCAGATGCATAACCTACTGCACTATCAATAGAATATGTAAACCCAGATACCCAAGTACCACACCATATTAACCCCATTGGACCTACTGGGCCATAATCACCCTGTGGCCCCTGTGGGCCAATGGCGCCAATATCACCCTGCGGGCCAGTGGCACCATTTAAACCGTTGGCGCCAGTTGCGCCTTCTATACCAATTTTTCCACCAAGATTTATATACCAAAAACTAGAAGTTATGCCAACACCATAAGAATAATCTACTGTAATAGACATAGACCCTGTATTAATATCATAATAATCTATTTCTCCTAAAAAATAATTATTTATACCATCTGAATTATACCCCTCTATATAAAGATTTGAATAATCATTTGAAACAATTACTGTTTGATTTTCCGTATATGCTAAACCTGGCTGTGTATTAAAATTAACAACTTCTCCAATAACTGGAGTAATAATATAAGTGCTTGATGTGCCAAAATATAAATAAACTGATGCACCAGTTGGACCCATTAAACCCTGTGGGCCAGTAGCACCATTAACACCATTATAACCCTGTGGACCAGTTGCGCCATCAATACCATTATGACCTTGAGGACCAGTGGCGCCTTGAGGACCAGTAGCACCATCAATACCATTGTGCCCCTGAGGACCAGTAGCACCTTGAGGACCAGTAGCACCATCAATACCATTGTGACCCTGAGGACCAGTAGCACCTTGAAGACCAGTAGCACCTTGAGGACCTATGCTATAAGTACCACCACCTATGTTAAGAGGATTTCCAAACCCATCATAGTAAAGATTATCAACTATTTGAACAAGTCGCCCATACGAACCAGAGACGGTAACACCAGTTAAATCATTTTGAAGCATATTAAGTATATATAAAAAAGAAACTAATCCAAAATTTTATTATTATATTATTAATAATAAAAAAGTCCTCTAATAGACAATAATTTTTATATATACCCTATGCCATTCAGATATTTTAAATGGGAAGAAACTAACTTTACTTGGGATAAATTAGATATGCCTTGGGAACTTGTTGGTGAATTTATAGAAGTAATACGCAAACATGGTGGGGCACAAGCTTATGTCGATGGAAATCCATGGGATGTTACTAAAAGAGAATTAGGTGAGGAAAAAACTAAAAAAATAATTAAATTATTTTGCACAGTTAATAATTTAGATTATAATGAGGTTTTAGAAAAAAGAGATAATATAAAAATAACTGTTGAGCAAATAGATAAAGTTATAAATGAGGCTATAAAAGTTGGCGTTAAAATTGATAAAAAAATATAATATATAATCTATGGAAAATAGTAAAAAAGATATAATAAATTTCATGGACTTCTTCAAAAAAGAAGATGCGCCAGTATTTAAAACCGACTTTAAAAAAGAAGATTTTGATAATTTCTTTATTGAGGAAGAAGAACCTATTACAGAAGAAAAATTCGTTGAGAAAAAAATAGAAAAAATAGATAAACTTATCAAAGAAGTGGATTCTATTAAAGAAGAAGTTACACATATATTAGAAGAAGTTGAAGAAGAAGTTATCGAAGAATCTAATGATGATTTTTATCCTGTTTTTTTAGATAAACCAGAATTATTCACATGCCAAGTATCTATTGATGGTGCTGATATTAATAAGACCGAAGCAAGATTAGTTATAGAATCGGATGACTGGACTATTATGTTCAATGGTGATATAAAAAGAAGTGGACAATGTGAAATAAATATGAAAAAACTATCTATTTTAAAAGAAGGCACCATTGGTAAAATACGCTTAGAGATAATAGCCGAGGGCTCACTATTTATTCCATGGGAAGAAGATTTTAAAGCAAAATTATCTAAAAAAGTTAGTGTTTCAGTTAATGAAAATAGAAATACTAAAAAAATACAACCTAAAAATATAACACCTTCTGTTAAAGTTAATATAAAGAGATAATTTTTTCCATTTCTAATTTTATATCTTCATCAAATTTAATTATAAAAAGCGGAATATTGTTTCTCATGCAATATTCCATTTTTAATTTATCTCTATATTGTGCTATTTTAAATTTCTCCTCTGTTGGATGAAATTTTACAAATCTTCTATAGTGTTGTTCGCCGTTATACTCCAATAAATATTTTAAATTACCTTTACTATCTAATACCCCAAAATCAAAGTATAAAATTTTCTTGTATTTTAAATCAGGAAATGTAAATTGAGGTTTATAACTTATATTTTTTTCTTCTAACAATTTTTTTATTATAATTTCTCCTTTAGATGAAGAACACTTAGGGCATCCTATACCCAATAAATGGCTATTTGGTGTTTGTTTAAAATCTCCATGCATTCTACAATTTATTGTAACTTTAATTTTACAAAGTTCATAATCTACTTTATCATAATTATATTTATCACCATGAACTTTTATAGATTTTTCTATAAAAGTTCTAGTATTGGATTTTTCCTTACCTCCACATTTATAACACCCGCCACTATTTAGGTGTAAATATGGTGTTTGTTCAAAATCACCATGTATTTTACATGTTATGATAATTTTATTTTCGTTATTAATATAATTAACTTTATTATAAATATATTTATCACCATGTATAAGTTTTGCCTTCTCTATAAATTCTAATGTATTATAGTTATAAGTTCCACCACATTTATCACATCCAAATCCACTTAAATGGTTTCTTGGTTCTTGTTCAAAATCTCCATGTATTTTACATGTTATGATAATTTTTGTTTTAGAACCAGTATATAATACTTTATCATAATTATATTTATTTACATGAACTAATTTTGCCTTTTTTATGAACGATTCAGTTGTTAGTTTTTTATTACCACTACATTCTGCACAATTATTTCCATTTAAATGTTCGTATGATCTTTGTTCAAAATCTCCATGTATTTTACATGTTATGATAACTTTTTTCTTTGTGCCAGAATAGATTGTTTTATCATAACAATATTTGTCACCATGCTTTTCTTTAGATTTTTTAATAAAATCCTCGGTTGTTAATTTTTCACCCATTTTTATTAATCATTTTTATCTTCTATTATGTAGATATATCTACCAGATGGTGTTAATTTTACTTTAATTAAACCTTTTTTAACCCAATTAGTAAGTGTGTTTCTGCTAATTTTATACTTTTCTAAAACTTCTTTTGCCTTCATTTCCATAATGTATATATTAATATATTTTTGTTTTGTATATTTTTGTATATTTTTTAACAAAAATCACTTTTAAAAGTAAATAATTAATGCTATCTTTGTAAAAAGTTAGCATTTTTTATGAAGCGCATCAAAATAAGTCCACGACATAACTACCAAAAGAAATTAGAAGATTTATCTTTTAATTTCCATTCTCTCAATAATATCTATTGGGATGAAAGTGCGTTTTACTCGTTTTTACCAAACGAAGTTGATAAAATAGAAGCCGTAACAAATGAACTATACGAAATGTGCTTAAAAGCTGTTCAATATGTTATGGACAACAACCTATATGAAAAACTCCATATTGATAAAAATCTTATTCCTTTAATCGAAAGAAGCTGGGAAAATGAAGAACCTTGTGTGTACGGTCGCTTTGACTTAGCATATACAAACGGCTCAGAACCTAAAATGTTAGAGTTCAATGCCGATACCCCTACATCGCTTTATGAATGTTCAGTTGTGCAATGGTTCTGGTTGCAAGATTTATTTAAAGATAAAGACCAGTTCAATTCAATACATGAAAGATTAATTGGTTACTGGGCAAGCTGCTTAGAATATTTTAATGGTGAAACAGTTCACTTTACTTGTGTTCGTGAATCCATCGAAGATTTTACTACGGTTGAATATCTTCGTGACACTGCTCATCAAGCAGGACTTAAAACTAAGTTCTTGTATATTGATGAAATTGGCTGGGACTCAAAACATGAATGTTTTGTTGACATGGAATGTCAACCAATCAAAAATATATTCAAATTATATCCATACGAATGGTTAATAGCAGAAGATTTTGGTGTTAATATCATCAAAGATAAAAATCAATCTAAATGGATTGAACCTGCCTGGAAAGCAATACTTTCTAATAAAGGCATTCTTCCTATCTTATGGGAAATGTTTCCTGATCATCCAAACTTATTAGAGTGTTATTTTGATTCACCTAATACAATGATTGATTATGTTAGTAAACCAATTTACAGCCGTGAAGGTGCTAATATAACAATTTATGATAAATTAGCAGTTGCCGCACAGACAGATGGCGAATATGATACCACTTCTTTAATATATCAAAAAAGAGCAGAAATTTCATATATTGATAATAATTATGCAATTATAGGTAGTTGGATTATAGGCGGCGAAGCAGCAGGTATGAGTATTCGTGAAAGTTTAACACCAATTACTGATAATTTATCAAGATTTTTACCACATATAATATCTGAATAAAATGGCAAATATACAAGCAAAACTCCGTAAAGTTACTTTAACTAACGAAACTCTTTTACAATTCTGTGAAAGAAAGGTTAAAGAAAAATCTAAATCAATCAGAAATAAAGGTTTAGAAAAATCTGGCTATGATGATTGGGTTGAAGCCTTTAATGATTTGTGTGATGAATATCTATTGTTAGATGATACCTTATTTAAGGTGCTAAGTATGAAAGAAGATGAACATTTCCTGCTTATAAGTCATAATGCCGATGGCACAATAGACATCGCAATGGATTATCATGATGGCGCCAGCACTTGGCAAGATAATTTCGATAAATCCGATATAGAACTGCTAAAAAAATAAAAAAAGAACCCTTGTAGTTAAACTTGGACGCAAGTATAGTTTCGGGAAGGTATTCTGGTGGCAGGTCCGTTTAGTATTAGCGTACTATATCAACTGTGAACGGTGGCAACATCCACGCCGAGAGGGTTCTTTTTTTAACTTTTATTTAACATAAATTATTTGTCTATTTCACATTTTTTAACTATTTTTGTAAAAATTATTAAGCAATGAAAAAACTTCTTATTCCAATTTTTGCGTTATTTCTGCTCACATCATGTAATGATGAACCAGAAACCACAAAACAAACAATGAGGTTGATAAACACGGCACTTGTGTGGTTGAAATTAACCAATACAATACTGAAAGAAACACTATTGTAAGTTACACTGATAGCGTATATAACGCAGATGGTAATTTTATTGGGATTATATCTCATAAAGATACTATACCAAGTTTAGGTATGAAAACCGATACCTTAGAAACAGAAAGAACTTATACTGATGCTAATGGCGATGAACAGTATGTAGATACTGTTGTTACTCATTGGCGTAGGTATCAAATGTTTATTAACCTTTCTAAAAATGCCAACTAATGCGAAAAAGTAATGCAATAACAATTGGGTTGCTTGCGGCTTCGATTGCATCCTGCAATCATCACCCACATGCACTACATAGGCACCCGACACTAACCGACCCTAATTGGGATGATAACTATTATGTAGATGATGGTTATGGTTATTCACCGATGATATATTATTACCCATTCTATGTAGATTACTCATATGGGTATTATGGCGGGCATGTCTGCAATCATACTTCGGTTGTATATAGAACTCGTAGTGGTGGTTATGCAGCCACATCGGGTGGTAGAGTAGCCCGTGTAAGTGTGCCACATGGTTCTATAGGACATGCTTCTTATACTTCAAGAGGTGGATTTGGTTCATCAGCACATGGTTCATCTGCATCGTAATGAATATTCATATTAAAGATATTGAGTCATTTGAAGCCATGAAAATGGCTTCATTGGCTCAATGTCAATTCGGTTCGGTATTGTATAATACTAGCGATGAATTTTCGGATGTAGATATACATTATGTATATGCTACATCTGTAAATGAATTGAATAGTTTCCTAAAATCGCATCACCATCTGCAATATAAAGAAGAAGGTAAAGATCATATATTTGTAAGTTTGCATACTTTTTTGCATAACTTATTAAGAGGTGATAGTACAGTTTTATTTGAAATTGTACACTCTGATGCTTTTAAAAATACGCCACTAAGCTTCTTGTATGATATGAAAGATGCCTTTACAAATTATGCCATTGTAAGAAGTTATCTTGGTTTTGCAAGGCGTGATATTCAGCATTATCATAAAGCAAAAGGACATCGTGAACAGATTAAGTCATTAGGTCATATTTTGCGTGGTTACTATTTTGCACAATCTATTTTAGATGGCAATTTTCGCTTAATCAATGATGAATTTTTGGCAATCTTTGCTCAATTAAAAGCAATTAGTGAAAATGATTTTACAGAGAAAAAACGCTGGTTAGCACATGGTCAAAAAATTGTAACAGAATTAAGAGAGGAATTGAATCATAAGTTCAATAACAATACCTTAAATTTGCCAAAATATATGTCCGTGGAAAATCAAGTTAAACTTGATAGGGAAATTCAGAATTTGATGAAAATGCCAACTGCTTGGTTTTCTAAGCAAAATGCTTTATCTAAATTTGATTTAACTCCTTTTTATGACGCATTTGAAAATGAAATAACCTACTAATGAAAATACTTCAACCATTTTATATCTTGTATATACTTATTGTATTTGTTACAAGTATAGTAATTATATTGCCAGTTACATTATTTATAAGCATATTTAATGCCGATAAAATTATATTCAATATTGTAAAATATTGGAGCAAATATTGGCTATTCATGATAGGTATGCCTGTCGAAAAAATTGGAAGTGTGTCAAATGGTAAATATGTTTATGTTGCTAATCATATATCTTATTTAGATAGTATGGTTATTTTCTCAGCAATAGATAATTATTTTAGAGTATTAGGTAATAAAGAATTTTCACGAAAATTTATTATTGGTCTAATATATCGTCAAATAGTTGTAATGGTTGATAGAAATTCTCAAGAAAGCAGGAGAAGTAGTTTTAAGAAACTGCTTCAATATGTTAATGATGGTAATAGTATATTCTTATTTCCAGAAGGCAAATTTAATACTACTGAAAATACACTTATCAATTTCTATGACGGTGCATTTAAAATTGCGGTTGACACACAAACTAGTATAGTGCCAATAGTTTTACCTGATACTATTAGCAGATGGCATTATACTGCTTGGTGGAAAATAATTCCAGGTAAAAATAGAGCTATTGTTATGCCACCTGTTAGTCCGTATGGATTGACTGTGGAAGAATTAAAACAAAAAGTATATTCTATTATAGAAACTGAATTAAAAAAATATGACTATAACAATATACACTGATGGCAGTTGTGCGCCTACAAACCCCGGACCTGGTGGTTGGGGTGCTATACTTGAATCAGGTACTCATAGAAAAGAAATCTCTGGTTCATTTCGTCACACAACAAACCAAAGGATGGAATTGACTGCTGTTATAGAAGCAATTAAATGTCTTAAGGTAAAAAATGTAACATTAGATATTTATTCTGATTCTGCGTATGTAGTTAATTCAATCTCTAAAGGTTGGATAGATAATTGGGTTAAAACTAACTTCAAGGGTAAAGCAAATGTAGATTTGTGGAAAGAATTTCTTACTCTAAGAGATAATTATACTATTAACATGATTTGGGTTAAAGGACATGCTTCTAATGCAGGCAATAATCGCTGTGATGAATTAGCAACTGCGGCATCAAACAGCAAAAATAATTTAAACTGGGCTATAGACACATGGTATGAATCCATAACATGATGTTATTTATTTTTTATACCTTTCTTTTTCCTATATTTTTTATGTCTTTCTAATGCGGCTTTTTTCATTTTTAATTTTGTTTTTTCCGAAACTTTTTTATTTTTATGTGATTCGCTAATTTTCAATTTTGTTTCTTCCGAAACTTTGCTCCTTTTTCTTTTCTTTGCTGATTCACTCATCTTATTTTTAGCTTCCATGGTGTATTTTTTATTTGTTTGCGCAGCACTTAATTTTTGTTTTGTTTCATCTGATATAATTTTACCTTTATTAGATTCGCTAATTTTTTTCTTAGTTTCTTCCGAGAATGTAATTCCTTTATGCGATTCGCTCATTTTCTTCTTAGTTTCATCACTTACAACTCTGCCTTTAGCTGCTTCGCTCATTTTTTTCTTAGCTTCATCAGTATGTCCAATATTTTTTATACCTATGCCGCCTTCATTACAGTTCAACCCAAATATAAAACTATTATATTCTTTTATCCAAAATATTTCTCTTTCTTCTAACAGTTCAACAAAACATTCTTCAATAACCTCAAATATATGGGATTCCCAGCCATACTTTTCAATACTTCTATACAACTTTGTTTGCGTTTTGCAATGTTTTCCTTTATATCTACTTAATCGCTGTTTTAAGTTTATTGTCTGCCCAATGTATATTCTACCCGATGGACTTATTATTTTATAAATATAACCTTTCATAATTTTATATATTAAATTTGCTTGCTTTCCTTTATTGACAAAATAATTATAAATTATAATTATCTAAATTAGTAAGTAGATGCAAAATAAATTTTGAAAATTGAATTTTTTTTTGTACTTTTGTAAAAAATAAAATAAATGACAACCAAATTTTACACAAAATGTGATGTTTGTGATGGGGAAGGCGGCGTTAGCGTTTATTGCTGTCGTGGCTATGATGATATAGGCAATCCAGATTGTGGTTGTCGTGGACAAGGCTATTGGGAAGATTGTAACTACTGCGACGGAACTGGCAAAGTTCCTATTGATGATATTGAATGGGATTTTGATACTTTGGATGAAGTAGATAGGCATGATTATCAAGTTTATTATTCTATAAATGGCAAAGGTAAAAATGGTAATTATATAGCAACTGCTATTTATACTCATGGTGCATTTGATACACTTGAGGATATAGAAATAGATTAAAATAAAAACTAATGAGAAAAACCGATAAATACATATATTTTTGGGGCAATGCTGATATTTATTCTCAATGGCACCCATCTAAGTTTAAATGTCTTAAAACTGGTATTATATTTACTCATGCAGAACAATACATGATGTATAATAAAGCAATGGTATTTAAAGATACTCAAACGGCAGAAAAAATACTCAAAGCAACTAATCCAAAGTTACAAAAAGAACTTGGTAGAGAGGTTAAAAACTTTGATGCAGTTAAGTGGGATAGTGTTAAATATGACATTGTTCAAAATGCCTGTTATTTAAAGTTTACACAAAATCCTGATATGCTTGCTGAATTATTAAAGACTGGCGACAGAACTTTAGTAGAAGCATCACCATATGATAAAATATGGGGCATAGGCATGAAAGAAAATGACTATGGTGTAGAGGACGAAAAAAATTGGCAAGGTGAAAATCTTTTAGGCTATGCACTAACTGATACACGCAACTTTTTAATGGATTTACTCTATAATAAGGAGAACATATTTAATATAATATAGTTTATGGCAAACGACCAATTATTCATTCCGAAGAAAATCAAAGTAGGATGTCAGTGGCGAAAAGACACTTACACAGGTAAATTGGCATATGTAGTTTACTACAATGCTAAAGGACAACTAGCACAAGAAAAGTCTTGGCGTGGTTGGATACATGATACACCGCAAAAAGTATACGTAGGCTATGAAAATGGTCAGTATGTATATGAGGATAAAGAAGGTATTCCTATTGAAGATTACGATAATGTTCCAATGGAAGGCTTTGTGTTGAACAGAAAAGCTGGTGGTTATGGCTCAGGTTGGAATCATCGTCAAACTAAATGTCGTGTATGGGACCCCCGTGGTTTTGAGTTTGAAATAACTGTTGAGAATTTATTATTCATCTTACAGGAAAGCAACTCATACAAGGGCAAAGGCTTAGAAGGTGAGTTTGTATATGCTTGGTCAGGCAAAGATATAGTTCTTTTACCATGTTCTGGTGAAGATTATAAGAGTTCGCAAGAGTTCACCGATTTGAAGAAATTGAGTGTACATGCCAAAACATTAGTTCCTGGCAGAACTTATTACACTAAAGACCAAGAGAAAGTGGTTTACATGGGTAAGTATAACTATATAGAGTATGGTTATAATGAAAATATCAATGTATTACCTAATGAGCATATGTTCCTTGGTGAAGATGAAGTTTCCAACTTCTATATGAACCCTGTTGCCAAACCTCGTCCATTTAAGAACATGAAAGTTAATAAATTGGCTAAGTTAGTTGATGAAAATATAGTAGGTAATTTTGCTGAATTAGTAGAAGAACTTGAAAATTCAGGATTAGTAACTCCATTTATATCAATTGATATAAACCAATTTACTAATTCACGCTCAATTCTATCTGAAGGAGAGCAGAACTATAATTGCGCTAATAAAGTAGTGTATGCTAAATTGGCTGATAACCAATATGAATCATTTACTTTGCGTGAACATAAAGAATATGTACGCAACTATAGTTGGCTTAATGGTGGTAGAGATAATTCACATTATAAGTTCATGGGATTTAATTTATTTCCATCTGGAAATATAATAAACATCAAGGGCAACACTGTAATAGTAAGCAAAAAAGAACCACTAGCAAAAGGCACAAGCAATAATAGAGCTGGCTATCACCATGATAGAAATTATAGCCCGGCTGAAATTGATGCTATGAGGTTATATGAAATTGGTTTCAAGATTAAAAATATAGAAAAAATAAAAACAATATAAAATGGCAAAAGCATCAAAATCGGCACCCGTAACAAAAACTCGTGATGAAATTATCGTTGACCTCCAGAAGTTAATTTCTGAGAAAAAGTCTAAAATTTCCAAAATCACAAATTCTACTTATTTGACCAATCAGTCATTTAAAGAAACTACTAATTCAACAAGCAGAAACCTTAATACTGTTACTGACTCTAATGAGATAGTTGAAATATTGGCTATACTCTTACAGAAGGCTAATGCTCATGCAGAAGCAGCAACAAGATTAGGTGTTAAAGCATCTGAATTTAAGCATCAAGGTTACACTCTTAATGAGTGGGAAACTGACCTTAAAACTCGTCTTAATAAAATTTCTATCTCTTCTGAGAAAAAGAAATTGGCTGACCTTGAGGCAAGATTAGCTGCTCTCGAATCTCCTGAGCTTAAAGCACAAAGAGAGTTGGACGATATTATGAACGCATTAAATGAAGAATAATGGAAAATTTTAAAGTAATTACTGGTAGTGAATCAGGTGCTACCGAAATATCTCCTTTTGAAGATTATGATTCTGCTAAAGCTCATTATGAAGAAGTTAAACATGATGATTTTTATGCGGCATTAATAAAAGTTAATGAGGATGAAAGTGAAACTGTTTTAGAAGAAACGAGAAATGAATAATTCGGAAAAACTATCTTCACTTATTCGCCATGTAAAAATGGTAGAAAATAATTGCAATATTATCTCACGCAAAACCATGGAGTCAAATCCTGGTTTTGCGTTGTTATTTTTTAATATCCCTATTTGTTTTTGAACAAAGTGGCTGTAAATTAGTATAATGGTTTAATTTTATTAAATCATCTTCAGATTTAGCAGAAGATAATGGTATTATATGGTCGATGTCCCAACCGTAATTTATCTCACCATTATATAATCCTCTATTTTCCCAATTCATCCACGCTTCGAATTTAGATTCTAAATATAATTTAAAATCTTCAAAAGAACACCCTAATATAACTTCAGTTTTATTTTTTTTATTTAATCCCCTCTTGTGTAAGGAGTTTTTAATAAGATTACGCAAATTGCATTTAAGTTTAAATAAATCATCGGCATTTAATTTAGTCGAATAGTATTTATAATTTCTTTTAAGAATATTTTCCCTATTATCGAGATAATAATTAGCTTTTTGTATTTTGATTTTTTCTTTATTAATTAGATTATAATTCTTTGAAAGAAGAGAACATTTTTCAATATTATTTTTATAATATTCCTTTTTTGTTTTCTTATCCTTTTCTTTATTATTATCTATCCATTTTTTATTTCTAATATATGTTTTCTCTTTATTATCTTCATAATATTTTTTCGACATGAGATTACCACACTCTTTACAATGATATTTATATCCATCATTATTGTTTTTGCATTTACTAAAGCAATTAAAATCCTTTTCTAATTTACACATATTACATTTTTTCATATTATATATATTAATTTTTTTATATTAGTTTTTATATTATGTTCTGGGTAAAAAAAAATTTTGTTTTTAAAAAAAAATTTCGTATCTTTGTTAACTAAAATTAATAAACATGACGGAAAATTCAGCACAAACTGAACAAACACCAGTTGAGTCTAAGGAAACAATGACACAACCGCAAGAAACAGCAACACCAATTTTTACTATTAAAACACATCCCAAAAAACAACCGCCACTGAGGTCAGTATCAATATCGGATAATGTTATTGGTTCTGCTGTTGCTCAATCAGATGAGGTTACTGCAATAGCAGATGATCTTTCTATTACAAATGAAGAAAAAATTGAAAAACTTCAGGACTTAATTACTATTAAACAAGCAAGGCTTAAAACTCTATCACAAAGAGCCGCACAAACAAAATGCCTTGACGCTATTGAACTAGCAAGACAATATATCAACTTAATAAGTGCTGATTCTGGTATAGAATCTAGCGATGAGGAAGATATGAATATCTTTGATGCTATTAGTTATAATGCTAAAATGGTTGCGCTTAAAAAATCAAATGCGTTAATCATAACAGGTGATGCTGGTGTCGGTAAAACACATACTGTAAAAGAAGCAATTGCTTTCTTAAATCCTATCAAAGAATCTATGATTGTAGAAGAAGATGATGAGGAAGAAGTAGACGACATTGGAGATACAACAGAAGAACAACCAGAAGAAGGCAAAAAAGAAGGAGATGTCAATTTTGTAATTGTAGGACAAGAAACACCTGTTGTAGAACAACCTATTGTAGAACAACAACCTATTACAGAACAATCTGTAGAACAACCTACATTTACTGTTAAGGTAAAAAAACAGCCTGCTAAAAAACATAAAGTAGTCAAAACATTAGCCGAATCTCGTAATAATGTAGATTCAGGCTATTATATTGCAAGCGGTACTTGTACCGCAGCTGCTTTGTACGAACTTCTATTCATCCACCGTCACAAGTTATTAATATTTGATGACTTTGATTCGGTACTAAAAGATGATGATTGCATTAACCTATTAAAAGCTGCTTTAGATACATATCCTATTCGTGAACTATCTAAAATGACTAAAGGCAATTCATTTAACTCACTTGGTATGACTGACCAAGAAATGTGGGATGAATATGAAATTACACAAAAAGTTCCTAATCAGTTTAAGTTTTCTGGTAATATCATCTTCATTAGTAATATACACGAAGATAAATTTGATAAGGCACTTATTTCAAGGGCGTTACATGTTGAAGTTCGTTTAAGTAAAAAGCAAATGATTGAAAGGATGCACGAACTTATGTTAGATATTCGTCCAGAAGTTGATATAAGCTGGAAGTTAGAAGCATTACATCATTTGGAGTATTTAACTTCAAATTATATTTGTAAATTTGATTTGAACTTACGTGAACTTATCCACTTTATTGATATTAGAAAATCTTTCCCAGAAGAAACTATTACTTTGAACGGCAAAAAGATTGAACTATGGAAACAACTCGCTAAAAAACGCATAGTAAAGGCGAAACTAAGGCGATAAATAAAAGGCTCCAATAATGGAGCCTTTTATTTTATGTTTTTCTTAACACTTTTTTGTTTGCTATTGTTATAAAATAGCGTATCTTTGCAAAACAAATTTAAAAATTATGTCAATAATCAGTTATCTCAAAAGTTTATTGTATGAAGATGTGCCAGATACTAAAAAATTTGGCTCAATACCAGCATACAAAACACCACTTATGCCTTTGTTTGAACCAAAGCCTAGCGTAGGCGTTGATGAGGCTATAATCATCAGTTGTTATTTTAATCCTATGAAGTCGCCATACAGACGCAAAGGATTTGAAAAATTCTATGAAGGAATTAAGCATTATAATCACAAAATAGTTGAGTGTGTTATTGGTGATTCTACGCCTGATTTGCCTGATACTTTTGAGAAGGTTTATACAAAATCTTTATTGTGGCATAAAGAAACTTTATTGAATAATATTATCAAAACCCTACCTGCAAAATATAAATATATTTTCTGGTTAGATGCTGATATTATTTTCACTAATCCCAATTGGTTAGAAGAAAGTGTTAAGGTAATGAAAAATGGCGCTAATATGGTTCAACCATTTGAATTTGGTATACATCTCAACAAAGGCGAATTAGCACCTACATTCAATGTTAATGCTTACCGCCGTAATTGTTCTAATCCAACATTAAGGCATAAACAATTATGGAGAAGTTTTTGCTCTAATCATCCTAATTTATCAGGACACATCAATTATGATGCGCATGGACATGTTGGGTTTGCATGGGGCATTAAGCGTGAAATATTAGATATGGTTCCTGGTGGGCTTTATGATAAAGCACTTGTTGGTGGTGCTGACCACATAATGGCACATGCCGCAGCCGGCCATATCCCACACAATTGTATTACAAAATCTTTTACCGATGATATTCAAGCAGTAAATGAATGGTCGAAAATTTTCTACGCTGCTGTCAAAGGTAAACTTGGTTATATACCAGGTGATATATATCATATCTGGCATGGTGAATTGAAAGACCGCCAATATTTTAAGCGTGTAACTGAATTTACCACAAAAGCAAAACGCATACAACAGCGTGATGAAAATGGGTTGTATATCACAGATGATGTGGATGATACAAATTATATGATGCAATACTTTATGATGCGTGAAATCATGGATGATGGTGGCGATGTAATATTACAAGATTCTGACCCAAATAATTATCCAGATGATAGCATACAATATGGTGGTGGACAAACAGACGGTGCTGGTGCCGGTGGCAGCTGGGTTGATAGTCAATCACAACCAAATTATCCACAAGATAGTGTCCACCAAGATAATTCAAGTTTTAATCTAAGTGATACAAATAACTTCAGCCAAGACAATGGTGTAGACAATGGTATACACCAAGATACTACAAGTTACAATCTTAATGATAGTAACAATGATGGGTATCAAGGTAGCACTTTTTCTTAGGCTAAAGGTGAACAATAAAAGACAAAAAAGTTGCTAATTATTTTAGCAACTTTTTTCGTATTTACAAAAATATTTCGTATCTTTGTTGCTAATGAGCGAAATAATAATAAGAGGTAGAGTTATACCAGAAGAATGCACACATCAAATCCAAGTAGGTGAAAAAGCTTATAGCTGTGACGGTAAAAAATACACAGAGATAAATAGAAGGCATACTGGTATAGCCTGTAAAGGTAATCATTTGTGGGGAGATTTTATTAAAGAATATCAACATGTTGAAGGGTAAAAATTTAAACATATTTGTTCGCTTCGGCGGCACTAATATCAAAAGACAAAAGGGGTTTAGAAAGTCTGATACTTTCCATTCGCCACCTGCTAGTAAGGGATTTTATGCTATGCCATTAGTTGCACAAGAGTTTTTCTTATTAGGCTCTATGGATGTTTATCAACCAGGCACTATGCCTAAAGAGCCTAAAAAAAAAGTTATTGGGCAATGGGAAGATGGTTACCCTAAATATGAACAACTACCTGATGAAGTATGGGAAAATCATAGTAAAAGGCGAAAAAAGGCTCTTTCTGTTAAAAGAAAACAATTCTATAAAAAAACAGGTAATATCTGGCATCATTTAGCTGAATATACTGATAGAAACGAAATAATTG
>Ga0316222_1001982_pt1 | contig 23094 bp, 22 predicted proteins | sample TBH18011metaG_FD_206008 | JGI IMG/M metagenome (GOLD analysis project Ga0316222, IMG submission 206008) | Freshwater microbial communities from Trout Bog Lake, Wisconsin, USA - TBH18011 | ecosystem: Environmental > Aquatic > Freshwater > Lake > Hypolimnion/Profundal zone | place: USA: Wisconsin... | reverse complement strand
GCTGTAAAAATAGTGTAAAATTATTATTGCGGAGCTAAGTCCACTAAATGGCAAATCTAACCAGAATTCTGAACAATCAAATCTATAATCAAACGATTATAGCTAGCCAAAAGATTGCCCCAGGCACAATCACAGGCACATTGTTTGCAAGTAATGTTACAGTACCGGGCGACTTGTTAATTACAGGTAACTTGTTTGTATTAGGGGCCAGCGCACAAACTACTATTGCTAGTACCAATACCTATGTTAACGATCCATTAATTGCACTAAACAATGGGTTTAGTGGCACAAACACATATGATGAAGGATTAATATTTAACCGAGGCAGTGCAAACAACACAGCACTGATATGGAGTGAACATTTCCAAGAATTCCGTTTAATTTACACAGCAGAAACTGGTACAACCTACGGCAACATTAATGCAATTAGCCTGGCTAACTTGTCAGTTGGTAATTTTATTACCACTGGTACTAGTAATATTGCTACCTTATTTTCAGCAACTGCAACAATTTTAAATGCTTATCATACAACATTAAATGTAACTGGCAACGTATTAACTGGTCTATTACAAGCAAGTGCAATTAATTCAACACCAATTGGTAACGCAACACCATCGACTGGGGTATTTACTACAGTATCAGGCGGCGGAATATTTGGTGCGTTCATTGGTAACTCTGGTGCTATATTAAGCGGCGCAAGTTTAAACGTATCAGGTAATGTATTAGCAAGTATTGTTGGAACCACAACATTAAATGCAGTTAACATCAATGCATCAGGTAATGTCCTGACAGGGCTGTTACAAGCGGCCGCAATTAATTCAACTCCAATTGGTAATGCAACACCAAGCACCGCGGCGTTTACTACCTTAACATCAAGTGGTATCACTACAGTAACAAATACTACGCAATCGACCGCTTTCGGTAGCGGTGCGTTCCAAGTTACTGGCGGAGCAAGTATTGGTGGTAATTTATGGATTGGTGGCAACTTAAATGTATTAGGCAATAACTTTACTATTAGTGGTAACGTTGGTGTATTCTACGGCAATGCTGCTGGTGCTGGCGCACTATACGCAGGGGTAGCGGGGTATACTCCACAACCATTTACCACAATCCAGTCGACTGGTAATTACAATGGTTATATTCAAATTAATAACCAAAACTTAAATAATGGAACAAATGCATCAACTGACTTTGTTGCTACAATGGATACTGGTAATACTACCCAAGGTTATATTGACATGGGTATTAACAGTTCCGGCTTTACTGGGGGTGCTGGTAACGAATTAAACTACCCAGGTGATGGATATTTGTATGTTTATGGTAATGTTGTAACTGGTAGTGGTAACTTATTGCTATCAACGTCGTTAGCCAATGACATAGTATTTGCTCTAAATGGCCAGGGATCAGCTAACGAAATTGCTCGATTTAATAATGCACAAACAGCATTTATTATTAAGTCAACAACTGCATCAACTAATAGAACTAGTGGAGCATTGCAAGTAGCAGGTGGTGCTGGTATTGCAGGTGCATTAAACGCAGGACAAACTCAACTTGTTGCTTTAAATAATACCCCTATTGGTAATGCAACACCTTCGACCGGGGTATTTACTACAGTATCAGCAGGTGGAGTATTTGCACCAACTATTGGCAATACTGGTGCTATTGTTCAAGGGCTTACTGCACAATTTACAGGCAATGTGATTGGTGGATTAGCACAATTTGCGGCTATTAATTCAACCCCAATTGGCAATGCAACACCGAGCACCGGTGCATTTACTACATTGAGTGCGAGTCAGGCAGTTACATTTAACTATGGTGTAAATTCAACTAGCGCAACCAATGGTGGCACAATGACCATTACTGGTGGTGCTGCAATTAGCCAAGACTTGTGGGTCGGTGGCAATTTATATGCGGCTAATATCATTGGTATACAAGCCAACATTATTACCACAGAAGATCCGTTGCTGTACCTAAGCACAGTTACTCCATATCCATATAATTATGATATTGGTTTATATAGTCGATTTACTGGTGCAGGATTAACAACATTAAGTAATGTAAATCAAACTACTGGTATTGTTCGAGACAATGCTAATAATACTTGGACATTCTTTAGTAATATGAGTGCACCAACAGGTGCTACTTTTGCATGGAATGCCAGCACAGTATATGATCCAATTAAAGCAGGTAATTTAAACTTAGTTAATAATATACCGTCAACTAATACTTCAACTGGTGCGCTAATAGTAGCAGGTGGCGCGGGTATTGGCGGCGCATTAAATGCACAAACAATAACAGCCACTGGTAATGTGATCGGCGGCCTTGCTAGTTTCTCGGCAATTAATAATACTCCAATTGGTAATACTACACCTAGCACTGGGGTATTTACGTATGTATTGGCAGGAAATATACAAGCTTCAATCATTGGTAACACAGGTGCTACGCATACTGGATCAACAGCAACATTTGGTACTGTAAATGCAGTTACTATCGGTAACGTAGGTGCTACTATAACTGGTACAACAGGAGCATTTAGCGGCAATATTATTGCTGGCCTAGCTGAATTTGCCGCAATCAACGCAACACCAATTGGTAATGCAACACCTTCAACTGGGGTGTTCACTACAGCAACAGCGGGTCAATTAAATAGTGGATTTATTGGTAATACCGGAACAGCATTTACTGGCGCAAGTTTAAATGTAACAGGCAATGTATTAACTAATTATATTGATGCGACTAATATAAACCTAACAACTATTAATGCATCAGGCAATGTCCTAACAGGGTTATTACAAGCGTCTGCAATTAATAATACGCCAATCGGTAACGCAACAGCAAGCACAGCAACATTTACTACACTACAATCAACTGGTGTGTATTATGCTAACTTATCAGCAACTAGCACAAATTATACCAGCGGCGCAATAGTATCAGCTGGTGGGGTTGGAGTCAATGGTAATTTAAATCTTTCTAGAAATAATGTTATTACATTAGGTGCTGACTGGAATAGTAATATTGTTTACCCAGAGAGTGTAGTGCAGATTGTTGCTAACACTAATTCTGCTGCAAGAATTTCTATACAAAATATTAGCACAGGCACACAAAACGGTACAGAACTTACTGTAATAGGATCCAGTGGATCAAATACAGCATCTTATGCTAGTTTTGGTATAGCAGGATTAAACGCAGGATTTGGGATAATTAAACCTAATGATGCGTATATAAACAATACCAATGGCAATTTGGTAATTTCATCAACAAAAGATACGTTAATCGCTGCTGGCGGGGTTAGTTCATTAGACATTATTGTTAGTGCAACTAACGGCAACGTTGGTATTCAAGATACTGTGGCTGCAACATCGCAAACTACTGGTGCATTTACAGTAGTTGGCGGCATTAGCACACAAGCTAACATATGGACAGGATTAGGTGCGACATTTAACGCAAGTCAAGGCGCTAACCCAGTAACAATTAAAGGTGCAAGTGATCCAGCATTATTTGTAGTAGTACCAGGTGCAAATGGTTTAGACAGTGTTATTATATCTGGGCAAGGCAACACAACACCGAGTTATGGTGCAGCTGCTAAATTTGGTGGTACTGGCGCTATTCAAATTCCATCAGGTACGTCAGCACAACGTCCAGGTAATAGTGGTAATATTGACTTGGTTGGTATGGTTCGTTACAATACCACTACTACAAACTTAGAATACTGTTCAGCAACAGGAGCGCCAGGCACATGGGTACCTGCAGGTTCGGTATTTACTGTAGTAAGTGACCGCCAATTTGTAGGTAATGTAGTTGGTGGATACGGTAATGTTGACGGAACAAACACAACATTTACACTGCAAAGTTCTGCAACAACATCAGGAACTATTGTAAGTATCAACGGGGTTATGCAATTCCCGGTACTAGCGTATTCAGTAAGTGGTAGCACATTAACATTTACTGAACCACCAGCACCGACAGATATTATTGATGTTCGTATATTAACCACTACAGCTTCAGTATCGGCACTTGCTAGTGGTAACGGTCTAAACCAATTTATTGCAGATCCAACCGGATCAAGCATTTGGACTGGTACAAATTCAACAGTTGAACAAATATTAGTTGACCCAGTAGGTAACTTTAATTTCAAAAATGGAAATCATGTTACTTATACGCAAACACCAGTTAATATTCCAACAGCAAATGCTCCGGTTGTAATTGATACTTGGAATCAAAATACCTATTCGGATGCCAAATATCTAGTGCATTCTGAAGTAGGTACAACAAACTTTGAAAGTTATGAAGCTCGCGTGGTTACAGATAGCAATGGTAATGCGTATATCAGCACATATGGTATTGTCAATAATGGTACAACATTTGGTACATTTAGCGCCAATGTTGTTGGAGGTAATGTAAACGTTTACTACACGTCAACAATAGCACAGGCTAATGTCAACGCATTTGGAACTTACATAGTATAATGTTAAACATTCATAAAAGATATCGTACTGGTTATTATCACGAAGATATTATCACAGCAAGGACACTAGAGTTTCATACATGGAACCAAACAGTGGAGTCAGTGCCTAATGTCATTTCAAATAATCAAATTTCAAATCGTGCGGTGATTATTGGTAATGGTATTAGTAGATTAGACTTTGATCTTAACAACCTAAAACATTCTAGCGGTTTATTAGGAGCTAAAACTTTACAAACATACGGGTGTAATGCACTGTATAAAGATTTCGCTCCAAACTTTTTAGTAGCATTAGGTGATTCAGTAATTGACGAAATTGCTGTATCTGGTTCTTATATAAGCAATAATATTGTTTATACTAGAGCACAAACCCTTTTAAAATATCCTAACAAATTTTATTTAATTCCATATGATCCTTATGCTGATGCTGGTACTACTGCGGCATATATTGCAGCTTTTGACGGGCATACTACTATATACCTACTAGGGTTTGATGGGCAGGATGAGACTGGCAATAATAATGTTTATGCTGGCACTAGCGGTTACGATGCTGTCTCGGTTAATATATCGCATGATAAATGGATTAAAAATCGCGCTAAATTAATGACAACTTACAATGATATTGATTGGGTTTGGGTTACTCCGGCCGGTCGACATGCTGTTCCTAACCAGCTTAAATCTTTCAGTAATTTCAGACAAATTAGTTTTAGAGAGTTGGTTCTAGAAGCTGACTTATAAAACTGATTCTAAAGTTTTAATCTTTTTACTTACAGCATCAAATTTAATAGTGCGCCACACACCTGGATGTAAAGGTTTGGGGTGATCCGCTAGCTCTACCCAGCAATACCCTCGATGTTCTTCGTTTAACCTAGGAGTAAATTCTGTATCTACAGGAATTAAAAAAGTGTGATAGGCAAAGCGACCATTATCACTGGTAAACTTTTCTATAGGGATTACTTTAACATTTTGAAAGTTGTAGCCTAATTCTTCAGTTAGTTCACGATATAGAGAAGCTAATAATAATTCACCGGGATCAATCTTACCACCAGCTAGTCCCCAAGTGCCACTATACTTATTACCATCACGTAGTAAAAAAAGATATCTACCAGTTGATACGCTATAAATGAATGTGCCTACACCTTCTATAGCACTAGAGTCCATAGTCCGGCTTTGTATTCGCCCTCGTAGCTTTTGACCCACTGATTGATGTTCCATTTATATTGAATTCCCGTAGTAAGGTTACTTACATATTGTAGCGTCGGAGTAGCTTGGCTGTCAAATGATACAGTCCAATGTTGCCCATTGTATTGAATAATATCGTTAGCATTAGCAACTAAATCAGTGCCGTCTGTGCCTTGCCATAGTGCAGGACCATACCCAGCTGGATTATTTTCGCTGCCAATTGTACCTAAGATCAAATATCTGGTTCCAGCGGCAGGTTGTGTAATGCTAGTGGTTAGTGTACCACTAGATGGATTAATTATAGCATTAATTGGTGTTAACGTATTAGATGGTACTGTGTTAGGATTAACGTTAAAAATCAATAAGGTTGGGTCAGTGGGATGATAGCTAACATATCCAATAACTTCAGTGATTCCATCAGGCTGTGTTAATCTAACCTCGCTGATACCATTAGATAAGTTGCCATATATACCGACAAAGTTTTGCCAATCAGTAGGCGTGCCTACCTGCACAGGTGATGCGTCGATGGCTTCTCCGCCTATATCCCTAGGAGTTTCTATATTGGCATATTTCAATAATGTTAGCATACCATTAACCAACAGCACACCATATTGTAGCGGAGTGAAGTATTGACGTTTGCCCATTAATGCCGCATCGTCGAGAATAGAGTCATTCAAATCACCATTGGCATTATACATACTAGCAATAATTTTTTGTATAACACCTAATTTAGTAACACGTGCTGGTGGACTAATCCACACTGGCAATTTAAATGTAAGAGTAGCAACATCAATCGGATTGTCTGTACCGATTGGTACTGAACGACTAGTCCAATTCGGGCTGTCAAGGTAAACATAACTTAGACTAGTCCAATCAATATAATTGTCTGTGCTTTGTATTTCCATAGCAGGATTAAACAAGACCATTAGCTGTTCTAATAGCTGTAGTTTTTGTTTAGTATTACTAGTCCAAATGTCTAGTTTAAGTTCTAAGGTATAAGGCACAGGCATTGAACGTTCAATGGTAAATGCATTACCTTGACGATTTTCGTATTCTTGAGTATTTTCGTTATAATAACGCTCGCGAACCTGCACTTTACCAATGAATGTAGGATCTTGTATACGATCTTTATCGTAAGTGATATTATGTATGTAAACAGTCATAGCCGGTACAGTGGCCATAGTATTGGGCGATGTATTCTGCGTGATAATAGCTGCAACTTGCCTACTACCATCACCATAATATACTGGTACACGTTGAAGTGTTGTGCCAGCGGCACTATTTGCGACTCCAAATTCAACTTGAAATCCCGAAACCATACGAACAAACTGCGCTAAAAAGCGTTCAATCTGGCCGTCATAGAAAAAACTCTGACTAGCTACCATTATTCTGTTTCCATATCTCTTAATTTATTCATATAATCAACTATCTCATAAGTGGCAACTTCATCAGAATTAAAAAAATCAAATACTTTTAATAGATCATTGTAATATTCTTTATTACTTTCAAAAGTTTTATTTTTAAACACACTCTGATGTAGCATTTGTTTTTTAGATATTTTAAAAGTGCCTTGTGCTGTGCGGAATGACATAGCTACTCTTTTAGTTAATGCGTCTTGTGTTTTGTGTATAAGATCCCCACGCATGATCAGTAAATCCCCCTCAGCTAGTTCAGGAGAAAATTTATAATTGTCAATATTAGCAGGAAGAATCCATTCACTATCTAATTCATCATCATATACGTTGGTGATGTTATTGTTGGGTATATATCTACACGCCCCTTTGTTGATGATATGATCAATGTATTGCGGAATGTTTTTTTGTAAAATATCAAAAGGCACTATACTCAATCCAGACAGACTAGGATTTTCTTTTATAAAAGGTATATAAAAATTTAGGTAAGTTAAACTTTGTTGCCAAGTATAATAACTACCATGCTCTTGATGGTATGGATATCCATCATTGGCAAAAGTTTCAGTGGTGATATAACTAATCCCTGATACCTGAGTGTCAATAGTAGGATCAATGCTTACTGATAAATTTAATAATCTTGGTACTAAGATTTCATATAATCTATTATTTGAACACTCTGTAGGAGTTAATTTATAAGTTTCTTGCAACAAACTATGTTCTTCTGCTGTTAAGAAATTTTTTATAATAGCATATCCGCAAGTATTGATCTTTGTAGTTAAGCTGTCCATTATTCATTATCCGCTGAAGGACGCAAGGCCTGCGATAAACTCTGACGTTGTGGTACTACTCTTGAGTAGACAGTGTATTCTATTGTGTCGCCTAGGTTGTACAGGGTATTGCTGACTGTAAATCCAATGTTACCACTGGCATTAGCAATGGTAATATTATCTAATTCACCTGGTATAATTAAGTTGTTAAGTTTAACCTGTACACCATAGGTACTTACATAACCTAGGGTAGTAATAATATTACCGCTGGTGTAGCTAAACGAACTAGTAATAGCGTTGGCTGGCGGTGTGTACGGATTAGCTACTCTGATAACGTCAGATCCAACTGAGTTTTCATAGAACTTATCGTAGTCATTCATAAAGCCACTTAGTTGTGTTTGATTTAATGCGCCTGGTGTTAGGTTAGTTCTCACGGCATCCTCTATTTTGACCCAACGACGCCCATCAAAGCGGAACAGTCTATTAGGCACATAGTCTAATCTTAGATAGAAATCACCAGTCATAGGACCAGCTGGGAATGATATACCTGCGGCCACTGTGGTACCATTTGGAGGAACCCCATCACCTGTTAGGTATCCTTCTACCTTGGCATCAGGAGGAGTGATTGCTGAACTAGCATCATCAACAACGTCGCTGGCATCATCTGTAATATCTGTAGTGTCTTTGCCAACAGGACTTCCAGGAGAGCCATCATCATTTAATGGACCTGTGTAGATTGATGTAGTGTCATATCCACTAGCTGGCACGTCTTGTTCTGCACGAGTTACAACAGCATCATTGATAGCAGTGTATTTGTCCAGAGTGCTCAACACTTGTCCAATAGTCTCAGTGGTATTATCACCAGCAGCAATCTGACTGATGATGTCTTTGTATTCTTGACTGTCTACTAGTGGTGCTAGTTTAACACGCCATAGGTGTGGCCAATAAGTTGGAGCGAAGCCCTCTGCTGAACGAGTAGCATCTTGTATAGTATAAAAACGTTTGAGAGCTACAGGCAAACCTTGATCTAAAGGATAGTAGTCAACAAAATTAGGCATTTCTAGTACATCACCTACCATTAACTTACGTCCTAGAGTCTGCACCATATCCTGATAGTGGAATGTAGCAAACATAGTATCGCCAGTTAGGAATAGGCCAAACTGTGTTAGGTCAAAGTCGTTGTCATTAATACGATAGATAGTGCGCATAGTATATACTGATGTATCATACTTGCGATCACGGTTTTCTAAAAATAGTAAATCCTGTATGCCCGTAATACCGCTACTGAGTGGGCTGGTATTGCCTGGCTCTGTAGCACTGATATTAGGTTGATCCAATGGACCTAAATACAAGTGAATGTTGACGTCAACTCCACCAACGGTAAACATTTCATGCATACGTTTGTCAAAAAACGTATCGTCATTACCTTTGGTTGGTTTATAAAGACTAAGTCTTGGCATTAATGAATCCTAATTATCTAGTATTTATCGCGATTGACTTTTAGTCAAAATGATGTTATACTACGAAAATGGAAAATAAGATACAGACTAGTATGGATTGGGCAGAAGTGCAAAGCCGCATAGAAGCTCCAATACGTACTATGAAACGGTACAGCCACGAAATGTGGAACATTAGCCATAATATTGGACTTATGGTTAAAGATGTAAGTAAAGAAGAAATTAACTGCCGTAGATTGGGTAAGCAAACCCGTTTACACAAAGAACTGGTTGACAAAGTCAATGAAGAGATAGCAAACTATGAACGTATGATAACTTTTGCTGTTCTACTTGCGGGATAAAAATGAAACACTCTTGGACACAACCGTCTTATCCAGATGGAAAATATAATAGATTATATCAAGCACAACGTACTATTAATCTACACAATGATTTGGTTAAACTAGATAAGTTAGAACCAATTACAGATCTAACAGAAGCTGCTAAATATCTCAATAAATTTCAGCTAGGAAAATAAAATGGTAATTATGGATATAGAAGAAGCTTATCGTGCAGTACGTGATTATGGTGAAATGCAAGGGCATTACAGTCTTTGGTCCGCTGTTAAGTGTATGGAAAATGATTGGGATGATCTTGACAGCTATGATCGTTCAGCGTATAAATTAGTTAAACGTGAGCTAGCAAATTTAGTATCAACTACAGTAGAGGAAAAACATGGCAATTAAAATAGATGGCGCAAAGAAAAAAGCTAAAGTAACCAAAGATCCTATTTTCTTAGATGAAAAATACACAGGTAGTGAAATTATCTGGGACACTGCACGAGCAATGGAGTTTACTGAAGAAGAGTTTGATCATCATTTCCGTAAAGCCATGCGCTACTATAACTACTTCTATAGTGTTAAGGATTTGAAGAAGTATTTTGTAGAATGGTTACGCCAGCACCAAGGCAAAGACAGTGCTTACCATCAATTGGATCGAGCAACCATTGACTACTATGCTAAAACTAAAGATGGCCTAACACCATTTACCGCCTGCGCTATTATCAAAGCACATACACAAGGTATGCCATTGCGTGATCGTCATGTAGAATATCTGTTAGACACAGTTAAGAAAGTTATTAAGCTACAAGAAGAACAAGCAGATGATGACGAGCCAGTGAAAGCTGATGTAAAGGTGCCTAAGACTGACGTAAAGGTGCCTACAATACAAGATCGTATGAACGCAATAGCAGACAAGCACCAACTGCACTTCTTAGAGCTAGAGGATGAGTTGTTTACTGGCAAAACTGTAGATCCTAAAGCCTACGAATATCTAAGTGGCAAAAATGTAGCACCTGCTACTCTTGCTCGTATTCTTGCTCCGTTTGAACGTAGTCGCGCAGAGTTCCTGGCCGCTAAAACTAGCAAGGATGAAGATACAGTTGATGCTTATGCGCATCTTAAGACCGCAGATTACAAACGTTTAGAAGCATTTTATCAAGCATTGTTTGATGGTTTTGCCCAATACGGACAGGTCAAGAAAGCTACTAAGAAAGCAAGTGTACGTAAACTACCGCAAAAAGAGAAACTTGTTCGTAACTTAAAATATCTCAAACAAGATACAGCACTTAAGATAGTTTCAGTTAATCCTGTAGACATCATTGGTGCACAGGTACTGTGGGTTTACAATGTTAAAAATCGTAAAATTGGTCGCTATGTAGCAGAAGACCAAGGTGGTGCATTGAATGTTAAAGGTACTACTATTACAGGATTTGACGCTAATAAGAGTACACAAAAAACTCTGCGTAAACCAGATGATCAGTTAAAAGCATTCTTAGCCGCTAATAAAGTTGAAGCACGTAAGTTCTTAGATAATGTTAAAACTACAGAAATCAAACTTAATGGCCGCATTAATGCAGATACTATTCTATTAAAAATAGCCTAGTTCATTTGTTATCCTGCGGCTGAGCATAAATACATGAACAGCAACAGGATAATTAAATGACACAGATTGGCGCACAGTACGAAGCAAACCCAGATTTACCTGGCAATATTAGTTCAACGTCAAGTAATCTAACCCCTAACCTAGCCATATATACAGACAATCTGTATGATCCACAAAAAGGCACAGGTGCAGGGCATATTGCTTTTGATGCCAACCTGCAAGCACAGTTAGACACAGTAGCTAGTAAACGTGCTGAAATCATTGACTATATCCGCCTGCGTCTAGGTGACCAAATGGTAGATGTAGAAGCTGACAAAGAACACTACGAGATGGGTATTAATCAAGCACTAATACGCTATCGTCAACGCAGTAGTAATTCAGTAGAAGAAAGCTATGCATTCCTAAACCTAGCACCAGAAACACAAGAATACATTTTACCTAACAGTATCATGAACGTTAGACAGATCTTCCGTCGTGGTATTGGTAGTGTATCAGGTACTACTGCTAGTCAATTTGAACCATTCAGCTCAGGTTATCTAAACACTTATATGTTGGTAGCAGGGCGTGTTGGCGGCCTAACTAATTATGAATTGTTTGTAGACTACCAAAAACTAGCCATGACCATGTTTGGCGGGTACATGAACTTTACATGGAATAAAGTTACTAAGAAACTAACTATTGTTCGTAAAATGCCATTTGGCTATGCTGGTTATACTGGTAATAACGAAGATGGCAATGGTCAATATGAATCAATCCTACTTTGGATAGACAACTATAAACCAGACATCATGTTGCTAAACGATAATATGACATATCCATGGATTCAGGATTATGCTCTAGCACTGGTCTCAATGTCAATTGGTCAAGCACGTGAAAAATTTGCTACAATCGCAGGCCCACAAGGCGGTACTAGTCTAAACGGTGCGGCACTAAAAGCAGAAGGCAAAGAACTACTAGATCGTTTAGATGATGAAATTAAACGTTATGTAGATGGTGCTATGCCATTAACTTGGGTAACTGGTTAAAAATCTCTAGACAACAGTCTAAAACTCTTGTAAAATAGTAATATCAATTAAGGGGATTTCAATGAGTCAAATCATAGGTATCGTAGGCTTTATCGGCTCAGGTAAAGATACGGTTGCAGATTATCTAGTCAACTTCCATAGATTTAAACGCGAAAGTTTTGCTAACAGCTTGAAAGATGCTGTGAGCGTGGTATTTGGGTGGGATCGTGAACTCCTGGAAGGTCGCACTAAAGAGTCGCGTGATTGGCGAGAAACTCGAGACGAGTGGTGGAGTGCCCGCCTAAAGCAAGATATCACACCGCGTTGGGTATTACAATACTGGGGGACTGAAGTAGTACGCAAAGGATTTAACGATGACATGTGGGTGGCTAGTTTAGAACATCGCTTACTTAATACTAAAAACGATATTGTTATCACTGACTGCCGTTTCCCTAATGAAATTAAAGCTATCCGTGCCGCAGGCGGCAAAGTTGTACGTATTAAACGAGGACCTGAACCTGAATGGTACGATGCGGCCAAAAGTATGAACAAAGGCCCTACTCGCAACATGTCGTGGGCATTAAGCAAACATCACATTGAAGATTTAGGAATACATGCCAGCGAAACAGCCTGGGTAGGGCAAAAGTTTGATGCTGTGTTGGATAATAGCGGGACTATTAATGATCTATATCAACAAATTGAACGCAGTATAATTAGTAGTCAGGAACCAAATCGCCCTGTCTCCACCCAAGACCTTCACGGGCAATTTCATATTGGCAGTTAGCACAGATAGTTTTTAAGTTAAGAACTTTATTATTAGTTAAATCACCGTCAATGTGATAGACAAATAACTGTTCTTTTAGTTTAGCCTTAAAGCCACACTTTTCACAGTGTGGTTTCTTTTTGTATCCTTCTAACATCCAGCGAGGTTTAGGTGTAGGTAAGCTCTTTTTCTTGCGGATACAACTATCACATCGAGTTCTGTAGTAGGTTTTATCCCCACGTTTATAGTTGATTGCACAGGGCTTTTTACCGCAGACTGTGCATAATAATCGCCATTGCATACTATATTTATGGCGAACCTTTTAAAGGGCACCTTAACGCACCAAAAATACTGTTTACTTATAAATATATGAAAGCAATCCATTTAGAGGAACAATACTATGGCATCATTACAATCACCAGGCGTACAGGTACAGATCATTGACGAAAGTCAGTACGCTACTACACAAGCGGGTACTATTCCGTTTGTATTATTGGCAACAGCATCTAACAAACTAGCACCTGGCAATGTACTTGCTACAGGTACTACTATTAACAATGCTGAAAAAGTTATTACAGTTACTAGTCAAAGAGATCTAGTTACTAAGTTTGGTACACCTAACTTTACACTAGACGCTAGTGGTAATCCAGTAAACGGTGACGAACAAAACGAATATGGTTTATTAGCTGCTTACTCAGCACTAGGTGTTACTAATCAAATGTACGTACAACGTGCCAATGTTGACCTAGGTCAACTAACTGGTACTAGCGTTCGTCCAACAGGTACACCAGCAGACCAAACATTTTGGTTAGACTTAACTAACACTAACTGGGGTATTTACGAATGGGCCGCTGATACAGGCTTTACATTGATGCCAGTTGATATTATTACATCAACAAGTTACTTAAACAGTGGCGTTCCGCTAAGTTCATATGGTGCTATTGGTGATTACGCTGTAGTTGCTACAAGTTCAAGCAACCCTATCTACTACAAAGGTTATAACAATAACTGGAGTTTAGTTGGTAGCGACAGTTGGAAAGATGTAGTTCCTACAATCGTTGGTGCTAATGCTAACCCAACATTAAGTGTTGGTTGGAAAATGGTAGTTAACGGTGTTAACGTTACATTGACAGGTACAACTGTAAGTTCAGTGGCTACTAACATTAATGCGGCAGCTATCCAAGGTGTTACAGCATCAGCAAGCTCAGTAGGTCAATTATTAATCTACACAGACAGCACAGCTGCAAGTAGCGGTAATATCCACGTAACTGATGGCAAATTAAAAATTGGTTCAGGTACAACCATTGGCGGTACAGATGCTGCTGATCCACTAGGCCTATTCCAAAGCCAAGCACAAGTAAGTGCTAACACATATACATACTATGGTCCAACAGTTACATTTGCAGGATATACAAGTCCTCCAGCATGGAGAACAACAGACACAACACCACGCCCAGATGGTTCAGTATGGTTTAAAACCACAGCTACAGGTAATGGTGCTAACTGGGCAGTTAAAGAATACAGTGCTACATTAAGCTCATGGCAACTACTAACAGCTCCACTGTATGACACAGACAGCGATGCTATCTATGCCTTAGACTCAACAGGTGGTGGTGCTGGCATCCCAGTGGGACAAGTTTATGTCAAATATGACACACTAAGCACAACAACAGCTACATTCAAACCTTATATCAAGAACGTAGCAGGTGTATTGACAATCACAGGCACAGTTGCAGGTGCAGGTGGTTCATATCACCAAAATGACAGCTTTACAATGGCAGTTAGCCAACCAGGTACACAGTCATTAGCAACAGCTACAGTTACATTGTCAGCTAACACAGCTGCATCATTGGTTGGCGGCATTTTAGGCACAGGTTTACCTAATATCACAGCTGGCTTTAACTCAAGCGGTGCTATTTACATCACGCACACAGCAGGCGGTACTATCCAATTTACAGAATTAGTTGGTACACCTTTAGCTACAGCAGGCTTATTAAGTGATCCTAAAGTACAAACAATCGTTTCAAACAGTGTATATTTGGCAAGTCCATTTACACCATTGACATACACATATTCATTGACTGCTCCATATACTAATCCAACAGATGGTACATTATGGTATTACAGCAATCCATTAGATGTTGATATTATGATCAATGATGGACAAAAATGGAGAGGTTACCATAACATCACTAATGATGCACGAGGTTACAACTTATCATTGACAGATGCAACTGGTGTTATTTTCTCAGCGACAGCACCTACTACACAAGTTGGTGGTGGACAATTACAACCAGGCGAACTATGGTTGAATACTAGCATCACTGAATTAAGCAGTTATCCAGTACTATATCGCTACACTGGTAGTAGCTGGGCATTAATTGACAATGCAGACAATGTTGATGCAAGTGGTATTGTATTTGCAGATGCACGTTGGTCAGCTACAGGTAATGTAAATCCAATTACAGACACGTTACCATCAACAGTTAGTTTATTAACTAGCGACTACTTAGATCCAGATGCACCATTAGCACAAGAATATGCACGTGGTACACTATTGTTTAACACACGTCGCAGTGGTTACAATGTTAAACAGTTCCAAAGTCAAGCATTTAGCTCAACACAATTAGCTACTGTAACAGGTACAGTTGCGGCTGCTTGGATTACACACAGCGGTGATGATCCTACAACAGGCGTTCCGTACTTTGGTAGCAAAGCACAACGTTCAGTTGTTGTACGTGCAATGAAAGAAGCTATTGCTTCAAGTACTGCACTACGTGAAGAACAAACACAGTTTAACTTAATTTGTGCTCCTGGATATCCAGAACTAATCCAAGACATGATTACCTTAAACAATGATCGTACAGACACAGCGTTTATTATTGGCGACAGTCCAATTGACTTACCTAGCGATTCAACAACATTGACTAACTGGGCAGACAACGCGGCAGATGCAGCTGATAACGGTGAAACTGGTTTAGTTAGCCACGACGACTACCTTGCTGTTTACTATCCAAGTGGTCTAGCTACTAACTTAGATGGTTCTAGCGTAGTTGTTCCGCCAAGCCATATGATGTTGCGTACATATATCCGTAGTGATGCAGTTGCTTATCCATGGTTTGCACCAGCTGGTGTACGTCGTGGTTTAGTTGACAACGTTAGCTCAATTGGTTATGTTGATCGCACAGATAATAATGTATTCCGTAGCATTGGTGTTACATCAGGCCTACGTGATGTATTGTACGAAAACGAAGTTAACCCAATCACAGTGTTACCAGGCGTTGGATTAGTAGCATACGGCCAAAAAACACGTGCTCCGGCAGCTAGTGCAATGGATCGTGTAAATGTAGCTCGCTTAGTAGTTTACTTACGTACAGTTTTAGCTAAAGTTGCATCTCCGTTCATCTTTGAACCAAATGATGCAATTACACGTAGTCAAGTACAGTCAGCATTTAACGCTGTATTCCATGACTTAGTAGCTAAACGTGGTATCTATGACTACTTGGTAGTGTGCGATACAACTAACAATACACCAACACGTATTGATAACTATGAACTATGGGTTGATATTGCAATACAACCAGTTAAAGCAATTGAGTTTATCTACATTCCAGTACGTTTACAAAATACTGGCTCAGCTTTAACAATTAATTAATAATATACGCAGATAATGGGAGTGGCAACGCTCCTATTGCGTAGCAGTAAAATAGGTAAATACTATAAAGTATTAAAGGGAAAATAAGATGGCAACATCATCATTAAGTAATTTTACAGTACCGTTATCAACAAGTCAAAGTGCTAGTTCACAAGGCTTGTTAATGCCAAAATTAAAGTTCCGCTTTCGCGTTACTTTCTTAAACTTTGGTGTTACACAACCTACTACTGAACTTACAAAACAAGTTATTAGTTTTAAACGTCCAAGCGTTAGCTTTGAAAATATTGAAATTCCTATCTACAACAGTAAAGTTTATCTAGCTGGTAAACCAACCTGGGCAGAAGTTACAACACAAATACGTGATGACGCTAGTGGCGAAGTTACTAAACGTGTTGGTGAACAAATGCAGAAACAATTTGACTTCTTTGAACAAGCAAGTGCAAGTTCTGGTATTGACTACAAATTTACTACACTACTTGAAATCCTTGATGGTGGTAATGGCACAAGCACTCCAAACGTTCTTGAAACATGGGAATTAGATGGTTGCTACTTAATGACAGCAGACTATGGTGATAACAACTATGGATCTAATGAACCAATGACCATTGATTTAACTATACGTTACGATAATGCACTACAAACACCAATTGGTGGTGGTATTGGATCAACAGTAACAAGAACACTAGGTTCAGTTATTACTGGCTAATCTAGACGAAATATATTAAAGCCCAGTTAATTCTGGGCTTTTTTTTGACGATAAATAATAGTATGAGTCAAAACAATATATTTGGACAATTACTCCAAGCCATTGCACCACAAGAAAACATCCGCGACTATCAACACGCCGCACGAACTTTTGTTGATGGTTTATATAGACTCAGTCCCAAACTTAATAACTTATTTCATGTGTTTATTGATGTTAATACAGACCTGTCAAGTCTACAACAACTAGGACAAATTGAAACAGGACTTATGGCCAAAAGTATAAACTTGCCAAAGTTCACAGTAACAACTAAAACTTACAATGCTTACAATCGTAAGACAGTACAGCAAGAAAAAGTCAACTATGAGCCAGTGAACATTACTTTCCATGATGACAGTGCTGATATAGTACGTGGCTTTTGGCGAGATTACTTTACCTACTACTATAGAGACAGCGACTACGCCACAGTAGATAATTATAAAGATAACAGCAAATACAAACAACGCCAACAACAGAATTGGGGGTACACTCCTAAAACTGCCAATGCAGCAAACTTACCTTATCTTAGCAGTATTAGAATTTATAGTCTACATCAAAAACGTTTTAGTAGTTACACATTGGTTCGTCCTGTGATCAGCAGTTTCCAACACGGGCAACACACTGCTGGTGAATACCAACCATTAGATCATCAAATGACAGTTAATTACGAAGCTGTGTTGTACGACAGCGGCCCAGTTAGTAACGGTACAGTTCTAGGCTTTGATCAAGTTCACTATGACAATACACCAAGTCCATTGAGAAATCTTGGCGCATTAATTGGCGGAGCAGAAAGTATTTTTAATGATGTAGAAAATGGTGACCTAGGATCTGCTGTACAGAATTCATTTAATGTTTTCAACATTGCCACAGGATCTAATGCACAACTACTGCAAACTCCTAATTTAAATATATTAGGAATAGGTCAAGCAATACTAGCAGGACAAAATCCGTTGAGTACAGTGTATGCTCCGACTAGCGCAACAGTAACACAGGGCCTATCTGGATCACTAACAGCTCAGCCTGGGTTGGGTAGTATTACAAATGCGCTTAATATCAATGGACAAAACAATCAAACATCTAGCAGTAATCAAGGCGTAGCAGGAACTTAACATGGCGATCAACGGAAATTTACCTAATCAAACACCCGCAAATGCGACTACTAATTATTTTAATAATTACTATACGCAGACTCCTAGCATCAGTCCCTATGCCAATGATGCGGTAGTTGCTTACTTTCAAGGATTAACTGGCGACGCAGCTACAGGCAAGAACCTAGCGGCTGCAGTTATCTATACAGCCCTACAGCAGAATTTAGATCCAATGGGTATTATAGAACAATTAAAAGTCATCAGTGACAAGAACAAATTAACCAGTCCAGAATATACCAGTTATATTGATCCAAATCAACAGGACACTGATGTAACTACCAATAACGGTACTACATGGACCACAGGTAATGTGCAGTATGCTAAACCTGGTCCTAGCACAGCCTACAACAGCATCAGCGAAGTAGATGCTTTCTTAACCATGTTCCTTAATTTTAATCGTGTAGGTACTAGCCTATTAGGACTTAGTAATAGTCCGCAGACTAGTAAATACATTTCTCGTACAATATTGGCGTAACTATGGCCAAATATGCACAAGGAAAGTACACAGTAAAGAACCCTGAGAAATACATAGGTAAGCGTGTGCCTACCTATCGTAGTAGTTGGGAATTTACTTTTATGAGCTTTTGTGATAACAATCCAGCAGTGCTGAATTGGGCTAGTGAAGCTATTAGTATTCCTTACTTTAATCCAGTAAAAGGTCGTCAAACAATCTATGTACCAGATTTTCTAGTGGTCTATGTAGATGCCAACCAAAAGAAACATACTGAAATAGTAGAAATTAAACCCTCAACAGAAACAACTATGGAATCGGCCCGTAGCTATCGTGATAAACTAATGGTAGCAATGAACATGGCCAAATGGGCAGCCGCAGACAGTTGGGCTCGCGCTAATAACATGCGTTTCCGTGTAGTTACAGAATTTGATATCTTCAAGAACCACAAGCGGTAAATAGTGTTACTATGACACAAAAACTATCAGAACTATTCAATTTGCCACCTGCTGAAGAAACAACACCTGAGCAGGCAGAAACAACCATAGAAGAAAACCGTGCTTTAATTGAAGAAGTTGATGGAGCAATTGATAAAATTGATGCCGCACTTCCTTTTGTAGCAGATTTAGATACTAGTGATAAAGAACTAGATGATCTCAGCGACCTTGCTAAAGAAAAATTCCAGGACCTAATTGATCTAGGCATGAACGTTGAAGCACGATTCAGCGGACACATCCTAGCCACAGCAGGCACCCTACTAGGACATGCTATTACAGCCAAGCAAGCCAAATTAGATAAGAAGCTACGTATGGTAGACTTACAGCTGAAAAAAGCTCGTTTAGATGCACAAATTGCCAAAGATAGTAACAAATCAGATGGCGATAAGATAGTTGATGCAGAAGATGGGCAAGCAGTGATATTAGACAGAAATGAGTTATTAAAACAGATTTTAGGCGCGAAATCAAAGGATTAATTCTGCCAAAGTCAGATAAATAACACTAAGAGGATCTTAAAGAATGAAAAATTTTATACAACACTTATCAGAAGTACAAAAGACATACGATTTTCGTGTTAAGTTAGCTAACATTGATCCAGCAGAATGCATGGACCGTATTAAGTCAGCACTTGAAACTTGGCAACTACACGAGATTTCTGCTGTTAAACGTTTACCAATACAGGAAAACGTTGCTGAATTTCCTAGCTTTGGCCCAACAGAAATTTATCAATTTGATGTAAGCCTAGCATATCCATGTATCGATGCACAATTACGCCAATTGATTTCTGAACGTTGCAATATGCTAGCATCAGCTATTTTTGTAGTACCAACTAATCATCCAGAAGAAATATGGCGCAGTGGTGTGAATAGTGAACTACGTGAATATGTACAAGGTGAAAATGTTATCACTCAACCTCTTCCAGAAGCTGACGCAGCACAAAAAGCAGCTAGCCAAGCCTACGGTGGTGCACAATTTATTGCTAAAGAGCTAGCTCCAACTAAAGATCGTTGGACAGTGTCTGGTGATGATAACACTATTGGTGGTCAACCAGTAAGTTCATATGGCAAAACAACAAACAGTATTCCACAAGGTAAAGTTGATCCAGTGGGCAGTAAACAAAATGCAATACCTAACCCAAATAAAAAGTTAGGTTAATAAGGAACTAATAAGATGAGCGACATGAAAATGTATGGTATTTTAGGTAAATTCAATAACCTAAATCCTGAGATGAAAGCACTTGACCCTAAAAAAGCAACTAAAGAGCCAGTATACGAAGAAGTACAGCCAAGAGGCAGTATTACTGAAGCTGTTAAGAGCTTAGAAGAAAAATACATGGGCTTCAAAGCAGTTGAAAAAGCCGCTAAGAAAGGTGGTGCTGAGAATCCAGCCGCTGTAGCCGCCAGCATTGGTCGCAAAAAATACGGTAAAAAGAAATTCCAAAAAGCAGCTGCCGCAGGTAAGAAACTAGGCGAAGCCGCTAAACCAGACTTCTTAGACGTTGACGGTGATGGCAACAAGAAAGAGCCATTTAAGAAAGCTGTTAAAGATAAAGAAGTTAAAGAAGGCAGAGAACTAAAGAACAAAGAAGAGTTTGACAAACACGCTAAAAAAGGTGATTACTACAAAACATCTAAAGGTAACAAAGTTACTAAAACTGACAGCGGTGTTAAACACGAAAAAGCCTATGCAGGTGATGACAGTGACAAAGACCTAGATGAGTCAAAAACATTTAAAACATCTACGGGTGGTGAAGTAACTAAAACAGCCACAGGCATTATCCACAAAGGTAAGAAATACGGCGGCGAAGAAGAATATCCAAATCACAGCGGCAACACAAAAGACATCATGGATCGCAAAAGCCGTCATCGCATTGTTGATCTAGGTGATCCAGAATACGACGACTTAGATGAAACTATTGTTAAAGAAAAAGCAGTAAGCAAACAACAACAAAAATTTATGGGTATGGTACATGCCGTACAAAAGGGAAAAATGAAAGCGCCGAGTAAAGAGATAGCTAAAGTAGCTAAGGGTATGACTAAAAAAGCGGCACATGATTTTGCCGCTACTAAGCATAAAGGCCTGCCAACTAAAGTAACAGAAGGTAAAGAAGCTATTCGTCATCACCCAATTTACACAGATAAAGACGCTTGGAATCACTATAAGAAAGAATTAGATGAGCAAGAAGTTATGGACGATGTACGCAATGTTCAACAAGAGCTTGACGAAATTGCTAAACTAGCTGGTGTACCTATTGCTTGTCCAAAATGCTCAAGTGCTCCTTGCAAATGCAACGAAGAACTTGCTTCTGTAAACACAGAAACTCCTTTAAGTCATGAGTTAAGCGGCACACATTGCGTACAATGTAATGAAAGTCCTTGTTCATGCAGTCATGAAGAAGAGTTAGATGAGTTAACTGCACCTCCAAGAGCAGTACCAAGCGGTAAAAAATCTACATTTGATCCAAGTGCGTTAAAAGCACCAGGAAGCCGCCCATCAACTCCAATGGCTAATACTAGCAGATTAAATGCACCTGCAGACGACTTGGAAGAAGACGAAATGGAAGAAGGTAACGAATTCTCAGGCGCATTGGCCAAAGCTAAAGCAACTGGGGCTAAAGACTTTGAAGTTGGTGGCAAACGCTATACAGTTAAAGAAGCACAAGAAAAACTTGACGAACAAGTATCACAATTAAGTATTCAAGCTGATGGCGTAGATGCTGTGCGTATTCTTCAAATGTTATCAGGTTTAAAAGCCAATGACGAAGAGCAACAACTAGTAGAACCAGAAGCAAACCAAAATGTAGGTCAACAGCAACCAATGGGTGTGGCTCCAGAAGAAGAGTTAGATGAACAACACAGCAATCATAATGTTATTAATAGAATGAAACGTGATGTTGAAAATGTAAACACTCCACGTGAAGACTATGCGGCAGCTGATATTACTACTATGACTGGTACTGGTTTAGACAAGAAGAAAACAGAAATTGAGTTTGCTCCACCAATTGGTGATAATCCACTACAAGCTAAAAAGAAACATGGCGAGATTGGAGAAGCTGCTCTTTGGAAACAGTACGAAGCAATGTTAAACGAGATCACTAAGTAACGTGAAAACTTTACTTGATTATATTCGAGTAATAGAAGAGGGCTATGGTGCTCGTGCTCCAGTAGACAGCGATAGCCCCCTTACTCACGCAGGCTTTCGTGAAAGTGCTGATATTTTAGATAAAGATGATTTCAAAAACAAACGTGATGAGTTATATCGTCGTGCAAGTAATGAAAAAGATCCAGATAATTTAAAATATTTAAAACAAGAAATACGTAGTTTAGAAAAACTGTACCCACAGTATAAAGGCGCAACAAATGAAGATTAATGAGATTATCGCAGAAGACGTAGCTGCTAATCCTAAAGGATTACAAAAGGATCAGGTATCCAGCATCAAAGGTGCTATTAGCATGCCTGGTATCAGCAGTAATAAAAGCAATGGCAATCCATACCAACAGTATCGTTTTGGGTTAGCGTTAGGAGTCGCTGATGGTAAGAAAGGTGGCAAAATGCCAGTTGCAGGTCCATTCGCTGGTGACCCACTGTTGCTTACCTACACTGATGAAGAATATGATATGATCAAAGATGC
>Ga0316222_1001979_pt1 | contig 23118 bp, 22 predicted proteins | sample TBH18011metaG_FD_206008 | JGI IMG/M metagenome (GOLD analysis project Ga0316222, IMG submission 206008) | Freshwater microbial communities from Trout Bog Lake, Wisconsin, USA - TBH18011 | ecosystem: Environmental > Aquatic > Freshwater > Lake > Hypolimnion/Profundal zone | place: USA: Wisconsin... | reverse complement strand
CCGCGACCCCTTGGTGTTCCTGACGCTGCACCGCGAGGTGCTGCCGCTGCTGGAAAGCTATCCGCGCATCGCCATCTGGCAGGCCGGCTGCGCCAGCGGCGAGGAATGCGCCTCGCTGGCCATCCTTCTGAAGGAGGCGGGATTGCTGCAAAAGGTGCAGATCTACGCCACCGACATCAATGATTCCGCCCTGGCCGCCGCCGAAGAGGGGGTCTATCCCGCCCGCGCAGTAGCCGAGGCCGAGGGCAATTACCGTAAGGCCGGCGGCATCGCCAGCCTGGCCGACTATTTTCATACCGCCTATGGCTTTTCCAAGCTGGCCGACGACATTCGCGGACGCATCGTGTTCGCCCACCACAATCTGGTGGCCGATGGGGTGTTTTGCGAAGTTCACATGGTGCTGTGCCGCAACGTGCTAATCTACTTCGACCGTAATCTCCAAGGCAGGGTGGCATCGCTGTTCCACGACAGCCTGGCGCGGGGCGGGTTTCTCTGCCTGGGAAACCGCGAATCCCTGCAATTCACTTCGGTGGCCGACCGCTTCAAGATCGTCGATGGCGAATGCCGCATTTTCAAGAAGGTGGGGACCGTATCATGACCGCGCCTCAACGCTTCCGAGGGGTGGTTGTCGGCTGCTCGGCGGGCGGACTCGATGCCCTGCGCCGGCTGCTGGCGCCCCTGCCGGCCACCTTTCCGCTGCCGATCGTGGTGGTCGCCCATACCGCCGCCGACGGTGGCGGCATGCTGCCATCGCTGCTGGACGCGATCACCCCTCTTCCAGTGGTGGAGGCCGGGGACAAAATGGTGGCTGAACCGGGCCGGGTCCATATCGCTCCCGCCGGCTATCACCTACTGCTGGAGGCGGAGGAGACCTTTTCGCTGTCGGTGGATGACAAGGTGCGCAATGTTCGCCCGGCCATTGATGTGCTGTTCGACTCGGCGGCGGATGTTTGGATGGACGGAACCATCGGCATCATCCTGACCGGCGCCAACAACGACGGCACCGCCGGACTCAGGGCAATTAAAGAGGTGGGCGGTGTCGGAATCGCCGAGGACCCCGACCAGGCCTTTGCCGACACCATGCCGCGCGCGGCGATCACCGCCGGTCTGATCGATCACGTGGTCCCGCTCGACGCCATCGCCGCCACCCTGACCGCGCTGGTGGGCGGCCGCAGGAGGAGCCGATGAACCCCGCATCGCCGAGCCCCAAGATTCTGATCGTCGATGACCTCAAGGCCAATCTGATTGCCCTGGCCCGGCTATTGGCCAAGGTCGATGTCGAGGTGATCAGCGCCAATTCCGGCAACGAAGCTCTGGCCCTGTCGCTCGACCATGATTTCGCTTTGATCCTGCTTGATGTTCAAATGCCGGATATCGATGGCTATGAGGTGGCGGAGCTGCTGCGCGGTGAGGATCGCACCTGCGACGTCCCGATCATCTTCGTCACCGCCAACCAAAAAGACGACCACCACCGCCTGCGCGGCTACGGCGCGGGCGCCGTCGATTACATCGAGAAGCCGATCGACGACGTGATCCTGTTGTCCAAGGTCCGTGTCTTCATCGACCTGTATCGCAGCCACATCGAGCTACAACGCGAGATCGAAGAGCGCAAACGCCGCGAGGAGGAAACCCAGCTTCTGGCAGGCACCATCTTCTCCGCCTCGGCCGAGGCGATTCTGGTATCAGATGCCGACAACAACATCATCACCGTCAACCCGGCCTTCGTCCAGGTCACTGGCTACCAGCCGGCGGAAGTGATCGGCCAGAATCCGCGCCTACTACAATCGGGCCTGCACGACGCGGCGTTCTTCGAGGGCATGTGGGAGCAATTGCTGGCGGACGGCCATTGGGAGGGCGAAATATGGAACCGGCGCAAGAACGGCGAGATCTATCCCGAGTGGCTGTCGATTTCGCTGGTTCGCGGTGCCGATGGTGCGGTGTCACGCCACGTGGCAATTTTCAGCGATATCACCCGACGCAAGCGCGTCGAGCGGGAGCTGACCGAAAGCCGCGAAGCGGCCGAGGCCGCCAATCGGGCCAAATCGCGCTTCCTGGCCAATATGAGCCACGAATTACGGACGCCCTTGAACGCCATCCTGGGCTTCTCCGAGTTGATCGAATTGGAATTGCAGGCCGCTGACCAGCCGGGCCGCTATGGGGATTATCTGCGCGACATCCAAGCCAGCGGCCGCCACCTGCTGGACCTCGTCAACGACCTGCTTGACATGGCCAAGATCGAAGCCGGAAAATGGACGCTGACGCTAGCTCCGGTCGAGACCGAGCCGCTGGTGGTCGATTGCGTCCGCCTGCTGCAGGGCCAAGCCAGGCTTGGATCGATCAGGTTGTCCCACAATCTCGGCGCGGCACCGAAGGAGTTTGTCGGTGACGCCCGCGCCTTGAAGCAATGCTTGATCAACCTCGTATCCAACGCCATCAAATTCACCCCGACCGGCGGCGAGGTTCGAGTTCTGATCGAGGAGATAGACGACAGTGTGGCGTTCCATGTCGCCGATACCGGCATCGGCATCGCTCCCGAAGACATTTCCCGGCTGACCGAACCCTTCGAGCAAGGCAAGCCGGCGGTGTTCCAGGCCGGTCAGGGTACCGGGCTGGGACTTGCCGTGGTCAAGTCGATCGTCGATCTGCACGGCGGCACTTTGGCCATCGCCAGCCAGCCCGGCTCGGGAACCAATGTGACCATGACGGTGCCGATCTTTGGTAAGCCGAGTTGACAGGGGAATCGGGTGAACGGATCGCATTCCCTGAACCAGGGTCGTCATCCCCGCGAAGGCGCTAAGGGATGCACACGTTTTATTGTTGCTTATCAACAAGTTCCGTCATGGCCGGGCTTGGCCCGGCCATCCACGTGGTGGGCCCAATCAAATGATTTAGGTGCGGAAAGGCGTGGATGCCCGGAACAAGTCCGGGCATGACGATAGAAAGTAATCAAGCGTAAAGATATGTGCATCCCCTGGCGCTTTCGCGGGAATGACGACATCACGTATGGGGCTGTTTCCCTTCGCCCGATTGCCCGGCAAGTTGATTGCGAGAGGATCGTTCCCGCAAAATATCTGTTAGGATTACCACGCGATTGTGGAGATTAATGCGACCGTGACGAGCACCGCCGCCCCCCTCGACCTTCCCTTGCCGGGCGACGGCCGCGTGCTGATCGTCGATGACAACAAATTCAACCGCGAACTGGTGGCCGACGTGCTGCGTCTGGCCGGCATCCGCGAACTCGGCTTCGCCACCGATGGCGCCGAGGGGCTGGCCATGGTCGAGTCTTTCGCGCCTGATCTGGTCATCCTTGATTTGATGATGCCAGTGATGGACGGCCACGAATTCCTCCGCCGGCTGAAGCTCACCCCTCAGCATCACGATCTACCTGTGCTGGTCGCCACCGCCGTCTCCGACCAGAACACCCGCAACGCAGCGTTCGATGGCGGCGCCGTCGATTACATCGAGAAGCCGATCGACCGCCGCGAATTGATCGCCCGCGTCAGCGTTCATCTCAAGAGCCGCCTGCTGCTGCGCCATCTTCAGGGCTACCACGACCGCCTGACTTTGGATCTGGCCACCGCCCAGGCGATGCAGGAGGCGCTGCTGCCGTCACCGCGCCTGATCGCAGAGGTCAAGGAACGCTATGGACTGACGGTGGATGCGCTGTTCGTGCCGTCGAGCGAATTGGGGGGCGATTTGTGGGGGCTGGTGCCGATCGACCAACACCGGGTCGCGGTCTTTGCCGCCGATTTCACCGGCCACGGCGTCGCAGCCTCGATCAATACCTTCCGCCTCCATGTGTTGATTGATCGGTTGGGCATTGGCGCCGACCCGGCGGACTTTCTGACCAGGCTCAATCAGGAATTACTCCTAATCCTGACCCGTGGTCAGTTTGCCACCATGGTGGTGGCGATCTTCGATCGTTCCTCCAACAGCCTGTCCGTGGCGTCGGCCGGCGGACCCACCCCGATTCTTGGGGGCGGCCCCCCTCCCCATCGGCTGCCGCTAGATGCCCCTGCTTTGGGCATCACCGCTGAAACAACCTTTGTCACCCATCGAGTCGAGATGCAACCGGGCGGATTCCTGCTGCTTTACAGCGACGCCATGATCGAGACCTGCGACGCCTCCGGCACCCAATTGGGCGAGGCCGGTCTCGATTCCCTGATTGCCGAATCGCTGGCATGCGGCGACGCAGCCCCGCTCAACCGTTTGACCACCGGCGTTGATCGCCACGGCGGCGGCCAAGTGAACGACGACCTGACGGCGGTGTGGCTAAGTTGGTGATGGGGCAGCAAAGACCATCGAAATGCACCGACCGCCAGCCGAGAACGTCACTTCCTGACAACGGCCAAGGATATCTGCAATGCCGTTGCCCTGGGGGCACCGGCAATCGAGGGGGCGGAAGGCGGGATCGAAGCCAGAGCCGACATCCTCGACGCTGACCCGCAAGCGACGCTTGGCCCATTCCGCAGTGATGGTAATCGGCCTGCGCCCGTAGACCGGGTCGGCTAGTCGCTCGGCCATGGTGGCGCCGAACACAGGAAGACTCTCCCTGAGCCGCCGCATGGTTCCGTCAAGGGCGAGATTGCCGTGCATCACCGCATTGCCGATCGCCTCTTGAAGCGCGGTGTGAATGTCGCCCCGGCGCCCCGCTGCAGAGGGCCAACGAGCGAGCAAGGCGGCGGCGACGGATTCGGCGACGTCCAACCGGGCCGCAGCGGTGGTGGCGATGCGGAGCACGAGGGCACGCCTGCCCGCCGCCACCGGACCCGGAAAGCCGTCGCAGGCGATATCGACCACCAGGGTAGCACCGGACAGGACTTCGTCCAGCGAGTCTTCGCAACGGCTGTCGAACACCGTCACCTTGGCGGCGCCCGCCCCCAATTCGGCGGCGACAGCGGCGGCGGTGGCTTCATCGACGTTGCGGCGGCGGAGCAGACTCATCCCAACCACCTCACCCGTGCCAACAAGCCTCAGCCCAGGGGAAACAAGGTGTCGAACCCGGCGCGGCACAACGCCTCGCGCACGGCGCCCTTGACGTTGAGCATTCTGATATCCAGCGCCTCGGACTTGGCTGCGTCGTAGACGTAGACGAACAGGCTCATGCCGGTTGAATCGATGAAATCCAGGCCGGCCAAATCAATGTCGCAGCCGGCGGCGCCGCGCTTGACGATAACATCAAGCACCTTGGAAAATTGCGGCGCGTCGGAAAATGTCAGGCGGCCCGACAGAGCAACATTCCCGCGCCCCGCGCCATCCTTGACGTGATACTCCATGTTCTTGCTCCCCCTCGGCGGGATTAAAGGCCGCGAATGCTGGACAGGAACCGATCGACTTGGTCCCGCAGCAAGGTGGCGCGGGTGGCGACGTCACCGGCCGATTGCAGCACGCCGGCAGAGGCGCGCCCGGATTCTTGAGCGGCGTCATTGACGTTGGCGACATTGGCGCTGACCGATTCCGTCCCTTCCGCCACCTGCTGGACCCGATCGGCGATTTCAGTGGTGGCAGCATCCTGTTCAGCGACCGCCTGGGCGATGCCGGCCGAAATGCCGCTCATCTGATCAATCACTTCGGTAATGGCGGTAATCGCGGTAACCGCTTCGGCGGTCATCTGCTGCACCGTGGCGATCTGGCCGGCGATTTCTCCAGTAGCCTTGGCGGTCTGAGTGGCCAATCCCTTGACCTCGTTGGCAACCACCGCGAAGCCCTTACCGGCGTCGCCGGCCCGAGCCGCCTCGATGGTGGCGTTGAGCGCCAACAGGTTGGTCTGGCCGGCGATGTCGGTGATCAGATTCACAACGTCGCCGATCTTGTTGACCGCCCCCGACAGGCCCAGGACCATGGCATTCGTGCGCTGCACTTCCGACTGGGCGCGGCCGGTGATCTGGACGGATTCCGCGACGCGCGCATTGATCCGCTCAACTGCGGCCGCGAGCTGATCGGCAGCGCTGGCGACCGTGCGCATATTGGCGGCGGTCTGGCCAACGGCCGTGGCCACGACACTCGCCTGGCTCGAGGTTTCCTCGGCGGTGCTCGACATGGTCTGGGACACAGCCTCAAGCTCGGTGGCGGCCGAGGCCATGATCGCCAAGGCGTCGGCCACCTCCTCCTTGAAGGCGGTGAGCAGGTTATCGATCACTGCGGCCCGCTTGTCCTTGGCCTCGCGCTCGCGATCCTGCTCGGCAGCGAGCCGGTCGGCCTTGATCATGCCGTCCTTGAACACCTCCAAGGCTCGGGCCATTTTGCCGATCTCGTCGGAGCGCTCAAGGTGGGGCACGGCGGTTATGGTATCGTGATTGGCCAGGGCCGCCATCACATCGGTCATCTGGTTGAGCGGGCGGCCGATCACCGCGCCCAGCACGGCGCGAATGCCAAACACCACCAGGATTGCGGCGGCGACGGCGCCAAGGGCCATCCACACCAGCAGCGACCGCAGCGCGCTGAATTCGGCCACCGTCGAGACGGAACTGGAGAATACCGCGATCACGTCGCCATCCACCTCGTCGGTGACACGGCCGTGGCAGGAGCGGCAGGCGGGGCGTTCGGTACCGGGAGTGACAGCCAACACGATCGGCTTGCTGTAGCGATAGACGTCACCGACAAAGCGACTGACCGGCTTGCCGGTGCGCAGCGCCTCCTCGTCGATGGCATCAAGGGCGGGCTTGATCGCCTTGTCCGGCCACCGTTCGTGGAAGTAATCGGTCAGCTTGGGACCCCATACGCTCCACAGCTTGCCGGGATATTCGGCATTGCGGGCGCTGAACCAGCCATTGAAGACGTCGATGGCAATATTGTTCTGGTCCTCGCGGCGCTTGGCCATCGCGCTATCGACTAGCGCATTCAAGGAATTCAGCTCGTTTTCAGAAAAGCGACGAAGGGTATCTTCCGTGCGATTGACTTGATACAGACCAATCGAAAGCAGAACTGCCGCAGAAATCGTCACCACACCCAATCCGGTGATGATCATGAAGCGCGCCTGCATGCTGAGTTTGCGCCACCACATCAACATGCGTCTTCCCTTCCACACGCCGGTACCAGTTCGAGAGGACCGTACCGCCTATTCAACAGGCGAAGCCAAGCCTCAGCCCAATTGTTATGCCATCATTCCGCCTTAATGCGTAGGGCAATTTCAATACAGATACTTTGTGTATAACCGCCATGTCGCGACAAATGGAATCGCGTGACGGCGGCAAAGCCGCCATCACGCCCAAATCCATTCCACCATCGAACTAGCCTTTCGCCGAGGTCCCGTCGCCGTTGGAATGCGGCGTCGCCGCCTTGGAGGCTCGACCATATTCCTGCACCGCCTGCTTCGACGGATACTGGGCGATGGTGTTGCCATCGGTATTGTCTCGGATGATGGTCAGAGCCAATCCGGTCTGTGCGTCAATGCGCACGATCGGGCTGACAAAGGCCTGGGGCTCGGGAGCCGGCTTGGGAGCCTGGACGGGCGCCGCAGCGGCGGCCACCTTGGCGGAGGGGCCGGTCCCCTGGTCGATCGGAACTGTGTTACTGACGGGTGCTATCACGCTCATCTTTTTACCTCCTCGACGGCTGAATGGTGGAACAGGTGCCGCATCGCGCCCCTTCCAAGGAAGAGCGCCGCAAACCCAACTGACCAACGTGCCAAGGAAGCAATAAGATTTGAGCGCGTGCCGACAACTCGGCCGCGATCAAAAAAGACAAACGCCGGGAAACGCGTGTCGCGGACATGTTCTGTCTCCCACCTAATAAGCGCCTTCTGGCACGTGGGGACACTCTTACCATCATCGGGGGGAAAACTCAACCCCCTTCGCGGGCGGACCGCCCAAGACGCCTAGTATGCCCGGTCGATGCAGAAATCGATCACATCGATCAGGGCCTGCTTCAGCGGCGAATCGGGGAAGATGCCGAGCGCATCGCGGGCGATGGCGCCGTAATGCCGGGCCCGAGCGATAGTGTCGCTCAACGCGCCGTGGCGCTCCATCAGTTGGAAGGCGCGATCAAGATCGGCGTCGGTCTGCTCCAGCCGCTCGACGGTACGGCGCCAAAACTCGCGCTCTTCGTCGTCGCCGCGGCGGAAGGCCAGGATCACCGGCAGGGTGATCTTGCCCTCGCGGAAATCGTCGCCAACTGTCTTACCCAGCACCGCCTGCTTGGCCGAATAATCGAGCACATCGTCGATCAGCTGGAAGGCGATGCCTAGGTTGAGACCGTAGGAATCGAGCGCCGCCTCCTCGACCTTGGGCCGTTCCGCCACCACGCCGCCAATGCGGCAGGCGGCGGCAAACAGGGCGGCGGTCTTCGAGCGGATGACCTCGAGATAGGAATCCTCGGTGGTCTCGGTGTCGTTGGAGGTGATCAATTGCAGCACCTCGCCCTCGGCGATTACCGAGGAGGCGCGCGACAAGATGGCCAGCACCGACAACGAGCCATCCTCGACCATCAATTCGAAGGCGCGGCTGAACAGGAAATCGCCGACCAGCACGCTGGGCTTGTTGCCGAACAGAGCGTTGGCCGAAGCCTGGCCCCGACGCAATTCGCTTTCATCGACCACGTCGTCGTGCAGCAAAGTGGCGGTGTGGATGAACTCGACACAGGCGGCCAGCTTGATATGGCGCTCGCCCTTGTGCCCGGCCAGGCGGGCCGAGGCCAGGGTCAGCACCGGCCGCAGCCGCTTGCCGCCGGCGGCAATGATATGGCCGGCCAGTTGGGGGATCAAAGCGACCGGCGAATGCATGCGATCGACAATGGTGCGGTTGACCTTTTCCAGGTCGTCCTTCACCAGCGCGATAAGGCCATCAAAGCTCTTCGCTTTAGCTCTCCGCTCGTCTTCTAGGCTGACCACGATCGCCACCTGCCGGTCTCCTCCGCTTCCGAGCCACCCTCTTCCGCCCGAGAACATAGTGTTGCCCATGAAAGCCGGTCAAGCTTACATGCATGTGGAAGGGGACAAAGATGAGCGATGACGTGAATGGCGCCGAGTCCGACGCCACCACCAGGGACGCTTTTTTGGGCGGCCGGATCGAAATCCGCCAGCCGGCCGAGGGCTATCGGGCCGGGGGCGACCCGGTGCTGCTGGCCGCCGCGATCAAAGCCAAACCAGGGGCCGAGGTGCTGGATCTGGGCTGCGGCGTCGGCACCGCCTCGCTGTGTCTGCTGGCGCGACTGCCAGGGATCGCCGTCACCGGCCTGGAAATACAGCCGGAATTGGCACGCTTGGCCGCCGCCAATGCCAGCGCCAATCATTTGGCCGAGCGTTTCACGGTCCTGGCTGGCAGCCTGCTGGCACCGCCGGATTCCCTGCGCGGACGGCTGTTCGATCAGGTCATGACCAATCCGCCCTGGCTGGAGGCCACCTCCAACCAAAAACCGCGCACCGCCAGCAAGAGCACCGGCCATCTGGAAAGCGAAGCCGCCGGACTGGCGGTGTGGCTGCACCAGGCGGTCAAGTTCCTTAAGCGCAAGGGTACTTTGACGGTGATCCATCGCGCCGACCGCCTGGGCGACCTGCTGGCCGCCCTGGCCCCCCTGCCAGTGGGAGGCGTGCGCATTCTGCCGTTCTGGCCGAAGCGTGGCCAGCCAGCCATCCGGGTGGTGGTCAGCGCCCGCAAGGAGGTCAAGACCCCTGCAGAATTGCTGCCCGGCCTGGTGCTGCACGAAGAGGATGGACGCTTTACCGCCGCCGCAGAAGATGTTCTGCGCAGGGCGATGGGGCTGGGGTGAGGTCGGCCAAGCGCATTCGCGGTTGACGTCTCTCAAGCCATGCGTCCCGCTCACTGCTTGGTGGTGGGCAGGATCTTGAAGGCGTAGACGTAGATCTCGGTTTCCGCGCCCTTGCCAAGATGCCCCCGGCAGCCCACCGTGCCGACGAAATATTCCGCGATATCGCGGGCTTCGTATTCGTCCTTGGCCGCGCGCGCGATCCAGGGGTCACCCTTTTCCTTGACCTTGTGGCGGGTGAACAGAGTCGCCTTGGGAGCGCCGGTAACGCCGAGATACCACTCGCCGAACCGGCCGCCCTGGCGACGGATGTAATCCTCGATATCGTTGATGATCTCCGAACGCGTCTTGGCCATCCCCCACCCCATTCGCGGCGACCGAACCGGCGGAGGGAGCGAATCGCCCCTGCCGCCGAAGCTCAACTGTCGGCGATGAAGACGCGGACGTCAACCAGGGGCGTTACCGCCTCAGCGGGGACCGCAGCGCTTGACCCGATTGTTGCGCGCCTCTTCCTCTTCGGCGCAGTCGCAGCAATGGCGGGCATGGGGATTGGCCTGCAGGCGATCAGCCTCGATCGGCATATTGCAGGCCCGGCACACGCCGGTCGAACGGGTCATATCCAGCTTTTGCAGAACCATCTGTAACGCCATGGCGTTGAAGCTCTCGGCGCGTTCACTGGCGAAATCAATTTCGTCCATTAGCCCCTCTCCAAGCAACATCTTGCGGCTGGGATCATGTCTCAACCCCAGCGCCTGCGCAAATGACAGGTTTGTTATTCAGCTATGACCCTGGCGCGGATCTATCGCCGATTGAAGCGCATCCCCCAGTAGGTTGAACGCCAGTACGGCCAGGAAGATCGCCAGTCCTGGCCACAGGGCCAGGCTGGGTGCGATCCACACCGAGTCCATCGCCCCGGTCAGCATGTTGCCCCAGGACGAGGCCGGTGGCCGCAGCCCCAGCCCCAGGAAGGACAGCGCGCTTTCCACCAGGATGATGTTGCCGACGCTCAAGGTGGTGGCCACCACCACCGGCGAGGCGACGTTGGGCAGGATATGGTGAAGCATGATGCGAAAGGGCGGCACCCCCACCGCCTCGGCGGCGCGGACGAAGTCGCGAGCCTTGATCGATTGGGTGGCGGCGCGCACCAGCCGCGCCACAATGGTCCAGCCAACCAGGGCGATGATGACGACGATGCGGGCGATGGCGAACGCTTCCGAGGCCTGGACCCGTCCAGGCAGGCCCAGCTTGGCCGGATCGATCGCCGCCAACACGATTAAGAGCGGCAGCAGCGGCAGCGCCATCACCCCGTCGGTCAGGCGCATCAACAAGCCGTCGGCGCGCCCGCCGACATAGCCAGCAACCAGACCGATCACGGTGCCGATCCCCGCCGCCACCAGGGCGGTGGCGGCGGCCACGATCAGCGACACCCGTCCGCCCGCCAGCAGCCGGGCCAGCAGGTCGCGGCCCAATTCGTCGGTACCCAGCCAATGGGCCGCAGACGGTGGCGCCAAGCGCGCCATCAGATCGATCGCTTGCGGATCGGGCGCCAGCATGGGGCCGAGGATGGTGGCGACGACCAGGCCAGCCAACAGCAAGGTGGCGACGCGAAGCTGGCTCATGGGCGCCTCACTCGGGGATCGAGCCACCGTGTGGCGAAATCGGCCAGCACCGACCCGGTCAGAGTGGCGGCGGTGGTCAGCAGCAACCCGATCAGGGCCAGATTGAAATCGTTGCCCATGACCGCCTCGAAGACCAGCCGGCCCATGCCCGGCCAAGCGAAGACCGTCTCGGTGATCAGCGCCCCCGAGAACAGCCCGCCCAGTTCCAGCCCCAGGATGACCACCACCGGAATCAGCGCGTTCCGCAATTGGTGGCCCAGCACCACCTGGATCGGCGAACAGCCCTTGGCACGGGCGGTACGGACGTAATCGTGATGGGCCTCGCCGATCATCGCCGCCCGCATATGGCGGGTGAATTGACCGATACCGGCCAGCCCCAGCGTTGCCGCCGGCAACAGCAAAGCACTGGCGCCGTCACCGCCCCCGGCCGGCAGCCAGCCCAATTGCACCGCGAACAGCGCGATCAGCATCAGCCCCAGCCAGAAGGTCGGCAGCGACAGCGAGGCGAAAGCGAACAGATTGATGGCGCGATCGGCCATCGATCCCGGCCGCCACGCCGCCAGCAGTCCCAGCGGCAAAGCCAGTACCAGCGACACCGCCAGCGCGGTGGACGACAGAATCAGGGTATTGAGCAGGGCCGGCGCCAGCGCCGCCGCCACCGGCTTGGCATAGAGCCTGGAATAGCCGAGATCGCCATGAAGTAGCCGCGCCAGCCAGCGCAGATAGCGCTCACCCCAGGGCTGATCCAGGCCGTAGAGCGCCTTCAGGCGGAGCGCGTCGGCGGCGCTGAGATGAGGATCGCCCGCGATCATCAGATCGATCGGATCGCCCGGCATCAACGCCATCAGCCCGTAGACCAGCGCCGACATCGCCAGCAGCACCGCCAGGGATTGGAGCAGACGAGTCACTCCCACCGCCAATTCTCCACCCACAGCGTGCTAAGGTCCTGGTGGCCGGTGGGCACGATGCCGACCAGGCCCTTGGGCCAGACATGGGCGTCGGCCTTGAAGAATAGCGGCAGCGCCGGCAAATCCTCGGCATAGAGGCGCTGCAACTCGAACCACAAATGTTGACGCTTGTCCCGGTCCAACTCGGTCTCGATGGCGTCGAGCAACGCGTCCATACGGGGATTGGCGTAGCCGGTATAGTTCTGCCCCGACCAGCCATTGGTGGCGGACGGGATCATCGTCGAGGATAGCATCGAGCGCGGCACGCTCTCGGGCGCCGAATACCAAGCGAACATGGCCATGCCGGTGAATTTGCGCTTGGTCACGGTATCGCCGAAGAACACCCGAGGCGGCTCGGTCTTGATGCGAAGCTCGATTCCCACCGCTTTCCACTCGGCCTGCAACACCTGGGCGACCAGTTCGCGCGAGCGGTTGCCCGAGGTGGTGACCAGTTCCAGACTGAGCACGTTGCCAGCGCCATCACGGCGCCAGCCGTCGCGCAAAAGCCAGCCGGCCTGATCAAGCAGGCGGCCAGCGGCATCGGGATCGTAAGGAACCGCCGCCAAATCGGGATCATGGACCCAGTCGAGCGGCGTGACGCAGCCCTCGGCCACCGGCTGACCACCGCCGAACAACTGGCGCGACATGGTGGCGCGGTCGCTGGCCAGCAGAAGGGCGCGACGCACCCTGGGATCGGCCAGAGCCGGGTTGGTCAGGTTGAGGTCGAGATGCTCGTAGGCCAGGCTGGGTTTGGTCACCACCCGGAAGCGATCGCCGTGCCGCTTGCCCAAGGCAACGGCCCGCTCCAACGGCAACCCCACCTCCCCCGCGATCATGTCGATGCCGCCGGCCAGCAGATTGGCCTCAAGGGCCGCGGAATTTTCCACAATCTTGACCACGATGCGACTGAAAAAGGGGGGCTTTCCGTGCCAGTGGGGATTGCGCTCCAACACCACCGAGGCACCCTGGGTGACCTGGGCGATGCGGTAGGGGCCGTTCCACAGGCCGGGATTGGTGGTATCCTGGTCATAGGCGGTGCGATTGCGGTATTCGGCCGGCGCCGCCTCGAAGCGGACCCGGTCGAGATGGGCGGGCAGCACCGCCAGATCGTTGACCGCGTTGTAGTCGAAGGTGACGCGGTCAAGGTGGAGGGTGAAGGTGCGGGCATCCTGGACGTCGATGGCCAGGATGCGGCGGTACAACTCGCCCTCGGCCACCCCGCTCTGGGGGTGACGACCGACTTGCCAGCCAAACACCACATCCTCGCTGGTGACCGGCACACCGTCGCCCCAGGACGCATCGGTCAGGGTATAGGTCACCGCCATGCCCTGGCGGGCATCGGGCAGGCGCTCCAACCGGGCCAGGCCATTCTCCAGGCTCGGCAGGCGCTCGCACAGCAGGCAAACCAGCTTCCAATCCGCGTCATAGGCGGTCAGCGGCCGGCGGACCATCGACAGGATGTAGGTCTTGGCCAGCATCGATTCGATGGCGGGATGAAAGGTGGCGGGAAACTGGCTAACGCCGATCACCAAGTCGTCCTTGGCCGCCACCGGCGCGGCGAAGGCGAGCAGAAGGACGATCAGCAAGCGACGCATGGCGGACCGAGCCGTTAGCGGCCCCAGCGACCGGGGCCTCGCGAGGTGGTGGTCGCCCCCTTGCGCTGGTCGGACGGATTGGCGGGCGGTGCGCAGGTGGCGGTGGCGCCGCAATTCTTGCGGCAGAACGGATTGGGGGCGTTCCACGGCGCCAACCGCGACGCCGCCCCCGAACTATCGGGACGGCCACTGGCAAAAGCAGAAGGAGCGGCCGTCCAGAAGACGGCCGCCGCAGCGATCAGGAAAAGGGAACTTCGGCGCCTTAGCACGAAGGCCGGGCAGCCGGCATCATCGACACCACCGCACCCAGCACCTGGGCGGCGTTGTCGTGCAGATCATCGAGCTTGGACTGAACCGCCAGATTGTCCCACTGGTTGACCGATTCGGCCACGCTGGGGTCGTCGGAGACGATCACCACCGGCATCGAGCGGCGGGTGTCCTTGATCGCCTTGAGCAGGGCGAAGCTGTCGCAATTGGGGGCGTGATAGTCAGCCACCACCATATCAACGGTGGCGTTGTGAGCCAGAATGTACAGCGCCGCGCTGCCATCGGAGGCGGTTGACACGGTGTAGCCCTTGGCCTTCAACGTCTGCTCGACGATGCGGGCGCTGATCGTATCGTCGTCAACAACCAAAAGGTGGCGTTTTCTGCTGCCCATCGTGCTGCCCTCTCCATACCCGTAGGTTTGATGGGGGCATACTACCGAAGTTTAGGGGGGGATATAATTGGGGTGGTCCCGTAGGCCGATATACGGGATTGCCCGTATGCCGGGCTACCCGGCCAGTTCCAGCACCAGGCACATGCGGATCAGTTCCGACACGCTGCGGGCGGCCATTTTCTGGGTGATCCGGGCCTTGTGGACCTCGACGGTGCGGTCGCTGATGCCCAGTCTTGCCGCCACCACCTTGTTGGGATGACCGGCCACCACCAGATCCATCACCTCGCGCTCGCGCTCGGTCAACAGGCCCAGGCGGCGGCGCAGTTCCGATAGTTCGGCCATCTGCCCGGCCTTTTGCTCGTCCTTGGCGATGGCGTCCTGGATGGCGGCCAACAGGACCTCGTCGTCGCAGGGTTTCTCGATGAAATCGGCGGCGCCGGCTTTGAGGGCCTCGACCGCCATGGCGATGTCGCCGTGGCCGGTCATGACAATCACCGGCGTATCGACGCCGCGCTCGATCAGGGTCCTGTGCAATTCCAGCCCCGACATTCCCGGCATGCGCACATCGACGACGATGCACGAGGGATGGTGCGGCGTGTAGCCGGCCAGGAATTCCTCGGCCGAGCCATAGGCGGCCGAGGCGATCCCCGCCGATTTCAGCAACAGCCGCAGCGCGTGCCGCACCGGGGGGTCGTCCTCGACGACAAAGACGAAAGGATCGCTGTTCATGGTCTTCCGCAAACCCCTTTTGCCTGGGATTTCAGTGCACCTTGCCGGACTTGCGGTCAAGGGCCTTGCGTCGGTGGGGGGAACAGCGAGAGATTGGCGGAATGAATGGCAGTTTCTTCCCAGACGGCAACGACGCCAAGCCGGGCGCGAAGGCGATCATCGCCTACGTGGCGCTGTACGTCCTGCTCGACGGTCTCACCTATATCAACGAGATGGCGCCCCTGGGGGTGACGCCCTGGAACCCGCCGCCCGGCCTGTCGCTGGTGTTCATGCTGTTCTACGGATGGCGGGCGGCGCCATGGCTGTTTGTCGCCGCCTTCGCCGCCGATCTGGTGGTGCGCTGGCTGCCTCCGCCTGTTTCGGCGGAATTGCTGGGCGATCTTCACTTGGCAATCACCTATTCGGTCGCCGGTCTGGTGCTGCGACGCCTGAAGCTCGATCCGGCTCTGACCCGCCAGCGCGACGTGTTCCTGCTGCTGGCGGTCGGCACCATTGCCGCGCTGGTCGGCGCAATCGGCGCCGTTACCGCCTACCACCTCACCGGGGTGATCGATACCGCCCATTACGGCGCGGCGATGTTCCGCTTCTGGGTCGGCGACGCGGTCGGCATCGCCGTCACCACCCCCCTGATCCTACTGGGTATCAGCCATCGCTGGACCCTGTCCAGCCTGCGCCAGATCCGCCTGACCCCAGAAATCCTGGCCCAGATGGCTGCGTTGGCGGTCACCCAATGGGTGGTTTATAGCTATGATTTAACGGACAAATTCCGTTTTCTCTACCCGCTGTTCATCCCGATGATCTGGATCGCGGTCCGTCACGGCCTGCCCGGCGCGGTGCTGGGCGCCCTGGCCATGCAATTGGGGCTGGCGGTGTCGTCGCTGTTGTCGGACCAGAGTCCCGCCGAGGTCACCGAGCTGCAATTCGCCCTGTTGTCCTTCACCATCATCTGCAACATGGTCGGCATCGTGGTCAGCGAGAGGCGGCGCGCGGACATAGAGGTCCGGGCCAATGAACGGCGCTGGCGCTCGCTAGTGGGCCTGGCCCCGGTCGGCATCGCCGAGATCGATGCCAAGGGCTTCGTCAATTCCGTCAACGCCGCCCTGGAGGCGCTGGCCGGATGCCCGGCCGGCGCGTTGATCGGCCAGCCGGCCGCCTCGGCGCTGCCCGGCCTGGAAGGGCTAGCCCCAGGCGAAGCCCGCGAGGTGGAGACCAACGCCGAGGGTACCGCGCGCTGGCTGGAGGTGTCGGTGGCCGATGTCAGCGGCGTCCCCGGCATAGCCCGCATCGCGGTCTTTACCGATATCGGCGGGCGCAAGGAATTGGAGCGCCGCCAGAAGGCCCACCAGACCGAGGTCGAACGCACCGCCCGCATCAATGCCGGCGGCCAGTTGGCCTCGGTGATGGCCCACGAATTGAATCAGCCGCTGACCTCGATCATCTATTATCTGCGCGCCGGCAAGCGCCTGCTCAACACGCCCGACGGCAGCGCCGAGGCGTTGGACGCCTTCGACTGGGCGGTGGCTCAGGCGGTGCGGGCCAGCGACATCGTGCGCAATTTGCGGAACTTCTTCGTCCGTGGCGATAGCGATGCCCAGGTGCTTGACCTTCGCGACGCCATCAGCGGCGCCACCGACTTTCTGGCTGCCGAGTTGAAGCTGAACTCGGTGTCGCTGACTCTCGATTTGGCTGGCCAGCCGGTCTTGGCGGTGATCGACAAGGTCCAGTTCGAGCAGGTACTGCTCAATTTGATGCGCAACGCGCTGGAAGCCATCATCGAAGCCAGGCGGCCCGGCCGGTTACGGGTCCGCGCCTGGGCCGACGGCGCCGGTGCCCATATCGAGGTTGCCGACAATGGCGGCGGCGTGCGCCAAACCATCGCCGCCGAATTGTTCAAGCCCTTCACCACCAGCAAGAGCGGCGGCATGGGGTTGGGGCTGACCATCAGCCGCTCCCTGATCGAAGCGGCGGGCGGCAGCCTTGATTTGGCCCAAAGCGGCCCCGATGGCACCACCTTCGCCATCCGCCTGCCACTGGCCCCTGGTAGGATATGATACCACCGAGACACTCCGTGTCTCGCCGTATTGCCCTCGCCGGGCGCTCGCATCCGCTCGCTTGGCCGCCACCGCAATGGCGGCTGGATACCGGCGAAAAGATTCGCCGGTATAATACCACCCTGACAGGCGGGGCGGCGCCACCCGAGAAGGGTGTTCCAAGCCGCTGCCGATCTCGGGCATTGTTTATCAATGGACCAATCGCATCGGTACTGCGACTTCACCCTCGACGAGACGGCGCTGATCAGCGGCGGCCGCCACGTCCTGTGCGCTTATGTCATGAAGCCGAAAGGCGACCTATCGCCGATCGCCGCCGCCGCCCATTTCGCCGCCGAATCTTCGACCGGCACCAATGTCGAGGTTAGCACCACCGACGATTTCGTGCGCGGCCTCGACGCCATCGTCTATCACGTTTCGGAAATCGGCCGGGTCTCGCCGGTGGGCAAGCGCGGCGACTGGCTGATGAAGATCGCCTTTCCCATCGATTTGTTCGACCGCAACGTCACCGATGGCCGCGCCATGCTGGTGTCGTTCCTGACCCTGGTGGTGGGCAACAACCAGGGCATGGGCGACATCGAATACGCCAAGCTGGCCGATTTCCATATGCCCGAGGCCCTGTTGACCCAGTTCGATGGCCCAGCGATGAACATCGTCGATCTGTGGCGGGTGCTGGGTCGGCCGGAAACCGATGGCGGCATGGTGGTCGGCACCATCATCAAGCCCAAGCTGGGGCTGCGGCCCAAGCAATTCGCCTCGGCCTGCCACGACTTCTGGCTGGGCGGCGATCTGGTCAAGAACGACGAGCCCCAGGGCAATCAGGTCTTCGCCCCCTTCCGCCAAACCGTCGCCCTGGTGGCCGAGGCCATGGCCCGCGCCCAGGACAAGACCGGCGAGGCCAAGCTGTTCTCGGCCAACATCACCGCCGACGACCCGTTCGAGATGATCCGCCGCGGCGAAATCGTGCTGGAAGCCTTTGGCGCCAATGCCAGCCACGTCGCCTTTCTGGTCGATGGCTTCGTCGGCGGCCCCTCGGCGGTGACGCTTTGCCGCCGCACCTTCCCCAACCAGTTCCTGCATTACCACCGCGCCGGCCACGGCGCCGTCACCAGCCCGCAATCCAAACGCGGCTATACCGTGCTGGCCCATATGAAAATGGCCCGATTGCAGGGCGCCAGCGGCATTCACACTGGCGCCATGGGCTTCGGCAAGATGGAAGGCGAGATGAAGGATCGCGTCGTCGCCTTCATGCTGGAGCGGGCCGTTGCCGACGGTTTGATCTATCGCCAGGACTGGTACGGACTGAAACCCTCATCGCCGATCATCTCGGGCGGCATGAACGCATTGCGCCTGCCGCGATTCTTCGACAATCTAGGGCACTCGAACGTCATCCAGACCTCGGGCGGCGGCGTCTTCGGCCATAGGGATGGCCCGGCGGCCGGTGCGAGATCGCTGCGGTTGGCCAACCAAGCCTGGCTGTTGGGCATCGACCTTGTCGATTACGCCCAACATCACCCGGAGCTGCGGCGGGCCTTCCACTCGTTCCCCCAGGATGCCGACCGGCTGTATCCGGGCTGGCATTACCGCTTGCGGAGCTGATGACGGGGCGAGCGGCCAGAGGGGAACCGTCCTTGTCCAGCAGGCATCCGATCATCGCCGTCACCGGGTCGTCCGGTTCGGGCACCAGCGCCGTCACCGCGGCGTTCGAGCACATGTTCCGGCGCGCCGATATTCGCCCGGTGATCGTCCAGGGCGACAGCTTCCACCGCTACGACCGCGCCGACATGAAAAAGGCGATGGAAGCGGCCGAGGCGTCGGGCAACCGCAATTTCAGCCATTTCGGCCCAGAGGCCAATCTGTTCTCCGAACTGGAGGACTTGTTCGCCCGCTATGGCGCCGATGGCGGCGGGCGGCGGCGCTTTTACATCCACGACGAGGCCGAGGCGCGCAGCCGCGCCCATGACGCCGTCCGCCCCGGCGAGTTCACCCCCTGGGAGGACCTGCCGCCCGGCAGCGATTGTTTGTTCTACGAGGGGCTGCATGGCTGCGTCGTCACCGGCACCTGCGACGTCGCCCAGCATGTGGATCTGAAAATCGGCGTGGTCCCGGTGATCAACCTGGAATGGATTCAGAAAATCCACCGCGACACCCAGGACCGGGGTTATTCCGAAGAGGCGGTGATGGACACCATCCTGCGCCGCATGCACGATTACGTGCATTACATCGTGCCCCAGTTCAAACTGACCGACGTCAACTTTCAACGGGTGCCGGTGGTCGATACCTCGGACCCGATCATCGCCCGCGACATTCCCACCCCCGAGGAAAGCCTGGTGGTGATCCGCTTCCGCCACCCCGAACGCTTCGATGTCGATTTCCCCTATCTGCTGGGGATGATCAAGGATTCCTGGATGAGCCGACGCAACACCATCGTCGTTCCAGGCGGACGGATGGGAATGGCCCTGGAACTGGTCCTGACCCCGATCTTGCGGCGCCTGATGGAGCAGCGCGAAGGAGCGTTGGGGTGATTGCGCCCCGTCACTCCATGTGAAATTTGACCACATCGCGAACGGTGCGCAACGCCTTCGCTTTGGCATCGGATATTCGCTGGGATGCCGCCCGAGTGGCTGCGTCAATGAGGCGGGTATTTTCCTCGGTCGCCTCCCGGATTTTGGTGACCGAGGCTTCGACGGCAAGACGGAGCTTGGCCGTCGCCGATGCCGCCGCCTCTTCGATCTTCAAGATGGCCTTGTCCGCCTCCGCCGCAACCTCCTCCATGGTGTGTTCATGGAGCCGGGACGCTTTCAGGTCCTCGGCCGCCGAGGCGGTGGCCGCCTCGATACTGGATGAGATCGCGCCGGCCAGGCCGCTGATTTCATTGATCGCGGCGGCGCCGACATCCTTGAGTTTGGCGACTGCCGCTTGCGCCTCGGCCTCGATGGCCTTGATCGATTGCGCCGCCTGCTGGGAAAGATGCTCCAGATGGGCCTCGCCGATCTGACGGACCATCGCCGCCACTGTCTGTAGGGGCACGGACGGCGATTGGGCCTGAACGAATTTCCGGTATTCGATGATCGCCATCTGCGCGTCGGCCGAAAGGTGGGCGGCCGCCACCTCGGCATCAATCAGCATTTTGGCGGAGGCGACCTGGGTATCCGCCGACACCTTGGCCATGGCCACCGCGTTGATCTCGGTGATGGTGGAAATGGCGCACTCGATATCCTGACGGAAGCCGGCCTGCGCCGCCGCGGCAGCGCTGGTCCGATCTCGATCAATCAGGGCGTAGAGCTCGGCGAGCGAGCGAACCCGGTAGAGATAGTCGCTGACCATTTGCCCACTCCCCGCGCCGCATGCAGATGCGACCGTATCATACCTTTCGGCTAGGTCATATGAGGTTCCCCACATATCCACTGGCCGCTGCCGGCTCGGCGATCTACCCTGCGGCGGATGACGGCATTTCGGGAAACTAAGGCAGTGAGCAGCGGCAGAGAATATCCTGACCATCCCCTGCCCGGTGTGTTGGCGATGGTGGTGCGCGACGGCCGAGTGCTGCTGGTCCAGCGCGGACGAGAGCCTGATCGCGGCAAGTGGGGCTTTCCCGGCGGGCTGGTCGAGGTGGGCGAGACGGCGCCGATGGCCGCTTTGCGCGAACTGGCCGAGGAAACTGGATTGCTGGCCGAGGCCGGACCGGTGGTCGAGGTGTTCGACGTCATCACCCAGGACGATGCGGGACGGGTGCGCTTTCACTTCCTGCTCAGTGCGGTCCGCTGCCACTGGCGAGAGGGCGTGGCCGTGGCTGGGGACGACGCGGCGGCGGTCGGCTGGTTCACCCCGGACGAAATCGCCGTTCTGCCCACCAGTTCCAACCTGCCCCGCCTGGTCGAGGCACTGATGGCCGGGTCGTAGTAAACTTTGTCATCCCGAGCGAAGAGAGGGATCTTTCACGCACAGCGTCATACGCTTTCGCGTGAATGATCCTTTGCCGCTTCGCTCCGTCGGGATGACACGAGTGTCACGACGGCCGCAAGGCGCTGGTCACCGCAGCCGTTAACACATCACCGGCCAAGGGCTTGGCCAGCACGGTGCAGGCCCCCAACGAACGCAGCATGTTGACATAGGGCTTGATCATGCCGCCCAACCCGCCGGTGACGCCAATCACCGGGATATGGCGGCGGCGGCTCATCATTTCGACAATCAGTTCGACGCCGTCCATCGCCGGCATGAACAAATCGGTGACCACCAGATCAAATTGGCCGGCATCAAGGCGGGCCAACCCCTCCTTGCCGTCGGCGGCGGACACCACCTGGTGGCCGTCACGTTGGAGCGTCACCTCCATCACTTCCCGGCACAGATCGTCGTCATCGACCACCAAGATATTGGCCATGGCACCCTCACGCGGCGACGGAAGATAGGAACTTGTCGGCCTCCCCCCTGAGCGCCTCCGCCTCGCCCGACAGCAAGGCGGAGGAATCCCGCACCACACCGGAGTTCTCGGCGACGATGCCGGTAACCTCCACCAGCTTCAGCACGAATTGCTCGACGTCGTGGGAACTGCCAGCCGCCTGGTTGACGTTGTGGCTGATCTCTTTGGTCGCCGCCGCCTGCTGTTCGACGGCGGCGGAAATCGTCGAGGTCGATTGGCTCATGGTATCGATCACGGCTGCGATGCCCCCGATCGCCCCCACTGCCAGATCGGTGGCGCTCTTGATCGCCTCCAACTGGCCGGCGATTTCCTCGGTGGCCTTGGCGGTCTGATTGGCCAGATGCTTGACCTCGCCCGCCACCACCGCGAAGCCTTTGCCGGCCTCGCCCGCCCTGGCCGCCTCGATAGTGGCGTTCAAGGCCAGCAGATTGGTTTGGCTGGCGATGTCGGTGATCAGCCGAACCACGTCGTTGATGTGATCCACCGCCTCGGCCAGACCACCCACCAACTGATTGGTCTCACCGGCTTTAGCCACCGCCAGACTGGAAACCTCGTTGGATTGCCGCACCTGAACGGCGATTTCGCTGATCGACACCGAGAGCTGTTCGGTGGCGGCGGCAACGGTTTGGATATTGGCGTTAACCTGCTGAACGGCGGCGGCGGCGCTGGTCGCCCCCAGCCGGGCGTCGGTGGCGATGCCGGACAGGGATTGAGCCGCGCTGGTATTGGTCTCGATGGTGCGCACCATGCTATCGACCACGCCGCCCACGCTGTGGTCGAAGCTTTTGGCCAGCGCCCCCAGGGTTTCCCGGCGCGAGACCTCGGCTTGACGCTTGATGTCTTCCTGGTCGGCGCGCAGCCGCTCGGCAGCGCCGGCCTCGTCGCGCAGCAATTCGATGGCCTTAGCCAAGGTGCCGATCTCGTCGGCGCGGCCAAGTGCTGGCACCTCGACGGCGTAATCGCCGCCGCCGATCCGGCTGGTGATGGCGGCCAAAAGCCTGAGCGGCCCAGCGACGCCCCGCGCCAACAGCAAAGCGGCGGCCGAGGCGGCGGCCAGCACCAGGAGGCCAGCAATGCTGAACTTGGCCATGGTGCGCCAGAATACCGCCTCGATGTCGTCGATATAGACGCCGGTGCCGATCACCCAGCCCCACGGCGCGTACCCCACCACTGCGGCAACCTTGGGGCTGTCGCCACCGCCGCCCGGCCTGGCGAAGCTGTAGAACAGGTGGCCTCCGCCGGTCTCGGCCAGACGGATCATGTCGGGCACGAAGGCGTAACCATTGGCATCGGTGGCGGCAATGAAACTTTTGCCCTCGCGCTCGGGCGCGGGGCCGTGGACGAGATTGACGCCGTGTTGGTCGTAGACGAAGACGTAGTCGCCATCGCCATAGCGAATG
>Ga0316222_1001977_pt1 | contig 23149 bp, 20 predicted proteins | sample TBH18011metaG_FD_206008 | JGI IMG/M metagenome (GOLD analysis project Ga0316222, IMG submission 206008) | Freshwater microbial communities from Trout Bog Lake, Wisconsin, USA - TBH18011 | ecosystem: Environmental > Aquatic > Freshwater > Lake > Hypolimnion/Profundal zone | place: USA: Wisconsin... | reverse complement strand
AGCAGGTGATCTACACGGTGACGCAGGTGGAGGACATCTACTGGGCGCTGGTGAGCGCATACCAGGATGAGCAGGCGAAGGAAGAGGCGCTGACACAGTCCAAGAAGCTGCTGAGCGACAACCAGAAGCAATTGGAGATTGGGACACTGGCTCCGCTGGACGTGATCAACGCGCAGAGCGGCGTGGCGAGCGACCAGCAGGCGCTCATCAGTTCACAGAGCAATCTGGAGTACCAGCAACTGATCATGAAGCAGGCGATTGCGCGCGATTTGAATGACACAGCGCTGACGGCCGCGCCGGTGATTCCGACGGACCGCGTGAGCACGGAGCGGCTGGCGGAGGAGGATTTGGCGGCGGATGCGCTGGTGGAGAAGGCGTACGCCAACAATCCGCAGATTGAACAGGCGGCGCTGGACCTGAAGAACGACAAGTTGACGGTACGTGCGTTCAAGAACGGGTTGCTGCCGACGGTGGACGCGTATGCGTTCTACGGGGCGAGCGCGGCGGGCGGGCTGTACGGGACGACTCCGCTGGCGGCGACGGGATATGGCCAGGCGTTTGGCAACCTGTTCAACAACTCGACGCCGGACAAGGGCATTGGGCTGAATGTGACGATACCAATCCGCAACCGTACGGCGCAGGCGGACCAGGCGCGCTCGCAGATGGAGTATCGGCAGGCGGAGATGCGGTTGCAGCAGCTTTACACGCAGATACGCATCGAGGTGATCAACGCGCAGTATGCGCTGACCAACGACCGCGCGGCGCTGGATGCGGCGCAGAAGGCGAAGGAGTTCAACGGGCAGAGCCTGGAGGACGAGAAGAAGAAGTACGCGCTGGGGGCTTCGACGACAGCGAACGTGCTGCAACAGTCGCGGAACCTGGCGGCGGCGGAGGACAATCTGTTCAACGCGGAGGCGGCATACGCGAAGGACCGCGCAAGCCTGCGTGAGCTGTTGGCGAGCACGCTGGATGCGTACCACATCAGCCTGCCGGATGCGGCGATGGGGACGGTGACGCAACAGTTGATGGTGCCGGGAGTGGTGCCCGCAAAGTAATCCTTCTGAGAGCAACAAACAAAGCCCTCCTTCGCGGAGGGCTTTTGCTTTACAGGTACAGGCTATCTTTCCGCGATGCGGTTGAGGAGGGTGTAGAACTCGGGGAAGGAGATCTGGGCGGCGTCTGCGCCGCGGATAAGCGTGTCTCCGGAGGCGCGGAGGGCGGCGACGGAGAAGGCCATGGCGATGCGGTGGTCTCCGCCGGAATCGATTTGCGCTCCGTGGAGCGTTTGGTTGCCCGGGACGTCGAGGCCGTCGTCGTGCTCGGTGACGGTGGCACCCATGGCGCGGAGGCCGCGGGCGGTGAGAGCGATGCGGTCGGACTCCTTGACGCGGAGCTCGCGGGCGTCGCGGATGCGAATGCCTTCTCGGGTGAAGGGTGCGATGGCGGCGAGGACGGGAAGTTCGTCAATGAGTTGGGCGGCGACGGCGCCGGAGATCTCGGCTCCGGAGAGGCCGTTGACGGGGCCGCGGATGCTGACGGTGCCGACGAGTTCACCGAACTGCTCCTCGAGGTTGAGAATCTGGACCTGGCCGCCGAGGCCGGCGAGGACGTCGAAGAGCGCGGCGCGGGTGGGATTCATGCCGAGATTTTCGAGGGTGAGCTGGGAGTCTGGAAATAAAAGCGCGGCGGCGAGGTAGAAGGCCGCGGAGGAGATGTCTCCGGGGACGGAGGCGGTGATGGCGTGGAGCTTTTGGCCGCCGGTGATGGAGATGCCTTCCGGCGTGCGGGTGAGCTGGGCACCGAAGGCACGGAGAGCGTGCTCGCCGTGGTCGCGGGTGCGGATTTTTTCGGAGAGGGTGGTGATGCCGCGAGCCTGTAGTCCGGCGAAGAGGACGGCGGTCTTGACCTGTGCGGAGGCGATGGGGGCGTCGAAGGCGATGGCTATGAGCGGCTGGCCGTGGATGGTGAGCGGGGCGTGGCCGTCGGTGAGGGCGATGCGCGCGCCCATCTGGGAGAGCGGGGCGCGGATGCGCTCCATGGGACGGCGGGAGAGGGATTCGTCGCCGATGAGGGTGAAGGTGTGCGGATGCGGGCAGATGAGGCCGCTGAGCATGCGCATGGTGGAGCCGGAGTTGCCGCAGTCGAGCGGGGCGGCGGGGGCGGAGAACGTACCGGCGGTGCCGGTGATCTCGATGGAGTCGGCGGTGCGATTGACCTGAGCGCCGAGCGCGGCGATGCAGCCGAGGGTGCTGGCGCAGTCTGCGCCGGTGGAGTAGTTGGTGAGGGTGGTGACGCCGCGGGCGAGGCCGGCGAGCATGGCGTAGCGGTGGGAGATGGACTTGTCTCCGGGAAGGCGGAGCATGCCGGAGAGGTTGCGTGCGGGGCGGATGGTCTCGGTGTGCTTGCTGGAGGACATGCAGGTTCTATTTTAGCGGGAGCTAGGACAGAGCGGCGGCTTCGCAGCAGGATTCACCGGGAACCAATGCGGATGCGGCAGGAAGGCAGCAGATACGGTCCAGACGAACGAGGTCGGACTGCATCTCGCGGAGAGAGGGAAGCGAGTCGAGCACAGCATCGAGCACGGAAGCAGCGGCGGCGTTCCGCGGGTGGACGAGACGATAGTGCATCCACTTGCCCTCGCGGCGAGCGGCGACGATTCCGATACGGCGCAGGTAACCGAGATGGCGGGAGACCTTGGGTTGATCCTGGCGCAGGATGGCGGTGAGATGGCAGACACAGACCTCGCGGCCACGCAGAAGATGCAGCAGGCGGAGGCGGGTGGGGTCTGCCAGCGCTGTCAGCAGGCGGGGCAGGTCGGCGGTGGATGGTCGGGTCGACATTTCTTAATCATATGCACATTGACGCATATGTCAATCCACTATACATTCGCATTAGCACATATGAGGAGAAAGCCATGAGCCAGCAATCCGTCATCAAAGAGAAGTACGGCAGCATCGCGCGGGGCGTAAGAGAAGCGGGGGCGGCGGCGTGCTGTGACCCGGCGATGCGCTGCTGCGACCCCATCACGAAGAACCTGTACGGGGCGGACGAGAAGGGCACGCTGCCGGAGAAGGCCGTGCTGGCGTCGCTGGGATGCGGCAATCCGACGGCGCTGATCGAGTTGAAGGCGGGCGAGACGGTACTGGACCTTGGGTCGGGCGGGGGCATTGACGTTCTGCTGTCGGCCCAGCGCGTGGGCCCGACCGGCAAAGCGTACGGCCTGGACATGACCGACGAGATGCTGGCGCTGGCGCGCGAGAACCAGCGGCAGGCGGGCGTGAGCAACGTGGAGTTCCTGAAGGGACAGATCGAGCATGTGCCGCTGCCGGACAACACGGTGGACGTGGTGATATCGAACTGCGTCATCAACCTGTCGGGCGACAAGGACCAGGTGCTGCGCGAGGCGTTCCGGGTGTTGAAGCCGGGCGGACGGTTTGCGGTGTCGGATGTGGTGGTGCGCGGCACGGTTCCGGATGCGGTGCGGGAGAGCATGCTGCTGTGGGTGGGGTGCATTGCGGGGGCGATGGAGGAGAACGAGTATCTGGCGAAGATGCGCGCGGCGGGCTTCACCGGCATCGAGATGGAGACAACGCGGGAGTATGACGTGGAGGATGCGCGGCAGTTCCTGACAGAGGCGGGAGTGGACGTGGATGCGATAGCGCCGCAGGTGGAGGGCAAGTTCATCAGCGCCTTTGTGCGCGCCACCAAGCCGGCGGCGTTATGCTGTGCGCCGGGATGCTGTGACAAAGGAGAGAAGGCATGACGAATAACAGCACCTACAACGTACTGTTCCTGTGCACGGGGAACTCGGCGCGGTCCATCATGGCGGAGGCGATCCTGAACCATCGGGGGAAGGGACGGTTCACGGCGTACAGCGCGGGGAGCCATCCGAGCGGGCAGCCGCGGCCGGAGGCGCTGCGGCAACTGGAGACGGCGGGGATTTCGACGGCGGGTCTGCGCAGCAAGTCGTGGGACGAGTTTGCGGCGCCGGGCGCGCCGAAGCTGGACTTCATCTTCACGGTGTGCGACAACGCGGCGAACGAACAGTGTCCGTACTGGCCCGGGCAGCCGATGACGGCGCACTGGGGGATTCCGGACCCGGCGGCGGTGAAGGGAACGCCGGATACGATAGCGCGCGCGTACAGCGATGCGTTCATCGTCCTGGACCGGCGCATCGGGCTACTGCTATCGCTGCCCATAGCGGCGCTGCAGCAGATGTCCATCCAGCAGGAGATTGAGAAGATTGGACGCTCGTAAGATTGAGGAGAGCATGAAGCACACACTGGGACAAAGGATGGCGGCGGAGTTTTTGGGGACGATGCTGCTGCTGTGCGCGATTGTGGGTTCGGGCATCATGGCGGAGCGGCTGTGCGCGGGCAACACAGGGCTGGCGCTACTGGTGAACGCCATCGCGATTGCGGGGGCGCTGACGGCGATTCTGCTGGCGCTGATTCATGTTTCGGGCGCGCATTTGAATCCGGTGGTGACGCTGGTGGACCGGTTGATGGGGCGCATGACGAACCGGGACGCGGCGGCGTATGTGCTGGCGCAGTTTGCGGGTTCGGTGTGCGGGACGATAGTGGCGAACGGGATGTTCGGGCTGGCGGTGGTGCAACGCTCGACCCATGCGCGACACGGCGCGGACGTGCTGGTGGGGGAGTTTGTGGCGACGTGCGGCTTGCTGCTCATCATCTGGGGATGCGCGAAGGCGCGGACGGCGGCGGTGCCGTTTGCGGTGGGCGGCTACATCTTGGGGGCGATATGGTTCACTTCGTCCACATCGTTTGCGAATCCAGCAGTGACGCTGGCGCGGACGTTGACGGACACGTTCACGGGGATACGTCCGACTGATGCTCCGGCGTTTATTGCGGTGGAGTTGGCGGCTGGATTGGTAGCGGCGCCGGTGCTGAGGTGGTTGTTCGGCGGGCTGGCGGAGTAATCAAAAACAATTAGCGATTGGGCACGCGGAGAACGACGACGGTTTCGTCGTCGAAGCGATCGCGGCCGCCCTGGAAGTCTGCGACGGCCTTGAGGACGGCCTGCACGGTGGACTGGGCGGAGGAGCGGTCGGCCTGGGAGAGGGTGTGGTGGAGGCGGTCGTTGCCGAAGGACTCGCCGGCGGGGTTCTGGGCGTCGGTGATTCCATCCGAGATGAAGACGATGCAGTCGCCGGGGTGGGTGTAGATGGTGAGTTCGTCGTAGGTTGCGCCGGGGAAGAGGCCGAGGGGGAATCCGTTGGCGAGGACGGTGCTGGTCTGGCCGTTGGCGGTGACGAAGATGGGCTGGGCGGCGCCGGCGTTGGCGAGGCGCATGGTCTGGTCGGCGTCGTTCCAGACGGCGTAGAGCATGGAGACGAACTGGGACTCGAGCTTGCGCTCCTGGAGAGCCTCGTTGAGCTGGGCGAGCATGTCGGCGGGCGGGAGCGATTGCTGGGCGAGGGAGCGCATGATGCCGCTGACGAGGGCGGCGAAGAGCGCAGCGGGCGCGGCCTTGCCGCTGACGTCGCCGAGGCTGATGGCGAGGCGGGGGCAGTCGGGCGTCTGGGGGCAGGGGGAGTACTCGCGGAAGTCGTAGAGGTCTCCACCGATGGTGCTGGCGGGGATGAATTTGGCGAAGATTTCGGCGTGGGGCAGCGCGGGGGCCTTGGAGGGCAGGAGGCGCTGCTGGACCTGGCGGGCCATGGCGAGGTCGCGCTCGAGGCGGGCCTCGTCCTCGACGGACTGCTGGTAGAGGCGGGCGTTCTCGATGGCGATGGCTACCTGGCCGGCGAGGGTGACGAGGGTGGTCTGGTGCTCGGTGTTGTAGTAGTGGGGGCGGGTGTGCTCGAGATCAATGACTCCGATAACGCGGTTCTTGTAGATGAGCGGGACGGCGAGTTCGGAGCGTGTTTCGGGGTTGGCGGCGATGTAGCGCGGGTCCGTGGAGACGTCTGGCGCGAGGACGGGGAGTTTGTCCTGCGCGGCGGCGCCGATGACGCCGCGGCCGACGGAGACGGAGTGGTCGCGGTGGACGGCGACGCCGTAGCGGGTGGAGAAGCGGTGCTCGAAGGCGTGGGAGGCGTCGTCCCAGAGGACGATGGTGAACATCTGGTGGTCCACGACGCGCTTGAGGAGGATGCCGATGCGCTCGAGCAGGGTGTCGAGGTCGAGGATGCTGGTGAGCTCGCGGGAGATGTCGTTGAGGACGGTGAGCGTCTGCGCCTGGCGGGAGACGCGAGTGTAGAGGCGGGCGTTCTCGATGGCGATGGCCATGCGCGAGGCGACGATCTCGAGCAGGCGCTGGTGCTCCTGAGTGAAGAAGGCGAGCTTTTCGCTTTCGAGGTCGAGGACGCCGATGACCTTGTTCTTGATGATGAGGGGGACGGCGAGTTCGGATCGGACGCCGGGGGCGGCCTCGATGTAGTTGGGCTCGGTGAGGACGTCGTGGACGAGGACGGCGGCGCGGCTGGCAGCGGCGGTGCCGACGATGCCGCTGCCGACGGGGACACGCATGCGCTCGGCCTCTGAGGTGTGGCCAATCTGGAAGCGTACGCGGAGGTCCTGAGTGCGGTCGTTGAAGAGCAGGATGGCGAAGATGCGGTAGTCAATGACGGCGCGGACCATGTCTGCGACGCGCTGCATGAGGGTTTGCAGGTCGAGGGTGGTGTTGAGTGCGTCCACCAGGCGGAGGAGGAAGTCCATCTGCGTCGGCTCGGAGAGTACGAGGGGCAGGACGCCGGGCTGGGCTGCGGAGGTGGCGGGGTCTGCGGGGCGGTAGTCGCCCTCGAAGTGGTCGGAGGTGGCGATGGGGGCGGCAGGCTCGGGGGCGTCGTTGGCGGCGTCGGAGGGCGCGGGGGCGTTGGGGTCTATGAGCGCGCGGTCGGCCTGCGCGCTGAGACGCGGCTGGCTGACGACCGGTGGACGCGGCTTGCGGCGGGATTTCGGCGGAGTGCCCATAGGAGCGCGACTAGTCGCCTCCGGTCTCCGGCGGCATGAGGCGGATGTCGGGGATGTTGCGGTACTTTTCTGCGTAGTCCATGCCGTAGCCGACGACGAAGTGGTTGGGGATGGTGAAGCCTACGTAGTCGGCCTGCACGGAGTTGTCGATACGGCGGGAGGGCTTGTCGAGGCAGGCGACGATGCGGAGCGAGCGGGGCTTCTGCTGCATGAGCATCTTGCGGAGATAGCCGAGGGTGACGCCGGTGTCGAGGATGTCCTCGACGACGAGGACGTTCTTGCCCTCGATGGGGAGGTCGAGGTCCTTGATGAGGCGGACGGCTCCGGAGGTGCGCGTGCCCTTGCCGTAGCTGGAGACGGCGACGAAGTCGAAGGTGTTGTCGAGTTCGATGGCGCGGGCGAGGTCTGCGAGGAAGAGGGTGGCACCCTTGAGCACACCGACCAGCACGACGGACTGGCCGACGTAGTCTGCTGAGATTTGGCGGCCAAGCTCGGCGACGCGGGCGGAGATCTGCCCGGCGGAGTAGAGAACCTGCATTTTGGAGGCGGGAATGAAGTCCGGCATGGAGACAGGGTAGCGCAGAGGTCGCCTGTGGATGCGGAGAAAGGCACGGATATACTGGAAGTCTATGTATCCCTTTATTCACATTGGCCCGCTGACGCTGGGCACCTTCGGACTGATGCTGTGGCTGGCGGCGGTGGCTGCCATGCTGGTTCTGCACGCAAATTACCAACGCAACGGATTGAAGGACGCCGACGCGCTGAACGTGGTGGCGCTGGTGGTGATTGCCGGAGTGCTGGGCGCGAAGGCTTGGCACGAGCTGCAGGACATGGCGATGCTGAAGCTGGCACTGCATGAGATTGCCGCGCCCGGGCTGAAGCATCCGGCGGATTTGCTGCTGGGCTTTCTGCACTGGTTTCAGGCGGGGTTTGCGTGGTACGGCGGGATGATTGCGTCCATCGTGGCGCTGATTGTGCTGGGCTGGCAGATGAAGCTGAGGCCGCTGCGGATGCTGGATCTGGCTGCTCCGTCGGCGGCGATCGGGTACGGGATTGGGCGGCTGGGATGCCTGACGAGCGGCGACGGAGACTACGGGATTGCGACCAAGGTTCCGTGGGGCGTGGCGTTTCCGAATGGGCTTGTGCCAACGCCGCCGGGAGTGCATGTGCATCCGACGCCCATCTACGAGCTGCTGTTCTCGCTGGTGCTGGCGTGGTTCCTGTGGAAGCTGGGCAAGAAGGCTTTGCCGGTGGGCTGGATGACGGGGACTTATCTGCTGTGGAGTGGTGTGGGGCGCGCGCTGGTGGAGATGATCCGCATCAATCCGAAGATCTATTGGCCGCACACGCAGTATGCGACGAGCAACGCGCAGGCGGCAGCGGTGGGGTCGGCTGTGGTGGGAGCGCTGATGATGCTGGCGGTGCGAAATGGCAAGAAGGTGGATCCAACAAACTGACCTAGACCGATGATTTTCCCTGACTCACTCACGATTGTGGTGACGGACAAGGCGACGGGTGAGCCTGTACCTGAGATTGCGCTATTGATGACGCTTCGCCCGGAACGCAAGAACAATCACCATGTAGGCCCTGTCTTTACCGATGAGCACGGGAGTGCAACGTTTACGCGCGAAGACTGCATTGCGGAAATTAAGGCGAATCAGAATCTATTCATCATGGATTATTCGGGTGATTTGTCCACATGCAGTTCAACTGCAATAGTCAGACTTTTGCCACCGAAGAACGTTGCGTTCATACTCGATCAAGTGCTCAATGCCGGTATCTACAGAGACATTTATTTCAAACTCCCATACATGCCCGCCAAAGATGAGTTTATTTCCCGTTTAGGGCGAGCCAAGAACGCGCTCTACAAGCCAACGGAAATTGAACTTCATGTGGATAAGGACATGAAGCCGATTAAGCTGCTGCGCAATGAGATTGGCGATGCCCGTTTCGCCACGCTCCTACTGGAAAAGCTATAACCGTTTGAGCCAGGCCTTGGCGTCGGCGAGGTGGGGGAAGTTGCGCTCGTCGGCGGCGAAGGCGCGGGAGTGTACGCAGCGGCGGCCCGAGCGGACGGTGACGGGGTGCCGGAGGTGGAGCATCTCGTGGTAGAGGACGTACTCGACGGCGAAGAGCGGCGTGCCCGGGCGGTCGAAGATGCGGCTGATGACGATGGTGTTGTGGGCGGCGTCGTAGTGGCCGAGCATGCGGCGTGCGGCGGTGGCGCTCCAAGTGAGGGTGGGGCGTGCCATGAGGCCGTGGAAGAAGCGGTTGTTCAGGCTGTCGAAGATGGCGTTTAAATCAAATACATGGCCGGCGGGCGATGTGAGGCGCTTGCGGCTGCGCGTCTGGCGGACGTGCTCGGTGCGGCGGGTGACGGCGTCGCTGGTGGCGTAGCGGCGGTAGCGCAGGTTGTGCGCGGCGCTGACCGGCTTGCGGTAGAGCTTGGCGAGCAGGATGTGGGCGATGGCGGCGTGGACGTCGTCGGGCGCGGAGTCGAGGATGTCGGAGAGGCGCACGTGGAGGCGGCCATCGCGCAGGCGGATGGTGGTGTTGAGCGAGGTGAATCGGCGGAAGCGGATGTCGAAGGCCGGCTGCGGGGCGCGGGGGCGGAGGTTGCGGTACTCCTGCGCGAAGATGAGATGGAGGCGGTCGAGGGCACTGAGGGGCTCGGCGGCGTGGGGCAGCGCGGAAGGCGCAGGGGCCGGAGCGGGCGTGTCGTCGAAGAGGGAGCGCAGAAGCGCGAGCATGAGGGGATTTTAGCGTGAGCGGCTGTGTGAGTGGCGATATGCAGCTAGATGAGTCATAGGTAGAGAGGCAGGTTCTTCGCGGGCGGCGACTCATTGTCTGTGAACGCGAGGCGTTCACAGACTTCGCAAGCCCGCTCTGAATGACAGTTCATCATTATGGACTCAGCGAACAACGGGCGGGATGACGAACGTTAGTGTTTGGTGCGTGCGGAGGCGAGGGCGATGAGGCGGTGCTTGGCCTGCCACACCTCCTTGGGATACTGGCCGTGGGCGGCATCGCAGAACTGGGTGTAGAAGTCGCGGGCGTCGAGGACGTGGCCGAGGTGGTCGTGGGCGGTGGCGCGGAGGAAGAGAGTGGGGGGAGTCTCGTCGGCGTACTTGGCGCGTTGGTCGAGGGCGACGAGCACAGTGCTGGGGCGGCCGGTCTCGGATGCGGCGAAGGCGACGGAGGCGTAGAGGGTGGCGCGGGCGTCGTTATCGGGAAGCAAGGCAGGATTGGCTTTGAAGAGAGTGACGGCGTGATTGAGGAGTTCGAAGGCCTGGTTGAACTGCTTGGCGCGGATGAGTTCGTCGCCGCGGGCGGCGAGCAGGGCGACATCGTCTGGCGAGGCGGCGAGTAGCTGGGTGTAGAGCGCGTCGGCGCGGGGGAAGTCGCCGGAGCGGGAGCAGGCGTCGGCGAGCATGCGCGCGGTGGCGGTGTCTTCGGGATGCTGGGCATGTTGCGATGCGAGCAGCGGGACGGCCTTGGCATCGTCGCCCTGGAGCATGTAGGCGCGGGCGAGCTGGGCGGCGAGCGGAGCGCTGCCAGGATGCGCGATGAGCGCGGGCTGGAGGACGCTGACGGCGCCGTCGAGGTTGCCGGTGCGGATGAGCAGGCCGCCGAGGGAGTAGGCGGCGTCGGTGGATGCGCCGGGAGTGTTGAGGGTGCGGCGGTAGGCGGCCTCGGCGTCGGAGAGGTCGCCGAGGGATTCGGAGATTTGCGCGGTGAGGAGCGCGTCGGAGGGCGACTCGCCGGTGAGGCGGACGGCGGTGAGGAGTTCTTCGCTGGCGACGGAGGGGCGTGAGCGGGCGTCGAGGCGGGCGAGGGCGCGGTAGACCTGAGCCTTCTCGCTGGAGGCGTTGGCGGCGGGCGTGAGGCCGGTGGCGGTGGCGAGTTCGGAGCGCGCGCCGGTGGGATCGGATTCCATGAGCAGCATGCCGAGTGCGGCGTGGGCCTCGAATTGCTCGGGTTCTGCGGCGATGGCGGCGCGGTAGGATTTTTCGGCGTTGGTAGTGTCGTTGAGGCCGTCGTAGGCGAAGCCGAGGTCATAGAGTGCGCGGGCGGTCAGCGCGGTGCTGTCGAGAGGCTTGGCGGTGAGATGGAGGAGTTGGTCGCGGGCGTCGGCGAAGTGCTGCGCGACGAGGGCGGACTCGGGAGCGTCGAGCGGGGAGACTTGGGCTGCGGAGTCGGCGTGGGTGGTTCCGGGGGGGAGACTCTGCGCGCAGAGGGGCGCGGTGGCGAGAAGCAGAAGCGCGGCGGGATGGATGCGGAGGCGTGGCATCGAATCTAAACGGATTGCAGGAGCGGACGGAGCCAGCGGCCGGTGTGCGAGTTTGGAGTGGCGGCGATCTGCTCGGGCGTACCCGTGGCAACCATCATACCGCCATGGACGCCGCCCTCGGGGCCGAGGTCGAGGACCCAGTCGGCGGATTTGATGACATCGAGGTTGTGCTCGATGACGAGGACGGAGCCGCCGCCGTTGACGAGCTTGTTGAGGCAGACGAGGAGCTTGCCGACATCGTCGAAGTGGAGGCCGGTGGTGGGCTCGTCGAGGAGGTAGAGAACGCGGGAGAGAGGGCGCCTGGCCTCTCCGTGGGTGGGCGTGGCGCGCACGGCGGCGAGATGCGAGGCGAGCTTGACGCGCTGCGCCTCTCCGCCGGAGAGCGTGGTGGCGGACTGGCCGAGACGCACGTAGCCGAGGCCGATCTCGTCGAGGACACTGAGACGGTCGGTGATGCGCGGATGGCCGGCGAAGAAGCGGAGAGCCTCGCGCACGGTGAGGTTGAGGACATCGTGGATGTTCTTGTCCTTGTAGCGGACGTCAAGGATGCCGGGCTTGTAGCGCGTACCACCGCAGTCCTCGCAGGGAAGCTCGACATCGGCGAGGAACTGCATCTCGACGGTGACGGTGCCGTCGCCTTCGCAGGCGTCGCAGCGGCCGCCGGGGACGTTGAAGGAGAAGTTGCCGGCGGAGTAGCCGCGGCGGCGTGCGTCGGGCTGCTGGGAGAAGAGCGTGCGGATGGCGTCGAAGGCCTTGATGTAGGTGACGGGGTTGGAGCGCGGCGTGCGGCCGATGGGGGACTGGTCAATGAGTACGACATCGTTGAGCATCTGCGCGCCAGTGAGCGAGGTGTAGAGGCCGGAGGGGTCGGCGCCTTCGGTGCGTCCCATGGAGTGCAGCAGGGCGCGGTGCAGAATCTGGTGGACGAGCGTGGACTTGCCGGAGCCGCTGACGCCGGTGACGGCGACGAGGAGGTTGAGGGGAATCTCGGCGTCGAGGTTGTGCAGGTTGTTGGCGTGCGCGCCGATGAGCTTGAGCGCGTCGCGGCCCGGTGTGCGGCGGCGCTTGGGGACGGGGATGCTGACGCGGCCGGAGAGATATTTGCCGGTGATGGAGGCGGGGTCGGCGGAGACTTGCTTGACCGTTCCCGCAGCGAGCAGCTTGCCGCCGAGTTCGCCGGCTCCGGGGCCGAGGTCGAGGAGATGGTCGGCGGAGCGTAGGACGTCGGGATCGTGCTCGACGACGAGGACGGTGTTGCCGAGGTCGCGCAGTTCGCGGAGGATGCGGATGAGGCGGTCGGTGTCGCGCGGGTGGAGGCCGATGGATGGCTCGTCGAGGACGTAGAGCGCGCCGACCAGACGCGAGCCGAGCGAGGTGGCGAGTTGTATGCGCTGCGATTCGCCGCCGGAGAGCGTGGAGCTGAGGCGGTCGAGCGTGAGGTAGTCGAGGCCGACCTCGTGGAGGAAGCCGAGGCGCTGGCGGACCTCGTCGAGTACCTTGGCGGCGATCTCGGCTTGCATGGGAGAGAGAGTGAGTTCTGAGAAAAACTTGTGGGCGTCGGCGACGGTGTGCGCGGAGGCCTGGCAGATGTTGAGGCCGCCGACGGTGACGGCACGGGCCTCCGGGCGCAGGCGCGCGCCGAGGCACTCCGGACACTGCGCGTAGCCGCGGTACTTGGAGAGGAAGACGCGGACGTGGAGCTTGTACTTCTTGCGTTCGAGGAATGCGAAGAAGCCGCGGATGCCGGGCCACGCGGCGTTGCCGTTCCAGATGAAGGCTTGATGCTCCGACTTGAGGTCGCACCAGGGGACGTCGAGCGGGACGCCGGCGGACTTGGCGGCGCGCTTCATCTCGCCGTGCATAGGGCGGTACTTGAGGCGGGCCCAGGGATCAATGGCGCTCTGGTCGAGGGTCTTGGATTTGTCGGGGATGATGAGGTCGGGATCGAAGTCCACCGTGTTGCCGAAGCCCTGGCAGCGCGGGCAGGCACCGTAGGGATTGTTGAAGCTGAAGAGGCGCGGCTCGGGCTCGCGGTAAGCTCGGTGGCAGGCAGAGCACTCGAAGGCGGCGCTGTATCGGACGGTGCGGGGTGGAGTGGAGTCTTCGGGGCGCGGGAGGGTTTCGAAGAGGATTTCGCCGGATTCGCGGTAGGCGGTCTCTACGGCGTCCACGATGCGGCCACGGATGTCGGCGGAGATGCTGATGCGGTCGGCGAGGACGAAGATAGGGCGCGTGAAGTCGAGCGCAAGCAGGGATTCGGGGGTGGAGAACTCGACGAGCTTGCTGGGAGTGGATGATTCGGCTGGCTGGTAGAGACGCGTGAAGCCACGGGAGCGGAGGTCGGCGAGTCGCTGGCGGAGTGCGTCGGTGGCGATGGATGCGGGGTCGGCGACGGGAGCGGGATGCTTCGGCTTGCGGCCGCGGGGCTTCGGATTGGCGGCTTCGGGGGCTGCTTCGGTGACGAAGGCGGCGGGCAGCGGGCGGCGTTCGACGGGGAAGAGCGCGTAGAGGCGCGTGCCTTCGGGAAGCATAGAGACGGCGGCGGCGACCTCGTCCACGGTGTCCTGCTTGACGACGCCGTTGCAGTCGAGGCAGTGGACGATGCCGCAGCGGGCGTAGAGCAGACGCAGGTAGTCGTGGATCTCGGTGGAGGTGGCGACGGTGGAGCGGGGGTTGCGGGTCTGGTTCTTCTGGCGGATGGCGATGGCGGGGGCGAGGCCCTCGATGTGGTCCACGTCGGGCTTCTCGATGCGCTCCAGGAACTGGCGGGCGTAGGCAGAGAGCGATTCTACGTAGCGGCGCTGGCCTTCGGCGTAGACGGTGTCGAAGGCGAGTGACGACTTGCCGCTGCCGCTGACGCCGCTGACGACGGTGAGGGCGTTGTGCGGGATCTCGACATCAATGGATTTGAGGTTGTGCGTGCGCGCGCCGCGGATGACGATGCTGTCGTTCGGCGTGGCGGGGGCGGGAGGCATGGCGTGCGCTCAGTCCAATTGCTTGCGGGCGATGAGGATGTCGAGCACGAGCAGGCAGGCGGCAATGGTGATGCAACTGTCAGCGAGGTTGAAGTCGGGCCAGTGGTAGCCGCAGACGTGAACCTCGAGGAAGTCGGTGACAGAGTGGAGGCGTAGGCGGTCGTAGAGGTTGCCGATGGCACCGCCGAGGATGAGCGCGAAGGATACGGTGGCGAGCGTGGCGCGGCGGCCCTGGGTGATGAGCAGGACGGCGAGGGTGACGATGGCGACGGAGGAGAAGGCGACGAGGCCCCAGTTGGTGCGGTGCAGGCTGCCGCCGCTGGCGAAGAGCGAGAAGGCCGCGCCGGTGTTGAGCACGTGCGTGATGCGGAAGAAGCCGGTGATGACGTTGTGGGCTTGACCGACGGGGACGGAGCGGATGACCCACATCTTGGTGAGGCGGTCGAGGAGGACGACGACGGCGGAGATGAGGAAGAGCGCGGGGCGGGCGTCGCATTGAGATGGGCGCTGGGCGGTCATTTGGGCTCCGGTGCGGTGTAGGCGGGGAAGTTCAGGGCGACGAGCGCGGAGGCGCAGCGTGCGCAGACGGTGGGGTACTTCGTTTCGGAGGCGACATCGGTGGTGTAGCGCCAGCAGCGTTCGCACTTGGCGCCGTCGGCGAGAGATGCGGCGAAGGTGACAGTACCCATGTCGGCCTTTTCGTCGTGGACGATTTCAACCTGAGAGGCTCCGTAGAGTTCGGGCAGCGCTGACTCGTACGCGATGAGGTCGCGCAGTTGGTCACCCTTCGAATTCCCAGTTACTCGCACCTTCGCTTCAAGAGCCTTGCCAATCTTTCCGCCGGCACGTAATGCCTCCAGCTGAGACAGCGCACCGGACCGTAATGCAATAACAATCCCCCACTTGGCAGTAATGGAAATGGAATCTGAGGGGCAGATGGAGTCAGCGGAAGGGAACTCGGCGATGTGGACGCTGGGTTCGCGGCCTTCGACGGCGGGGAGAAGCTGCCAGACCTCATCGGCGGTGAAACTGAGGATGGGGGCGACGAGGCGGACGAGTGTCTCCGCGATGCACCAGAGGGCGGTCTGCGCGGAGCGGCGCGCGGGCGAGTCGGGCGCGAAGGTGTAGAGGCGATCTTTTAGCACATCGAGATAGAGTGCCGAAAGCTCCGTGTTACAGAACTCGTTGAGCGCGTGGTAGACACGGTGGAACTCGAAGTCGTCGTAGGCGCGGCGGATGCGCTCGGCAACCTGCGCGGTGCGGGCGAGCATGTACTGGTCGAGCGGCTGCATCTGCTTGAAGGGGATGGCGTTGGTGGCGGGCGAGAAGTCGCCGATGGAACCGAGCAGGAAGCGGAAGGTGTTGCGCAGCTTGCGGTAGTTGTCGCTGACGCGCTGCATGAGGTTCTCGCTAGCGGCGACATCCTCGCGGAAGTCCACGCTGGCGACCCAGAGGCGGACGATCTCGGCGCCGAGGCGGTTGGCGATGTCCACGGGGTCCACGACGTTGCCGAGGGACTTGGACATGGCGCGGCCCTGCTCGTCCAATGTCCACCCCGAGGTGGCGACCATCTTGTAGGGAGCGACGCCGCGCATGCCGACGGAGCAGAGTAGCGAGGAGTGGAACCAGCCGCGGTGCTGGTCTCCGCCTTCGGTGTAGAGGTCGGCGGGCGGGGCGAGGCCGGGTTCGGCGTCGAGGACGGCGTGCCAGCTTGCGCCGGACTCGAACCAGACGTCGAGGATGTCCATCTCCTTGCGGAAGCCGGAATGGCCGCACTCGCACTCGGTGTCGTCGGGCAGGAGAACGGAGGTGTCGTGCGCGTACCAGGCGTCTGCGCCTTCGGATTGGAAGCGGGCGACGACGGAGGCGTTGACGGCTGGGTTGCGGAGCGGAAGGTTGCACTTTTCGCAGAGGAAGACGGCGATGGGGACGCCCCAGATGCGCTGGCGCGAGATGCACCAGTCGGGACGGGTGGCGATCATGTTGGAGATGCGCTCCTCGCCCCAGGCGGGATCCCACTTGACCTTCTTGATCTCGTCGAGGGCGACTTGCCGGAACGTTGAATCGCCAACGGGGGTCTCCATGCGAATGAACCACTGCTCGGTGGCGCGAACGATGACGGGTTTGTGGCAGCGCCAGCAGTGGGGGTAGGAGTGGGTGATCTGGTCGGTGGGACTGTTGAGGAGCGCGCCTTTCTCGACCAAGAGTTTGATGATTTCGGGGTTGGACTTGAAGACGTTGAGGCCCTCGTAGGGCATCCCCCCGGTGTTGGATTGGCGGCCGGCATTGTCCACGTAGAAGGTGACGGGCAGGCCGTACTTGCGGCCGGTGCGGAAGTCGTCCACGCCGTGGGCGGGGGCGGTGTGCACGCAGCCGGTGCCCTGGTCGGTGGTGACGTAGTCGGCGAGGACGCCGAGGATGTCGCGGTCGAGGAAGGGGTGTTGGAAGACGGCGCGGTCGAGCGCGGTGCCCTTGAAGCGGGCGATGATGGGTGCGGCGGGCATGTTGCAGGCGGCGCGGGTGGCCTCGGCGAGCGGCTCGGCGACGATGTAGGCGGTGCCGTCATGGTCGAGGGCGACGTATTCGAGGTCGGGATGGAAGGCGACGGCGAGGGATGCGGGGAGCGTCCAGGGGGTGGTGGTCCAGATGATGGTGGCGACGCGGCGGCCGGCGAGAGCGCCGTCGAGATCGGCAGGGGAGCTCTTGAGCAGGTAGCGGACGTAGACGCTGGGGCTGGTGTGCTGCTCGTACTCAACCTCGGCCTCGGCGAGGGCGGTGCGGTCGTGGATGCACCAGGAGACGGGGCGCAGATCCTTGTAGACGAAGCCGTGCTCGTAGAAGTAGTAGAAGCTCTCGAGGATAGCGGCCTCGTACTGGTGGCTCATGGTGGAGTAGGGCTGCTGCCAGCGGCCGAAGACGCCGAGGCGGATGAACTGGGTGCGCTGGATGTCGAGGAACTTCTGCGCGTACTCGCGGCAGGCGCGGCGGACGGCGAGGGGATCCATCTCCAGCTTCTTGCGGCCGAGGTGCTCGTCCACCTTGATCTCGATGGGGAGGCCGTGGCAGTCCCATCCGGGGACGTAGGGTGCGTCGAAGCCGGCCATGGTCTTGGACTTGACGACGAAGTCCTTGATGCACTTGTTGAGGGCGTGGCCGAGGTGGATGGCGCCGTTGGCGTAGGGCGGGCCGTCGTGGAGAAGGTAGCGGGGACGCCCGGCGCGGGCGGCGCGGATGCGGTCGTAGAGGCCGAGGGAGTCCCATGCGGCGAGGCGGAGCGGCTCGTTGGCGGGCAGGTTGGCCTTCATGGCGAAGGCGGTCTGCGGGAGGTTGAGCGTGGACTTGAGGGCGGCCTCTTTGGGCGGTGCGGACATGCGGACTCCGGCTGTTGAGTGTGGCGCGGGGGAGCGATAGTGCGCCAAGTATTCATTCTAACGGAGCAGGCGGTGCGGATGGGGTGACGGCGTGGATACCGGAGGCAGTCGCGTGGAGTCCAACAGGTGGGACGCACAGGTGTTGCAGTATGTAGAATGGACACGACCAGAGAGCGCGGCCTTCAGCGCGCCACAGTGATTCCAGAAGAGACCGCAGGTGACGCAAGCAGCAAGGCCGCGTCCGGCGGGAGACCCAGCAGAGAAGATGCCCAACGACCATTTGACGCCGCAGGATTCGGACTCCACGAAACGCCCAGCGGCCAGCGGAGTACACGGATTGCTGAAGAGCAAGCCCGTGTCCGTGGACCATCTGGGCATCGGCGGCGCGCTGGAGGATGAGGGCATCTTCCAGTCGCTGTGGGAGAACCTGCGCGACACGTTCCACCCGCCGAAGCTGCCGCCGCTGGTGCTGACGTCGAAGCCGATACCGGTTCCGGACCGGATGGCGGTAAAGCGGAGCCCGGCGACGACGGCGTTGAGCGTGGTGGTGCATGTGCTGATCCTGCTGCTGATCGGCTTCCTGATTGCGAAGCACGTGCTGCGGATAGTGCAGCAGAAGCAGATGGTGGCGCAGGTGGACCTGACACCGATTGCGCCGCTGCAGCCCAAGACGATGGGGGGCGGGGGCAGCAACAACGACAAGACTCCGGTGACGCAGGGCAAGCTGCCGCCGCCGGTGAAGATCAATACGCCGATGATGCATCCGCTGATTGAGCAGCCGAAGGTGCCGGAGCCGCCTTCGATGGACATCAAGATGACGACGCCGAACATGCCGAACTTCGGGGCAATCAACGGGCCGGCGGTGAACGGGCCGGGCTCGTATGGCATGGGCGGCGGCACCGGCATGGGCAACGGGAACGGCAGCGGGTACGGCAACGGCACGGGCGGCGGGTACGGCGGCGGCGTGTTCCAGGTGGGCGGCGGCGTGTCGGAGCCGATACCGATCCATCTGGCGGAGGCGGAGTTCAGCGATGAGGCACGGCGCGCAAAGTTCCAGGGCGTGGTGTACGTGACGTTCATCGTGGACGCAACGGGCCATGTGAAGGACCCGCATGTGATGCGCGACCCCGGACTGGGACTGGCGGAGAAGGCGCTGGAGGCGGTGCGGACGTGGACCTTCAAACCGGCGATGAAGGCGGGCAAGCCGGTGGCCGTGTACGAGAGCGGCGAAGTGAGCTTTACGATCTATTAGTCCCTGACCCGGCTTACCATTTCCAGCGAAAATATTTTTGTTTTCTGTGACGCAATGTTGAAATGTACCCCTCCCCCTCCCCCTTACCGGCGGATAAGTGGTTTATTTTGATGGAGATATGGAGACAATTATCCCTTTGACACAGACGACAAGGAGGAACACAATATGAACACCGTGACAGGGCAGAGCAAGAGGGTAGAGGTTGATCCAGACGTACAGGCCGTATTGGAGTTCCTGCAAGACCGCGTGCAGGCGTGCAGGCTGATTTCCGTGGCTGATGGAGTCGCACAAATGGCACGGCTCCTGTGGGCATCATTCCCACAAGAGCCGTTTGTTGGAGTGTCACTCGTGAGTCAGGCTATTACGCATGACTCGCAGCAAGCCGCCAGCGAATCCGCCCCTGTGTAGGGGTGTGCTGGTGGTGGTTTTGTGGCGGCAACGTATGTCCAATGATGGACGTTATTGCTTTCCCGCAACCTTCGCACCTGTATATACCAGACCACCGTGTTGCGGTACCCGGTTCGCAGATGGTATCGAATGCGGCATCAGTAGAATATGAGAGATACTGAGTGTACTTGTATAGAACCATTGATTTGTGTCCTCTGGGCTGTTTGACCCGGGTGAACTACAATGTAGGAAGTGGAGAGGCAGGGAGTCGAACCCGCAGTGTTGCAAGCACTGCCGTTCAGAGCGTATAAAGCTCCTTAGCTGGCCGCAGCGTTGTACCTCTCCAGCAATGAAGTTGCAGTATCACCACCAAACCTGATTCGCTGTCCCGTCAAGGATGAAAGCGAATCAGGTTTTTCTAGTTAAGGCTCCGTTGAACGGTGAAGGGATTCAACAGAGCTAGGCGTGTATCGGCGGAATGTGATGAAGCGGTTTATTCGTTAGCGGTGTAGGTGTTTTATCGAGACGCGGTGGAAGCTCCCTATCAATCCGCGCTTGAGTAGCGAGAATGACGACTCCACGGTGTTTGTGTGGATGTTGCTGCCCGGTACAACCCATTCCTGCGAGTGGTTCACTATGCGGTGATTGTCCTTGTGCCATTTGCTCATTGCGAAGTTATAGACCGATGCGCTGTCAGTGATAACGCGCTTCGCATACGGGTCAATGTTCGCTTCGATGATGGGCTGGAGCGTGACGCGCTTGCCGTCTGGAACGTGGAAAAAGCGCACACGGCCTTTTGAGTTCTTGGTGCTACGCTCACGGATTGCCACCACCATATCTTTCGGCGGTTTGGGCTTTGGCTGCTTCTGGAAGCGACGAATGGCTTTGCCGCCGATGTATGTCTCATCCATTTCGACGACGCCAGTCAGAGGTGTAGGATTCGCGTCCACCATAGCCTTACGGACACGATGGCAAACGTACCACGCTGTTTTGTAGGAGCCGATGCCGAGATGCTTTTGTAGTTGCTTGGCCGAGATGCCCTTCTTCGCATCTACGATCAGCGCGATTGCCATAAACCACTTGTGCAGGGGCAGGTGAGAGTCGTGAAAGATGCTGCCATTGGTGGCGGAGAATTGCTGCTTGCAGGTCGGCTCTAGGCACTGGTAGACCTGAGCGCGGCGGTTCTTGGTGACGGACTTGCGCGTTACGCGGCTGATTTTGTCATTGCCACAGGTAGGGCAGCGCACAACGCCATCCGGCCAACGCTGCTTTTCTAGGAAGGCCAAGCACTGTTCGTCAGTTGCCAGTTCGCGGGATACGTCTATCAGGTTCATAACGGGCTTCCTTGACCACAAGCCTAGTATGGCTCAAATGGCTTTCTGTGTCAAGGGGATAATCGTCCTGCTAAAGCAGGCAATCTAAAAGGGTTACAGGTCAAAAACTAGACAACAAAGGACTTAGAGGCACGAAAAAGCCCCCGGGGATGGGGGCTTTGGAGTTTCTGAAGCTCTAAGAACAATTATAGCGAGTTCGGGAGGAAAGTACGCCAAATGTCGCGCTCGGTGATTGGGGTAATGTCCGGATTGCCGACCATACGGGAGTTGGTCATGCTGAGGGGCATGATTGAGCATCTGTCTATTGATAAATCCGGATTGTCTGTATGCTGTTACCGTATTCTTCGTAGGCTTCGGTCTGTGCCATGAGAAAAGCGGGTTTCATCGCCGCCGCAATCTTTACTGCATGCTTCATGATGATGTTCATGGGGCGAATATCGTTTGCCTTGACTCAACACAGCCGTCGCCTGACGTCACAGGAAGCAATCGCAGTAGCCCACCGCAGAGCGAAACCGGGGAACACATTGACGGTTCTCCGGGAAATGATTGCCGATGACGATACGAGACGCATCGGGGAACAATCGCTCAAGCTGGCACATGACCAAAAGGTTGAACTCAATGATGAGTCAATATGGGCACGGGTCTTAATCTCCGGTGGATTCTTCATTGCAGAAACCAAACCGCAGGCCAATAAAGTGATAGCGCTGCACTCTATTTATGTTGGTTCTCACGGCTCGCCCATAGATTTCATGGAACCAAATGACAAGGACAAAGACATCCGTCTTGATGGCATCGATCTTGACGACGCAAAGGTTCTTGTCAAGGATGCGGCCGAGTTTACTGAGGCGTTGTATACAACACCCCTGTCCGGGATTTCATCATTGTTGAGCAGATACTATGGCGGCCATTTCCCCGAGTGTGACCCCAATGATTGCACTATGTTTAAGATTCCTCGTTCCCTGCTGAACTTGGGAGCTGACCCAAGCGAGTGCCGAGAAGCCGTAGTGCTTGAAGGGTACTCGGTTCTCTTGCTAATGCGTTATGCAGCTTCTTTGCCTATCTTCGCCGCCAGTCCACTGGAAGCGACCAGAGAGGCAGGGGATAAAGTGGGAAAGATTCAAGCGGAATTCTTTCGAAATAACCATTTGCCCCCTGACTTCGACGTTGACATTGAAAACGTGAGCAGCAATGAGCAGCTTCGTGAACGGATAGAACTGCTCAGAAATTTCAACGGTTATTTGGAGGATGCACTCAAGAACAAGACCGACCCTGTTCTTATCAAGACGAACATGTCGCTTGTAACATTTCCATTTGCTATCGGCCAAGGAGATCCATTTGTAGGAGACGATAATACAACCTACGGCATAGGTGATGGTGGGCTTGCGAGTATTTGGCGGCACATTAGCGCGGGCGTCTTTGTACTCAACACAATCATGGATCCAGATCCCAACTAATCTAGTGCATTGCCGGGGTAACTCCTGTATGACGGGCAATCCGGACATTACCCCCTGCTGGGCGGTCTGCGCTCATGCATCTGTCTCCCTTCCATTTCCGATGATTCACCGTCGCGTTTCAAACTGCCGAAACGCTTGATTCATCATCGGAAACGGAACGTAGCCATCTGCATACGCGCAGCCTGAGTGTGCCGAAACGCTCGGTTCAACCACGGAAGCGGAATTGAGCCGATGCAATCGCACAGCCACCCTTTGCCAGAGAAGAGGCGAAGGATGGGGCACCCGAGCATTGTGGAGTCGTCGGATGCGGGGTATGTACTGAAATGCAACAGGTTACCGGCGAGGGGCGGGGCGAATTAATGGGTTGAATCCGGCGGGAGGGGGTAGAATCTAAGAATACTAAGCCTGATTTCCGGTCTACGACCGGGAAGGGTGAGGTGTCCGCTGGTGACAGGGCGGGGCAGGAAGCGTCACACGAGTGGCTGGCGCTGCCGCCAAGGAGAGAAAGACGTTGAATTCGGCCGTGAAGCAGATCGTGATATGGGTGCTCATCGTCACCAGCCTGGTGGTGCTGTGGCAGTTCGCCCTGAAGTCGGCCGGAGTGGGCCATGAGAAGCAGGTCAACATCAGCGAGCTGATCACGGACGCGAACGCGGGGAAGATCAACGACGTCACCATCAACGGGAACGAGGCGACAGGGCACTACAAGGGCGGGGACAAGGACGGGTTCCACGCCATCGTGCCGCCGGGTTACAGCGGACTGTACGACACGCTGTTCAAGGACGGCGTGAGCGTGAACATCAAGGACCAGCAGGCGAACGCGTGGGTGGGATACCTGTTCAACCTGGCGCCGATTGTGCTGGTGTTCGGGTTGTTCCTGTTCATGATGCGGCAGATGCAGAGCGGCGGGAACAAGGCGATGAGCTTTGGCAAGAGCCGCGCGCGGCTGCTGAGCATGCAGCAGAAGAAGATCACGTTCAAGGACGTGGCCGGGGTGGACGAGGCCAAGGAAGAGCTGAAGGAGATCATCGAGTTCCTGCGCGAGGCGCAGAAGTTCCAGCGGCTGGGCGGGCGGATTCCGAAGGGCGTGCTGCTGGTGGGGCCTCCGGGAACGGGCAAGACGCTGTTGGCGCGGGCGGTGGCGGGCGAG
>Ga0316222_1001975_pt1 | contig 23151 bp, 21 predicted proteins | sample TBH18011metaG_FD_206008 | JGI IMG/M metagenome (GOLD analysis project Ga0316222, IMG submission 206008) | Freshwater microbial communities from Trout Bog Lake, Wisconsin, USA - TBH18011 | ecosystem: Environmental > Aquatic > Freshwater > Lake > Hypolimnion/Profundal zone | place: USA: Wisconsin... | reverse complement strand
GCCCCCGCCACCGCCCAAGCCTCCCCCGCCCCCGAAGACGGTCGCCGAAAAATTATAAAGCACGGTGTAACCGGAGCCATCCGTGTTCACCTTGAAAACCGTGCCGGCATAGTTGCTGCCGCCGCTCGCCGTGGTGCCGTACAGCACATTGCTTTGCAGCACCATCCCGCCGTTCGGGCTGCCGCCGTCACTGGTGGTGAACGGGGTGAAATTATGCAGGTTGGTGAACGTCTGCCCGGAGGCCGCCCCGGCCAAAGTCAGCAGGGAAAGTCCGGTGAGCACAGCCAGTTTGGGAAGGCAGGTTTTCATATGATTGGATTTTATGGCAGGAACGCGATTCGAAGTCTTAACACTTCCGATCAGCCTGACAGGCTTGCATGCAATAGGACAGCAAAGCCTATAAGGAGAATGCTTGAAGTTATTTTACCTGATAATTATAAAAAGTAAACCGACTTTCCCGGTTCTGCCCGCAAACGGCTGTCCCTGTGGAAAATCCGGTCCCTTATCCCGGGCCGCGCCCATCCGTTCAACTTCACCCTAATAAGTTCCGCCCCGCCCGCAAGAGTTTTTCCACATCCGCATCCGACCGTCCCTCCGCATAGATCCGCAGCACCGGTTCCGTGCCCGAACCGCGCAGCATCAGCCACGTGCTGTCTGCCGCCACGAATTTCACCCCGTCGCGCGCGTCCACCCGCGCGAGCGGACTCCGCAGCAGCTTCGCCGGCGGATTCGCCTGCAAGCGCGCCATCAACGCCGCCCGCTGCTCCAGCGGATAATGCGCGTCATACCGCGCATACCGGTGCGGGCCGAATTCCCGCTCCAGCTTTGCCCAGAGTCGGTTCACGGAAATCCTCTCCATCGCCAGCAGCTCCAGGAGGAACAGCCCCGCCGCCAGACCGTCGCGCTCGGGGATATGGTTCGCGAATCCCACCGACCCGCTCTCCTCCGCGCCGAACAGCGCGCCGGGCTTCATCAGTTCGGGCGCGATGAACCGGAAGCCGATGCCCACCTCCGTCAGCGGCAGGTTCCAGGCCGCGCACATCTTGTCCACCATCGCCGTGGTGTTGAACGTCTTCGTGACCGTCCCGCGCCCGCCCCGGTTCCGCACCAGATGATGCAGCAGCAGCGCGATCACCTGCTGGTTCGTCAGCGGCCCGCCCCGACCGTCCATCGCGCCGATGCGGTCCGCATCGCCGTCCGTGACCAGGCAAATATCCTGCGGATTTTTCCGCAACTGCGCCCCGCCCAGAACATAATTCTTCGGCAACGGCTCCGGACAGATTCCGCCGAACAAGACATCGTGCTTCCCGTTCAACGTCGTGACCCGGCAACTCGTCCCCGCCAGCAAATCCTCAAACACGCCCGCCCCCACGCCAAACAAGGCATCATGCGCCACCCGCAATTTCGACTGCGCGATCAGCTTGAAATCCACGAGTTTTTTGATCGCCCGGTAATGCGCCGGCCGGATATCCGAAATCAGAATGGGGGAACTGCCCGCCGCCCGCCGCACCGGTTGGCGATCCAGAAAATTTTCCACGGCCGAACACTCCGCCGGCCCGCTCGACCCGCCGAACCACGACTTCAGTTTGAATCCGTTGAACTCCGGCGGATTGTGGCTGGCCGTGATCATCACCCCGCCCACCGCGCCGAGCTGTTTGACCGCGAAGGAGACACACGGTGTCGGCGTCGGCGCGGGGGTAAGGATGACTTGAAAACCGTTCGCGGCGAAGACCTCCGCCGTGAGTTGCGCGAAGCGGTCGGAGAAAAACCGGCGGTCGTAGCCCACCACCGCCTTGTGTGCGCGCCCGAACAGTTCCGATTGCGGATCGGCGATGCCGGCCGCCCAGGCATCCGCCGTGGCCTGCGCCACGCGCGCAACATTGGCGAACGTAAAGCCCTCCGCCATCACCGCCCGCCAGCCATCCGTGCCAAATTTGATCTTCGTCACGACTCCAGCTTCGCAAAAGCCCGCCCGGCCGGAAAGGGGAAACCAAAGGCGGGGGAATCAAACGCAGAGACGTTGAGTCTCCTGCCTTACAATCCCAAATCCGCCAGCCCGGGATCGTTCGCCAGCGCGAACTTCCGCATCTTCTTCACGGCCGCCGACATATTGTGCTGCCGGAACAACGCCGTGCCCGCCACGAACGTATCCGCCCCGGCGCGGGCACATTCGCCCACCGTGTCAAAATTGATGCCGCCGTCCACCTCGATGCGATAGTTCAGCTTCCGCTCCGTGCGCCACGCCAGCGCCTGCTGGATCTTCGGCACCGTCTCATGGATGAACGACTGCCCGCCGAAGCCCGGGTTCACCGTCATCACCAGCACCATATCAATCATGTCCAGGTAGGGTTGAACTTCGGCGATGCCCGTGGGCGGATTCACCGCCAGCCCCACTTTCTTCCCGAGCGACCGGATTTTCCAGAGCAGCGGACGCACCCGTTCGCCCAGTTCCACGTGGATGATGATCTGGTCCACCCCCGCCTTCACGAACGGTTCCAGCAGAATCTCCGGCTTGGAACACATCAGGTGCGCATCAAAAAACATTTTGCTCTGCGGCCGCAATTGCGCCACCAGCGCGGGGCCGAAAGAGATGTTCGGCACGAAATGACCGTCCATGATGTCCAGGTGCAGCCATTCCGCGCCCGACTTGCCGGCGCGTTCGACTTCCTTCCCCAGACGGGTGAAGTCCGCGGCCAGCAACGAGGGAGCGATAATCATGCGCCGAAGTCTAGTGAAAGCCCCCGGCGGAATAAAGACCGGAAAGCACAAGCCAAACCGAAATCAAACCGCCCGAACCGTCAAATCTTTCGGCGGTCACCCTTCCCGGCAAACAGCTTCACCAAAACCCACGCCAAGCCGAAAAGCAAACCGAAGGCGACCACGAACGCACCCACATTCAGGAGGATTTCGCCCAAGGAATCCCAATCACCGGCCAGCAGGGCCGTGACCGAGCCAAAGACCACCAACCCCGTCACCCCCCAAGCGGTCAGGCGGGCCTGCTGCTGCTGATATTTCGGATGTTCTTCCCACATCATGGCCGATAATTGAATATCCCGCCGGCCCGCCAGGTTTGCCAATATTATTTTGCCAGCCACAGCACCTGCCCGTGCGAATCCGTGCCGCCATCGCTCCGCACCCGCGCGCGGATGAGGCAGTCATTGTTCGCACCGGCCCCGGCGGGCAGATGCAGGCGGTACACATTCTCGTTGCTCGGCTTGCCGGCATAGCCGTAATGATCATCCCGCGCGAGTTCCTTGCCGTCCGCCACCAGCGCCACCCATTGGACATCCAGCCGGTGCGCCCCCTTGGCATATTGAAAAATCACCCGCTGCAACCGGCGCAACACCTCCGGCGTCACCCGCCATTCCAGCGTCTTCCATTCCGTGGCCATCTCCGCCGGCGTCCAGTCGCCCACAAACTCACCGGTCTTCTCCGGCGGCGGTGCCGGCCAGCTCTTGGCAGTAGCAATCAATTCATTCGCCGCCGCCACGGGATCGGAAAACGGCGCGCACGGGCTCACCCCCGAACTCCGCACCCACTGTTCCTCCCAGGCCTTCCGCGCGAACGGTTGCCCGCTTTTCAGCCCCGCGAAATACCGCGCCATCCGCTCCCGATAAAAATCCCGGATCAGCCCGCTCCAGATGCGCGCGGAATAATCATTGATCGGCGGCCCCCAGACGGTCACCAACCGGCGGGCGTTCTCCTCGTAATAATCCTTTTCCGCCGCCGTGGTGCCATGCGCACGTGCGAACGCCAGCCAGCGCTCCAGCCGGTCGATGGGATGCGACTCAAGCAGCCGGTCCATGCCCGTGAGCAATTCCAGCCCATGCGCCGCCGCCGCGTCCCGCTCCGGCGCATCCCCCGCATCGTCCGCCTGCTTGGCCGCGCGAAACCATTCGTCCGCCTTCAAGCCCAGGTAGATCGAAGCCATCTCAATGGCATCCGCCCGGTACAGCGGCGACCCGCCCAGTTCGCCGTCCGCCGCGAGCAACGATTCCACCCCGCTGAAGAATTTCGGATCATGGTTCACCGAGCCGTTGAAACCGCCCGTCTGCCAGCCGAACCGCGGATGGTCCGTGAACGTCCCGTAACAGCTCTGCCGCAGCAAATCCCACCCGGTTTGCACGGCCGGCGGACACGCCCCGTAACGGTCCGTGCAATATTTTCGCACCCAGTCATCCAGTTTCACCGGCCCGGACTGCCACGCCACATCGGACAGCAATTCATAGATCACCTCGTTGTTCTCGATGCCTTCCGGGGCGAAGCCAAACCCTGTCTCCCGCCCGCGCCCGGCGGAGGCCAGGGTGTGCGCCGGGTCGGTCGCGTAAAAATCCAGCACGCCGGTGTACGCCGTCTTGCCGCCCATGTTCGGGATCACGCTGTAGACCCACGGCTTGCCGAAATAGCCGTCGAACTGCTCCCAGTTCGCGCCATTGTTCCAGAAAATGCCGTTGTAATCGTTCGCCAAATCGAGGATGAGCATCCGGTCATCCGGCACGCGACTGCCGAGTGCCTTCACCGTGTCACGATTCCAGATATCCCGTTGGTAGCCGAACATCCAGCCCTGCACCGCCCAGACCGCCTGCGGATCGCCGGCGGCGATGGACCGGTAGATGGCCCCGCCGTAATCCGCCAGCAGTTCCGTGACGGGTTTGCCGGTCTTGGGCAACTGCATCTCATTAAAGCTGTCCGCCAGAAAATACCGCGCCGGGCCGAACTCCTTTTCCCACTCCTGCACATAGGTCCGCCCGATCTCGGCGAACAGCGGCGAATCCGGCGCCAGCAGCCAGGCGTGGTTCTTTTTCGGGAATCCCGCCCAGTCCAGCTCGTGCAATTCAATCTCCGGGTGCAGCCGTTTCAACGCCGGCGGCACAAACCCGCCGAACGCCGGCACGATGGGCGTCATCCCCAGTTCCCGCATGCGCGCGAGAATCCGGTGTTGCAGCACCACCTGGTCCGCGTTCCAGCCGGCCGGCAGCGGCCCGTCCAGGCCCGTGACATTGCCCATGCGCTGCCACGGCAAGTGCGCCGGCCCGGTGTAAAAGGAAGCGATCTCCGCCGGGGTCAGCCCGGCTTGCTGCCACACCCGTTCGCCGATGGCCTCGGTCCCGACCAGCGCCAGCGGCATATTGATGCCATGCAGCGCCATCCAATCCAACTCCCGCTCCCAGCGTTCCCAAGTCCAGTACGGCATCGTGTAGCCATAGGTCACCACATTGAGATAATAGCGGTGTTCATACGGACAAACCACCCGCCGCGCCGGGGCATCCGGCCAGACCGCCGGAATGGCCACCCGGTCGCCGGTCCAGGCGGCGATGCCGAGACCGGCGGATTTCAGGTAATCATAAAATCCCCGGTCCAAGGCCACCGGGCTGCTGCCGCGCACCGTGAGCACGCCGTTCGAGGCGACCGTCTCAAACACATCGTTTCCCCCGGCAGCAGGAATGATCGCGAGCCGGATCTCCGCCGCCCGGCTGCCGATCAACCGTTCCAGAACGGCACGCGCGGCCGCTTCCGGGGCCGACCCGCGATCGGCCCCCCGCGACGTCATCGGGGTCACCAGCAAGACAAACAGCCCCAGCCCCAGGCTCAGACCCGAAACCATCAATAGTTTAAATGACATAGGGAAGCGCAATCGAATTGATGCGCGCAGTTTGCCGTCACCGCCGGCAATTGCAACCCCCATTCCAGCCGGTCCTGCCCGCGCCTCCCCCCCCTCCGCCACCCCCGCAACGAATCCCCGATACAACGAGGCAACCATGCAACCAAGCAACGCCTAAATTGGCATTTGACACCCGGCTTTATTTTACTAGAATGAGCGACTCTTTTTATTAACGAATAAATTACAGCTATGCCGAACACCAAGTCAGCCGAACGCCGGATGCGCAACAGCGCCCGCAAACAACTTCAGAACAGCAGCGTGCGCTCCAAGCTCCGCCGGCTGGAACGGGAATACCGTGCCGCAGTGAAGGGTGGCAAGAAGGACGAAGCCGCCAAGCTGCTCCCCGGTGTGCATTCCGCCTATGACAAAGCCGTGAAGACCGGCGTGGTCGGCCGCCCGACGGCCAATCGCAAAAAATCCCGCCTGGCGCTGTCACTCAAGAAGTGATTGCGGCCAGCCGAAATGACTTTTGAACCAAACCCGCCGCAGTCCTCTGCGACGGGTTTTTCCTTTGGCACCGGGCCGGCGGCGGACTTTTCACTTTTTTTATACAAATCCGCGTTCGGAGGTGTCTATTGGTTGAAACTGTGAGTCATCCCGGACAATCCAACTGGTGCGAAACGCTCTACGCCGCCAAGGCGACCGAGCTCGTTTTGTACGGCCGGGCCCTCGGTTTGGGCCACGGCGAGGCCGAGGACGTTCTGCAAGAGACGTTTATCGCGCTCATGCAACTGCCGGATGCCCCGGAAAAACCGGAGCACTACTGCATGCGCAGCTTCCGGAACCGGGCCCTGAACTACCGCCGGACCCTCTGGCGGCGGCTGACCCGGGAATGGGAATCTCTCCGCTGGTTTGAACGCACCCCGGAAGAATCCCCCGCCGAACGCGCCGCCATGGCCTGCCTGGCCGAACTGCCTCTGGATCAGCGGGAAGCGATTGTCCTGAAAATCTGGCATGACTGCACGTTTGAGGAGATTGGAGGATTGCTGGATATCTCCCCGAACACCGCCGCGGGCCGTTATCGTTATGGCCTGCAAAAAATCCGGCAAAAACTGGAGAACGCCTATGAAAACGGACGAGACGAACTTGACGGAAGCCCAATTACGCTCCTGGCGGCCGCGTCGCCCCTCACCCCGGGTTGAACGCCAGCTGTTTGGCCGGCCAGCCACCAGCCGGGGCCGGGTCTGGCTCTGGAGCAGCTTGGTACCCGCCACCGCCTGCGCCATTTTGACACTTATGGCCGGACTGGCCACCCCGGACAATAGCGACCGTTATCCGGGATTTCCGGGGATGCTCCGGGCCGCTTTGAGCAATTCCGATAGTGCGGCCTATGTGTCCGGCGGCGATTCCGTCCCCCAGAACCATGTGTCCTCCGTCAGTTTTGATTGCACAAATCACGGCAACTCCTATTCTATTCTGGCTTTTGCGTCCACCAATCTGAGCAACTGAGCACCAATCCATTTTTAATCCTAGTTTTAATTCAATTTTAGCAACCAAGAAAGTCATCCATGGAAACGCCGAACCCCAACGCCCCCAAAATCCCCGCCACCAAACCGAAGGACCCGGCGACCCCGGCCACCTCTGCCGCGCCGGCCACCCCGGTGAAAGTGCCGCCCCTGTTCCGGCCCGTGGACTGGCTGGCCATGCTGATCACTTTCATCATCGTCTGGGGGGTCTATCTTTACACCCTCGCGCCGGAAGTCACTCTGGAAGACAGCGGCGAGCTTTGCACCGGTTCTTTCTACGCGGGCATTCCGCATCCGCCCGGCTACCCGTTCTGGGCCATCTACAGCTGGCTCTGGACGGTCATCCTGCCGTGGGGCAACGTCGCCTGGCGCGTCGAGGTGGGCGAATCCTTCGGGGCGGCGATGGGCTGCGGCTTTGTGGCCATCATGGTGTCCCGCGGCAGCAGCATGCTGATCGAAGGCATTGAAGCGCTGAAGGAAGTGACCAAGAAGTGGGAAACCGCGATTTGCGCCATCTCCGGCCTCGTGGCGGGTTTGCTGATCGGGTTTGACGGGTTTGTCTGGAGCGAATCGGTCGCCATTAACCGCATCTCCCTCTTCGCCGTGCCGTGGCTGGCGTTGGTGCTCCTGCTCATGATGCGCTGGGCCTACGCGCCCAATCAGCGGCGCTTCCTGTACATGGCCATGCTGTGCTACGGCATCTGCGCCACGATTCACCAAACCCTGATTTTGAGCGTGATGGGCGTGGAAGTGCTCATCGCCCTGGTGCAGCCCAAGCTGGGCCGCGACCTGATTCTGGTCAACTGCGCGGGCTATCTCCTCGGCCTCGCGTGCATGGGCTCGGTCCCGGCCATGCAGAACATGACGTTCATCGAACAGGTGCTGTTCCACATCGTCGGCATCAGCTCCCTCGCCTCCGGCATCTGGCTGTGCGCCCTCACGAAGGGCATCGGCTCCGAATGGAAATCGGTCATCATCGTCATCGTGATGGGTTTTGTGGGGATCTCCTTCTACTTCTACGAACCTATCTCCGGCATGACCGTCCCGCCCATGCAATGGGGTTATCCGCGCGAAGTGGAAGGCTTCTTCCACGCCCTGAGCCGCGGCCAGTATGAAAGCGTCCATGGCACGAACATCTTTCAGGACCCCATGCGGTTCGTGAACCAGGTGATCTACCTGTTCCTCGGTCTCTCGCAGTCCTTCAGCTGGGTGTTCATGTTCATCGGCATGCTGCCCTTCCTGTTCATCCACCGCATGCACAAGCGCGAACGCTCCTGGATCATCGGTCTGACCTCCATTTACCTGTGTCTCTCGGTGCTGCTGGTCATCCTGCTGGACGTGACCATGGACCGTTCCTCGGCAGACCTGAACGAGGTGTTCTTCACGGCCTCGCACATGCTCTTTTCCATCATGATCGGGCTGGGCCTGACCCTGCTGGTGGCCTACATGGCCACCCACTATGAAAAATTCCGCATGTGGGGGCTCATCGGCGGAGCGATTGCGATTGTGATCGCCATCGTCTTCGGTCTCAACGACGCCGTGGGCAAGCTGTTCTTCGGCCCGGCCGGGAAAGTCGGTTTGCTGGAGATGCCGCATTGGATCGGCCAAGCCTTCCGCCCGCACCAATACAACCTGCCGGTGGTCGCCAACCTGATCTTGGTGCTCATCCCGGTGATCTTCGTCGTCGCCCTGCTGGTTTACCGCCAGCGCGGGCCGGTCGCCATTGTGCTCGGCTTGTTCCTCGCCATGCCGCTGTATTCCGCCGTCAATCACTGGTACAAGAGCGAACAGCGCGACCATTGGTTCGGTTATTGGTTCGGCCATGACATGTACACCCCGCCCTTCCACATCTACCCGGAGATGACCCGCGACGCCATCCTCTTTGGCGGCACCGACCCCGGCCGTTTCTGCCCCACCTACATGACGTTCTGCGAAAGCTTCACGCCTCATAACTGCCAGCCTCTCGAGGACCAGAAGTTCGACCGCCGCGATGTCTATGTGATCACGCAAAACGCGCTGGCTGACGGCACCTATCTCGAATACCTGCGCTCGCAATACAACCGCAGCAAGCAGATCGACCAGCCGTTCTTCAGCGAGCTGTCCAAGTATGCCTTCAGCCTGGCCGTCCATACCTGGCGCAAGGCCGTGGGCAGCGCCATCGATGGCAGCGTCACCAAAGACACCGATCCCGGCACCCGGGCGAGCCTGAACCAGAGTGAAAACAGCGAGTGCCAGGACATCGCCAACGGCGGCCTCTACGGGGTCATCAACAGCTGTCTCTTCACCCTGCTGGACAAGCCGTTCACCGCCTGGGGCGCCCATGTGGAAAAACGCCGCCGCGCCGAGGGCGTCTACCCCCCGAAGGAGATCTACATCCCCTCGCCGGAAGATTCCCAGCAGAGTTTCCAGAGCTACACCGAGGACGCCGCCCGGCGCCAAGCCTTGGGCCAGCTCAAACCCGGCGAAGAAGTGCATGAAGAAGGCGGGCGCGTTTCCGTCTCCGGCCAGGTGGCGGTGATGGAGATCAACGGCCTGCTGTGCCGGACCATTTTTGATCACAACCCCACGAACGAGTTCTTCGTGGAAGAAAGCTTCCCGCTGGACTGGATGTATCCGTATGAGACCCCCGCCGGCATCATCATGAAAATCAACCGGAATCCGCTCCCGGAACTTCCCCTGGAAGTGTTCCAGAAAGACCATGCCTTCTGGACCAACTATTCCACCCGCCTGAACGGCAATTGGCTCACCTACGACACCACGGTGCAGGACATCGCCAAATTCGTGGACAAGACCTACATCGGGAACAACCTCGACGGCTTCATCGGCAATCCCAAGTTCCTGCGGGACGACGACGGCCAGAAGGCCTTCTCCAAGCTGCGCAGTTCCATCGCCGGCATGTATGCCTGGCGTTGCAGCCCCTCGTGCCCGGCGGAATACCGCCAGAAATCCAAGGCCACCCAGGATGCGCTCGTCCGCGAGACGGACTTCGCCTTCAAGCAATCGTTCGCGTTCTGTCCGTACAGCCCGGAAGCGGTGTTCCGGTATGTGCAGTTCCTCCTGCAATTCGGCCGGCTGGATGACGCCATCGTCGTGGCCAAAACCTGCCTCAAGCTGGACCCGTTCAATACCCAGATCAGCGGGCTGATCACCAACCTGAACCAGATGAAAGATCAGGGCGGCGTGCCCGTGCAGTCTGAATCCCAACTGGACCAATTGGAAGCGGCCGTCGCAAAAGACCCGAACGACCTGAAGGCGTCGTTCGACCTGGGCCGCGCCTATTTCCAGACCCGGCAGAATGACAAGGGCTTCGCCATCTTCGACCGGATCCTGGCCAGCCCCGCCGTTGACTACAGTGAAGTGGCGGCCATCGCCTCCATCTGCGCCCAGTTGAACAAACTGGACAAGCTGGAAGACGCGCTGAAAAAGCTGGTCGTCCTGCGGCCCGACCAGCCGGAAGCCTGCTACGACCTCGCGGCGTTGCAATCCGTGCTCGGCAAGCCGGATGATTCTTTGAAGAGCCTCAAGGTGGCGCTGGACCAGAGCGCCGCCCGCCTCCGCAAGGATCCCAAGGCCGGCAACCTGCTCCTCACGAACCAGCACGACAACCGGTTCGACCCGGAACGCAAGCTGCCGGCCTATCAGGCCCTGCTCTCCCATTATTGACAGCCTCCCGGCCCGTCTCCGGATGCGCGGTTGCCGAGCAACCGCGCATCTGCTATTTTATACCTTCAATGTTTGGCCGCAAAACGCCCATGAGCAAAGAAAAAGACAATCAATCAGCCCCGGAACCGGCGGAAGCCGCCGCCGCGCAACCCCTTTCCCCCGAACAGTTGGACGAGCTTCAAAAGCGCGCCGCCAAGGCGGATGAAAACTGGGAACGGCTCGTCCGCGTGACCGCCGACCTGGAGAATTTCAAGAAGCGTGCCGCCCGTGAGAAGATTGAGGCCGCCCAATACGCCAGTTTCTCCCTGCTGCAAAAACTGCTGCCGGTGCTCGATAATTTCGAGATGGCGCTGGTGGCCGCGCAATCGGCGCAGGGCGACAAGCTGGCGTCCTTCCAATCCGGCGTGACGATGATCCAGCAGCAGCTCAAAGGCGCGCTGGTGGACACGGGCCTGGAAGAGATCGATGCCATCGGCAAGCCGTTCGACCCCGCCGTGCACGAGGCCGTTTCCCAGCAGGAATCGGCCACGGTGCCGGAAGACCACGTCATGCAACAATTGCGCAAGGGCTACAAGGTGAAGGAGCGCCTGCTGCGCCCCGCCACGGTCATCGTGGCCAAAGCCCCGGCCGAAACCCCGGCGGACACGGAGTAAGCCATGGCGAAACGCGATTATTACGAGGTGCTCGGCGTCGCCCGCGGGGCGAGCGATGAGGAAATGAAAAAGGCCTACCGCAAGCAGGCCATCAAGTTTCATCCGGATAAAAACCCGGGCGACAAGCAAGCCGAGGAGAATTTCAAGGAATTGAGCCACGCCTACGAGGTGTTGAGCGACCCCCAAAAGCGCGCCGCCTACGACCAGTACGGTCACGATGCCTTTGACCCGCGCGCGCGCGCCCGGGGCGGCGGCGGGGCCGGCGCCGGCTTTCACGATCCGTTCGACATCTTCCGCGAAGTCTTCGGCGGCGCCGGCGGTGGCGGCGGCGGGAGCATCTTCGAAAACCTGTTCGGCGGGCAGCAGAACCCCTCCGGCCCGCAACGCGGCGACGATTTGCGCTACGACCTCGCGATCACGCTGGAAGAGGCGGCGCTCGGCTGCGAAAAGGAGATTTCCCTCACCAAACCCTCGCCCTGCGAGGATTGCCGGGGTTCCGGCGCGGAGCCCGGCTCCAAGATCCGCACCTGCGGCACTTGCGGCGGCCGCGGCCAGGTGTTGACCTCGCGCGGCATCTTCAGCATCGCCCAGACCTGCCCGCATTGCAAAGGCCAGGGCCAGACGCTGGAGAAGCCCTGCAAAGGCTGCCACGGCGAAGGCAAACGCGACCGGACCACCAAGATCAAGCTGCGCATCCCCGCCGGCGTGGAGAACGGCACGCGCCTGCGCTCCCAAGGCAACGGCGAGGCCGGCTTCCGCGGCGGCCACACCGGCGACCTGTATGTTTTCCTCGCGGTCAAGCAGCACGAAATTTTTGTCCGGGAAGGTGACGATCTGCTCTGCGAAGTGCCGATCAGTTTCGTGCAGGCCACGCTCGGCACGGAAATGGAAGTGCCCACCCTGGAAGGCCAGGCGACCATCAAGATTCCCGCCGGCACCCAGCCCGGCACGCTGCTCCGCCTGAAGGGCCGGGGCGTGAAGAATCTCCAGGGCTACGGCCAGGGCGACCTCCACGTGCGCGTGCAGGTGGAAGTGCCCGCGCACCTGAACAGCGCCCAGCGCGCGAAGCTGCAGGAGTTCGCCGAGCTGTGCGACGGCAAGGAAGCGCCGCTGGCGCGGGGTTTCTTCGAGAAGGCGAAAAAATTCTTCAAGTGAGAGGCATGCCATGCACCGCTTTTACCTCCCGCCGGACCGCTGCCGCGAATCCGTTCTGACGCTGGGCGGACGCGAGGCGCATCACGCGCTCCACGTCCTGCGGGTGAAACGCGGCGAGCCCGTCACCATCCTGGACGGTGCGGGCGGAGTCTATTTGTGCGACCTGGAATCGGCGGGCAAAGACTCGCTCACCCTCGCGGTAAAATCCAGGCAAACGGTTCCGCCCCCGCCCTGCCCCATCAGCCTGCTGGTGGCGATTCCCAAGGGCAAAATCATCGAGGATATCATCCCCAAGGCGGTGGAACTGGGTGCCCATCGCATCGTCCCCCTGCTCACGGAACGCGTGGTCACGCAACTGGATGCCGCCGGCGCGGAAGCCAAGCGCGAGAAATGGCAGCAGACCGCCGTGGAAGCCATCAAGCAATGCGGCGCGGCGTGGCTGCCCAAGCTGGCGACACCCGTTTCGCTGACGGACTTTCTGGCACGCCAGGAAGCCTTTGAACTGCCGCTGGTGGGTTCGCTGCAAACGGCGCGCCGGCATCCGCGCGAATGGCTTCGCGACTTCGAGACGCAACACGGCCGGCGCCCCCGGAGCGCGGCCATCTTCATCGGCCCGGAAGGCGATTTCACGGCGGCGGAGCTGCAGCAGATCGAGTCGGCCGGGGCCAAACCCATCACGCTCGGCGCGCTGACATTGCGCGTGGAGACGGCGGTGATTTATTGTCTGTCGTTTTTGAATTACGAGCTGGCGGGATGTTGACGGCAAACGCCGATTCTTTTTCAAGCATCCCTTCAGCTTATGTCACTTGACTCGCAAAACTTAAGACCGATTACATTTCAAGGCGTCACCTTCCCTGCTTCGCTGATGGGAATTTCCATTTTGGCCCCGGTGCTGGACATTAAAGACGGCGAAGTGATTGATTGGATATTGAAACTCTCAACCTGTCGCGGTATGGAAAAGAGCGCCCCGGCGGAGTATTGCATTCGTTGCGCACAAAAGACTGTTGATATGCTGCTGGAAAATCGTCAGCGGGTACTGACTGGGATCCGCGACCGGCTCAACCCACACGGCTTTGACGCTAGCGATACCTATCGTGATTGGATCATAGCACTTCAGGAAATTATCCATTTGAGCACGGACGTTGACGGCGATTGCCTTTGGTCAGCACCGCCCCACCCGGAGGACATGAAGCCAGACGACTGGAAACGCCTGATGCTGGCACTTGAGCGAAAACGAGCCGAGTTGAATGAACCTGAAGCATGATAAATCAACCCAAGCACTCCCACTTCATCTGCTCCTTCCTCATCGTCTGTCTTGGGGCCTGGACTTGCCGGGGCGAGGTGACGGAACATTCCAACGGATTGCACGGGTATATCGGATTCAGCGCGGCGCGGCCGCCGGCGGGGGGCGGGTATGGCGCGGGCGTGGGATTTTATTCGGCGGTGTGGTCGCTCATTGACCGGCCGCTGGCGGATTTTCAGATCGGGCTGGCGGGCACTTGGATCACACCGGAAAACGCGGATGACAAGGATACGCCCCTCGCGCCGCCGGGCACGCTGGCGCGGTCGTGGCCGGAGCGGGGACCAACCTGGGAGAGCGTGTTCCAAACGGTGGAGGGCGGGCTGGGCTACTGGGCGGGCAATCATTTCCGCTACGGGCCGCCGAAATTCAGCATGAACGGCACGCCGCAAGGATACGACTACGAGGTGGGTTCGCCGGGCTGGGCGTTTTTCCGGGGCAGCCAGGCGCTGCCGGACCGCCGCCTGGGTATCGCGCAACTCAGCAACCGCCTGCTGATTCCGCCGGATGGATTGCCCTTTGCCGGCCAGCCCCACGGCGAATTTCTCGGCTACAGCTGGATGGCCCTGCCCTTCACGGAACCCACGGCGGGCGAACTGCCCACGGGGGACCAGAGCTGGACGTGTTTTCTGAACGCGGGCAATTTCAAGGGACCGATCGCTTTTTATATTCCGGAGACGTGGAGCAAAATCGGGCAGGTTTTGCATTACCCGTATGATTTCGGCCGGGGTTTGGATGCGCGTGCGGGCAATGTGGGCGGCGGCGCGATGGAACTCAACACGGTGCCGCGCTTCGATGCGCCGGATGCGGGTGGCACGGTGTACTCAAAAATCCCGAAACTGCAATTCCCGGTGGATGACACGGGCAAATGCGTGCTGGTCCAGGATGTGACGTACTACACGAAGTCGGCGCTCTATGACGCGGTAAAGGCGTGGCGCGACGGCGGGCCGGCCTGCACGGGACGGTTCGACGATCGAGGCGCCTGGAAAGCGAAGCTGACGACGCACACGACGCACTTTGACCAGGACCGCAAAAAGATGACCGGCGTGGAAAAGGTGTTCGATACACGGGTGTTTGACGGCAATGCGTGGGGTCTGGAATGGTTTCCGGGCGCGGCGGGATTGCCGGGGGTGTTTCCGCAGTATTTCAAACGGGTCGGGGACACTTGCGTGGCAGTACCGGCGGAAGCGGTGCCGGCGGAGACGGGATTGCGGACGCAGGAGTTCCGGCTGGCGGAACCGGGCAAAGCCTATTTCTCACCGGAGACAGGGGCGTGGAGCGAACCCGGACCGAAGCGCGGGCCTTTCTCGGTGAAGCTGGCGGATGGTTCGGTGGTGACGTATTCGTGGTATCGGTTCGTAGACCAGCCGTCGTTCCAGCAATACCACTGGAGCGCGGCGAAGAAAGCGGCTTTGCAGCAGCTGGTGGAAAAGATTCACGCGAGCTGGCGGATCAATGGCGAATACATGGCGCCGCCCAGCCAGGGCACGCTGGTGAACCTAGACCCGGCGCTGCTGGTGACGCCGCCACCGGGTTTGGAGACAGGGTATGTGCCGATTGTGACCGGCCAAAAGTAATCAGCAAATATCCGGGGAGGTGGGAACGTTCCCGTGCGGTAGCGCCCAGCCGGGAGCGGACGAAAGCGGATCGCCGACGGAGCGCGGCTGTGGCAAAGCCCAGCCGCAGCGCGTGATACTTCGAGAATTGTGGATTAACGCCCAATCTTGTTCTTCGCGGAAGCGGGGCGGCGGTCTTTCAGACACGCCGCGAAACAACACCTGGAGCGTTTTAAATAATAGTGTAGCCGTTCGGAGCGAGGATTTTTGGGTTTGGGCGAGGCTTTGGCGAAGGCGCAGGTTTGAAACCCTGTCACTGAGCCGAAACGAAGCCCAAACCCCAAAAGACCGCTCGCCAGTGGTCCCCAACCGAACGGCTACAATATTATTTAATACGCTCTGGCGGCATGTCCCCTGCCTTTGCTTCCCCGGTTTGCATCCCGAACCTTCTGTGATTAGACTGTGACCGTGAACTTTGCCGACAATTTATTCGGGATCCGCCAGCGCATGGCGGCGGCCTGCGGCCGGGCGGGGCGGGACGTGGCGTCCGTCAGCCTGCTCGCGGTGTCCAAGTCGCATCCGCCCGAGGCCATCGAGGCGGCGGTGGCGGCGGGGCAACTGCTCTTCGGTGAGAACAAGGTGCAGGAGGCGAAAGCGAAGATTCCGCTCTCGCCGGGCCGGGCCCGATGGCAATTCATCGGGCATTTGCAATCAAACAAAGTCCGGGACGCGGTGGAGCTGTTTGAGCTGATCCAAGGCGTGGATAGCCTGGCGCTGGCGACGGAAATCTCCAAGCGCGCCGTGGCGGCCGGCAAGACGATGCCGGTGCTGCTGGAAGTGAACGTGGCGGGCGAGGCGAGCAAGTTCGGCTACCCGCCGGAAAAGTTGCTGGCGGAACTGGCGGCGCTCAACGCCCTGCCTCGCCTGGAGATTCACGGGCTGATGGCGATTCCGCCGTACACGCCGGTGCCGGAGAAAGCGCGGCCGTATTTTCAAAAATTGCGGGAGCTGAAAACGGCGGGCGAACAGCTGCTGGGCGTTCCCCTGCCCCAACTGAGCATGGGGATGAGCGGGGATTTCGAGGTCGCCATCGAGGAGGGTTCCACGCTGGTGCGGATCGGCACGGCACTCTTCGGTGAGCGAACATATCAGGCCCGGCCGGTTGCCGGCTGATTTTTTATCGCATATTCCGCAAGTTGAATTATGTTGAGGTATGTTGACCGTTGACCTGTTCAAGCGCGAAGTGGCCGAAGCCGTGAAAAGCTACGACCGCCACGTGGTTTGCCTGGAGAAAACGCCGTGCGAATTCGAGTCGGTATTGAACTCACTGCTCACGAAGGCGATCAAGGCGTATGAAAGCCGGGGCGAAGGCATGCGGCATGGCATCGCGCTGGACCGGCAGGTCACCATCATCCTCAGCCAGAGCGACACCAACCGCCCGCTGTGCGGCATCTATTTCAACCTGCACTCCCCTTACAACAAGGAAGCGCTGCCCAAGACGGTCAAGCCCATGGTGGAGAAGTCCCCCAAACGGGAGGAGTAAGCGCGGTCCGCGGAATCATTCTTCGCGCGCCTCGTCCCCTTTGCGCGCCTCGCCGGAGAGGATGTCGGCCACGGTATTGTCATCCTGCTGGGGACCGGAAACCTTCACCTCGGCGGTCTTCAATCCCTTCCGATAAATGGCAAGATAGCGGCCGGCGGGCAAAGGCTGGCCGCCGGCAAAATTCAGGATGACAAAGCGGCCGGATGCATTCACGCTGAGCACATGCGCGGCGGCAGTCTGTGCCGGGGTGACGATGACGGGGGCCGAGTCCGGAACCGGTGCGGGGGCGGACGGGTGTGGATGGTGAAACCATCCGCACCCGGCCAGCAGGCAGACGGCCGGCAGCAATCCCATCCATGACAGCATTCGCATATGTTCATTAAGCCCGCCCGGGTGGCGCGGGTCAATCCATTCCGCATCCGGAAACCCGGCCGGGGCGACAGGTTTGTGTCGCCCGGCGGCGATTTTCGCTTAAACTTCTGCGCGTGTTGAATCCGTTCCTCCATTGGGTCCCGGCCGGCGGCATCTGGGCGCCGTGGCTGTTCCTGGCGCTATTCCTGGCGTCCTCCTTCCTGCTGCTCTGGCGGCTGGAGGCCCTGGGCGCGGCGGGGTTTCACGGCACGCTGTTGGGAGCTTTGGTGATGCCCTATTGCACCGGCCTGGGCAATCTCATCTTCGCCTTCATCCTGGGGCACGACGGCGGCAGCGGCGCGGACGTGATGGTCAATTCGCTGGTGAATAATCTCACCAACTTCACCGTGGTACTGGGTTTGCCGGCGCTCATCTGGGGCATCAACCTGCGCGCTCCGAAAACCCCGGCCGCCCCGGCCGCGCCCGTGCCGGACGCCGGTTTTCATCGCCGGCTGGAGGTGCTGTTCACCCTCGCGGCGGGCGTGTTTTTCACCGGCTTCGTCTGGGTGATGGGGAGCAAAGGGCGGCTGGATTTCACGGACGGACTGGTCCTGATCGGCCTGTTCCTCTTCTGGCAAAGTTTCCATGTCTTTGAAGCGCTCAAGACGCAGGCCCGCCATGGCCGGCTGCTGCACTGGATGCTGCCGGTGGAGCTGCTGGTCATCCTCATCTCCGCCTACGGCCTCTATGTGAGCACCGGCTGGCTGGTGAACTGGGTGGATCAGCGGGCGACGGGCTTCGTCAGCGTCCAGCACCTGGGCTGGCTGAGCGGCTGGCTGATGGTGCTGCCGAACGCGGTCCTGGCCTTTTACTACGGCTGGCGCCGGCAGCCGGAAGTCGTCTACGCCTCACAGGTGGGCGACGCGCACATCTCCATTCCGCTCTGCCTGGGAGTCTACGCCCTGTTCCGGCCGCTGACACTGCCGACGGTCACCGGCCCCGGTCTGAAATTGCTGCTGGCAGCGATCCTGTTCCACCTGCTTTTCGTCGCCGGAACGGGGAAGCTGCCCCGGCTGGCCGGACTGGCGCTGACGGCCGCCTACGGATATTTCCTCTATGTCGGCTGGTTCCGGTGATTGCCGGAGATTTTGGGTGCAAATAAAACCCGGTTTCCGTAAATTGGCCGGGCCATGAATCCGGCTGAAGCCTCGGAAAACAACCTGAAACCCGGTCCGCCGCCCAACTCCAGTGCCACTGTGTACCGGAACCTGACTTGGGCCTTCCTGGTCGTGGTCATCCTCAGTGCCGGATTCTGCCTGGCTTGGCCGCGCATCGCTAACGCCCATTCCCTGAACGCGCATTGGCCGGACGTCCTGTTCCTCTTCAGCATCACCGCCGCGCTGGGGTTCAACCTCGCCCGCCAGCTGCCCACTCTCAATGTGCTGGCGTCCGCCGGCATCACCTTCCTGATTGGCGGCGTCGTCCAAATCATCGGAACCTACGCCAGCGTGCCGTTCGGCCCGTTTCGTTACAACAAGGAGTTTGACCCCCTCATCTTCGGCCTGGTGCCGGTGCCGGCCCCGGTGGTCTGGGTGGTGCTGATCCTGTCCTGCCGCGGCGTGGCCCGGCTCATCCTGCGCCCGTGGCGCAAGGTCACCAGCTACGGCTTCTGGCTCATCGGCGTCACGGCGGCGCTGGCCATCCTGACCGACCTCGCGGTGGAACCCTACGCCACTTTTGTCCACCACTACTGGTTTTGGGAGGCGACCAAAATCCCGATCACCTGGTATGGCGCGCCCTTGGTGAATTTCCTGGCCGTCGGCTTCGTGGCCCTCGTCATCCTCGCCTTTATCACGCCGCTGCTTATCAACAAGCAGCTGAGCCGCAAAAATGTGCCGGACTTCGATCCGCTCATCGTCTGGACCGTCATGATGATCGTCTTTTCCGTCACCATGGGGGAAGCCGGCATCTGGCGCGCGGTCATCGTGAACGGCGTCATCACCGTGGTCACTGCCGGGTTCGCCCTGCGCGGTTCGCGCTGGTAGGCGGCAACAACTCCAACCTCAGACCAGCCGGGCCACCCGCAGCTTCTCCACGCGCGGACCGTTCATCTCCTCGACCCGCAGTTCGAAGCCGTTGACGTTCACCACGTCGTTCACGCGCGGAAAGCCGCCCAGCTTCTCCGTGACCCAGCCGCTGGCGGTCGTGGTGTTCTCATCGTGCGGGACCGTGCCGATGATCTTCTCCAGTTCATGCAACGCCAATGGGCCGGCCACTTCCCAGACGTTCTCCTCTTTGCGGACGAAGAGCGTCGCCTCGGCATCAAACTCGTCTTGGATCTGGCCGACCAGTGCTTCGAGCGCATTCTCCAGCGTGACAATGCCCACGGTGCCGCCGTACTCGTCCACCACCACGGCCATGTGCAATTTGCGGTCCAGGAACCGCCGCAGCAGTTTGTCCAGCGGCGCCGTCTCCGGCACGTAGATCAGTTTGCGCGCCACCGGCGCCAGGTCCGCCGCCGTGCGGGCCTGCTGACGCAGGGCATACAAATCCTTGATGTGCACCACCCCGAGCAACCGGTCCAGCTCCCCGTCCACGCACAGCGGGAACCGCGAGTAACGCGTTTTTTCCGCCAGCGCCAGGCACTCGGCCATCGGCATGGCGGTGTTCAGCGCCGTGATTTCATTGCGCGGGCGCAGCACCTCGCGCGCGGTGCGATGCCGCAGGTCGAGCGCGTTCAGGATCAGGCTGCGCCGGTCCGCCGTGCCCTGCGACGCCGCCAGCACGAGCCGCAATTCCTCCTCGGAATGGTCGTCCCGCAGTTGCGCGGTCGAGAAGCCGAGCCGGCGGAGCAGGAATTGCGAGGAATGATGCAGCAGCCAGATGAACGGGAACGAGACCCGGTAGAAATACTGGAGCGGCGTCGCCACCCAGAGCGAGGTCTGCAAAGTGCGGCGCAAGGCGATGGCCTTCGGCACCAGCTCGCCCGCGATGATCAGCAGGAAGCAGTTCACGAAGAACCCGAGCGCGATCGCCACCGTGCGCTGGGTGTGGTCGCTGGTGATGTGCAACAGCGGAAAGACCGGCTGCAGCAGCGCACGGAACACCGGCTCCACCAGCACGCCCAGCGCCATGCTCGCCAGGGTGATGCCAAACTGCGTGGTGCTGATGTACGCATCGATGTGCGCGAGAATATGCCGCGCCCGGCGCGCCCGGCGGTTGCCGCGCGCCGCCAGCGCCGCCAGCTGCGTGTCGCGGATGCGCACCAAGGCCAGCTCCGCCGCCACGAAAAACGCGTTCAAGGCCACCAGCGCCACCACGGCCAGCAGCTTCAAACCGTCATGGGTGAGCGCGTCCCAATTCACAGCTTCACCTCGCCGAACATCAGTTTCAGAATGTCCCCCAGCGACGCCACCCCCGCCTCCCGGCGGTCCCGCGTCAGCACGATCGCCAGCCGCTCGCCCGCGCGCTGCATCCGGCGCAAGGCGATCTCCAGCCGCGTGTCCTCATCGATGAACAGCGCCGGCGACATGAATTCCGCCGCCGGCTTGTCCTGGTCCAGGGCTTCGCGGAACAGCAGCTGGTTCACATCCAGCAGGCCCGCGATGCGCCGCCGGCCGTCGCGCGTCTCCCACACCGGCAGGCGGGACAGATTCTTCTCCGCCGCCAGTTTGAAGGCCTCGCGCAACGGCGTCCGCGCCTCCACCGAGAACGTGTTCGCCAGCGGCGTCATGATCTGGTTGACCGTGAAATGCTGCAGATCCAGCACCCGGTTGATCATCGCGTGCTCCTCGCCGGAGAGCGCCTGCGCCGCCTCCGCCATCACCGCCCGCATCTCCTCGCGGTTGCCGAAGAGCCGGCCCGTGAACACCCGCCGGCCCGTCCAGCGCAGCGCCGTGTGCGAAATCTCCTCGACCAGCAATACCACCGGGCTCAACGCCACGCTCACCACGCGAAACAGCTTCGCCAGCGCCAGGCACAGGCGGTTCGGATATGTGCGGAACAGCATCTTCGGCAGCAGGTCGCAGAACGCGTAGAAGAGAAAGACCACCAGGCTCAGCAAACCCAGGATGAGCGCCAGCTGCCCGGCAAAGCACGCATGCAACTGCGTGATGACCCAGCCCAGGAAAAGAAAGTTCACAAACGTGTTGCCCACCAGAATCGTCCACAAAAACCGCTCCGGCTTCGCCAGCAGGTTTTGCAACACCTGGGCCTGCTCATTGCCCGCCCGCGCCAGCCGCCGCACACGCAGCCGGTTCAGCGCGAACACCCCCGCCTCCATGCCCGAAAGCAGGAACGACAGCGCCAGGCAGAGCACCAGCACACTATCGATTGGCAGTTGGCTCATCATGACTTCGCCGGTTGCACCAGCAGTTCCCGCACGCGACGTTCATCCACCACCTGCGCCGTGAGTTTCAGCCCCGCGAACGCCGCCGTCTCGCCCCGCTCCGGCACCACCCCCAGCAGATGCGTCAGCAGCCCGCCCATCGTCTCCACCTCCGCCACTTCCGGCAGTGCCGGAAACTCACGGCGAAAATCGTCCAGCCGCATCGTCCCGTTCACCCGCCATTGCCCCGCCGGCAACCGCTCGACCACGAAGCCCTGCGATTCCCCGGCATTGTGAATCTTGCCCACGATCGCGCCGAGGATGTCTTCCATCGAGACCAGCCCCGCCGTGCCGCCGAATTCATCCAGCACGATCGCCAGCCCGCGCTGCTGCTTTTGCAACGCCCGGAACAATTGGAGCAGATTCATCGACTCCGGCACGAACGACGGGAACTCGATCACTTCCGACAGGTCCGCCTTGGGATTCTGCAGCAGCCCGCGCGTGTTCAGAAAACCCACGATGGTGTCCGGCGTGTCGTCGTAGATCGGCAGCCGCCGGTGCTTGAATTTCCGCGCCGCCGCCAGCATCTCCTCCACCGTCGCATCATCCGAGATACACGCCATCGCCGCGCGCGGGCGCATCACTTCCCGCGCCGTCCGCCGGTCCAGGCTGATGATCTGCAGGATGATTTCGCGCTCGGATTCCTCCAGCGTCCCCTGCTGCCATGCCAGTTCGAGCAATTCCTGGTATTCCGCCTCCGTCACCGCCGCCGGCGGTGGCGCCTTGCTGGCGGCGGCGCGGAGAATCGCCGCGTTCGTCCATTGCGCCGCGCGGTGCAGGGGATGGGAAATCCGTTGAAAAACGCTCAGCGGCCAGGCCACGCCCAGCGCCCAGCGTTCCGGTTGCCGGACGGCCAGCGTCTTCGGCAGCACCTCGCAGCCGATCAGCGTGAGCACCGACAAGGCGAGCATCGTGAACGCCAGCGCCCAGTGGGCATCGAAGACCATCCGCAACGCGGCGGCGAGAATGGCGGCGTTCGCGAAGGTGTTGCCCAAAGTGAGCGTGGCTTGCAGATCCTGCGGCCGGGCCAGCAACCCGGCCACGATCCGGCCCGCCCCCGCATTCTTCTCCACCAGTTGCGACACCTGCCATTTGCTCAGGGAAAACAGCGCCGTTTCTGCCAGCGCGAAGAAGAAACTCGCGCCCGCAAAAATCGCAATCGCCAGTGCCATCGCCGTTTCCACACGCGCAGGATGACATGGATCGCCCCGTGAAAAAAGGAGAAACGGGCAAGGCCAAACCGCAGGTTAAAGGCAAAAGGTTCAAGGTGGAAGGAAAACGCTCCGGCGATGATGCGGTGTGTGCATCTTGACAGTTCCCCCATAATGGGGGTGTTCGGTTCCTCAACCCGACATGAACTACAACCCGACACAAGCAAAGGCACCATGAAAAAGAAAGCTGAGGAATCGTTGCCC
>Ga0316222_1001974_pt1 | contig 23152 bp, 20 predicted proteins | sample TBH18011metaG_FD_206008 | JGI IMG/M metagenome (GOLD analysis project Ga0316222, IMG submission 206008) | Freshwater microbial communities from Trout Bog Lake, Wisconsin, USA - TBH18011 | ecosystem: Environmental > Aquatic > Freshwater > Lake > Hypolimnion/Profundal zone | place: USA: Wisconsin... | reverse complement strand
TTCCACCCCATGCCCACCGCTCAGTAACGCCTGCTCCTCATGTGCCTCCAGCGGCTTATAACTCTGCGCTACATCCATTGCCAGCCGGAAATACTTTTCATCTCCCGGCGGCACCGCAGCAGTGATCGGATGCCCCAGCGTCCATCGCAACCCAAGCGAAGCTTCATTGGGAAATGCCGCCGGCTGATACCAGCACTTCGGCTCGGGATGGTCCTTCTTTTGATCCGCCGGCCACACCGTTTTCGCCATGCTCTTCAGGCATAGAATTCCCATCTGTTTTTCCTGCGCCTTCTTCAATATCTGCATACCAAAGTTGGCCTGGCTCACCAAAAGCCAGTTCAGCGGGAAAAGCACTGTGTCAAAGTTGTACCGATCCATGGCAGCCAAAGCGGTCTCAACCGAGTGAACTGAGAAACCAATGTGGCGAATCTTGCCCTCTTTCTTCGCCGCCTCCATCGTTTCCATCGCGCCGCCTGGCCCCAGCACCTTGTCCAGGTCAGCCATCTTGGTCAACGCATGAAACTGGTACAGGTCCACGTGGTCAGTCTTCAGCAGTTTCAAGCTCTGTTCAAGCTGCACACGCGAGTCGTCCTTCATCCGCCCTTCGGTTTTGCAGGCCAAAAAGCAGTTCTTCCGGTAAGGCTCCAGAGCCAGCCCCAGCCGCTCCTGCGCATTCCCATAGCTCGGCGCCACGTCAAAGTAGTTCACACCGCGATCCACGGCCTCGGCAACAATGTTCGCCGCAGCACTCGTCTCCTCATTCATCACGACTATGCCGCCAAACCCGATGATCGACAGCCTCTCGCCTGTCTTGCCCAGCGTGCGCTTTGGAATTGGATTCAAGGTCGTCTTTCCGGCAGCGTTGATCTGCGCAGTTGAGGCCACGGCGGCCGCTGTAATGGCTGCTTGCTTCAAGAAATCGCGTCGTTCCATTGTCTGACTCCTTGTGTGGAATCTGGCTCGGGGATTGCGCTAGAACCTAGCGTACAACTGATGGGAAATATTCTTGCACACGCCGGGTACCGCCGGCGACAATGCCGCCGTCTAAAGCTGTGCCAGGAAAAAGGCGAACAGCGTCAGGAGCACGACTACCATCCCGACCGCGATGCGACGGCGAACCTTGAACAAGGCGCGCGGTGAACCGATTCTCGGCACCAGCGGCAGCGCGAACAGCAACCCGCAACTGAAGCCACCCAGGTGCGCCATGTTGTCAATATGAACAATGGACCCCGGCACCATGGTGCCCAGTCCAATGAGCAGGTTGATGGCGGCAAAATAGATTACTGACTTGCGCAGCCCCTTCAACTCATTCTGCGGTATCGGCAGACGCGGCGACTTAAGCAGCACAATCAGCACGCCGGCCAGCCCAAAGACAGCACCGGAAGCGCCCGCGCCTACCGGGCCAAACAGCACGTCGTTGCCTGCCGCCGGATGATAAAGCCACTGGCTCACAAATGTCGAAAGCAGGTTTCCGGCCGCACCGGAGAGGATATAGGCCGCCACCACACCCGCTGAACCCATGAGTGGCTCAGCCAGCAGTCCCAGATTCCACAGGCACCACATGTTGGTGGCCAGGTGGATGATCCCCACATGCACAAACATGGCTGTAACGATCCGCACCCACTGCCCGTAAATCAGCACCGCTCCGGCATTGTTGGCTCCCCAACGCAGTAGATCATATGGGGAAGGGCTCAGGAAGCTTACATGGTTCATCACCATGGCCAGGAAGACCGCGCAGTTGATACCCACCAGCAGGTATGTGGCGGGCGCGGCAGCCCAAGGGCTCCTACGGCGTACCGGAGGTGGCTGAGGCATATAACTGCCACCGTCCGGCGGCAGAATCTCCGGCACTGGGCCGGTAGGATAACTTCCCATCCCTTAACTCTAATCCATCTCACAGGACTATCCGAGACCAGACCGCATAGCTTCCAAATAGCTTAAAGCTGCGTACCGCCATGCGGTTGCGGCCCGATTATGCTGTCCGTTGCCGCCTCTGGTTGTAGTCTTATCTATGGCTTTTCCTGTCTCACCCGATCAATGTGACTTGAGCCGGTCTGCCCTATCATCAAACAAGAGGAGTGCAACTGTGAGCGCTGCAAAACCGATTCGGCGTGCATTGCTGAGCGTTACGGACAAAACAGGCTTGATGGAGTTCGCCCAGGCTCTTGCCGGCTTCGGCGTGGAACTGGTCTCAACGGGCGGAACCGCACGCGCACTCCGCGATGCAGGCCTGACTGTGAAAGACATCAGCGAGCTCACGGGCTTCCCCGAGATGCTGGATGGGCGCGTCAAGACGCTTCATCCCAAGGTGCACGGTGGCCTGCTTTACATCCGCGGCAATGCCGAGCATGAAGCCGCTGTGGCCAAGCACAGCATTGAGCCAATCGACATGGTGGTAGTCAACCTCTATGCCTTCGAGAAGACGGCGGCCCAGCCCGGGGTTGCGTTTGGGCACCTGATTGAAAACATCGACATCGGCGGTCCTTCGATGGTTCGCTCCGCCGCCAAGAACTTTGATGACGTGGCCATTGTCACTCGCGTGACGGATTATCCGTCCCTCATCGAAGAACTCAAGGCGAACCACGGAAGCCTTAGCCGCGAAACCCGGTGGCGGCTTGCCAAGCAGGCCTTCGCCACCACCGCCGCCTACGACAGCGCCATTGCCAATACACTAGAGAAGATTGCAGAAGCCCCTGCGCCCGAGGCTCCCGCCGTGCTTGCAGCATCCAGCTTGCCCACGCCCCTGCGTATCAACTTCCCGCTGGCCCAGTCACTGCGCTACGGCGAAAACCCCCATCAGCGCGCCGCTCTCTACGCAGACGGAACTGGACTTGGCGTCGCCGGCGCAACTCAGATCCAGGGCAAGGAACTCAGCTTCAACAACCTTGTCGACCTCGATGCCTGCTGGGAATTGGCGCAGGAGTTTGAAGAGCCCGCCGTCATCATCGTCAAGCACACCAACCCCTGCGGCGCAGCCACCGGATCCACCGTTCTTGAGGCCTATCAGAAGGCACTCGCCGCTGACCCTGTCTCCGCCTTTGGAGGCGTCATCGGCATCAACCGCGAGGTGGATGCAGCGGCAGCCGAAGAGATCGCCAAGCTCTTTGTTGAAGCCATAGCCGCCCCCAGCTTCACCCCCGAAGCCCGCGCCCGCTTCGCCGCCAAAAAGAATCTCCGCCTAGTTGAGATCCGCTCCGCCCCGCCCCGCCCTGTAGTCAAGCATGTATCCGGTGGTTTGCTGGTGCAGGAGGCTGACACCGGCCGCATCAGCACAACAACCTTGCCCGCCACCGAACTCGACCCCGGCTTGCGGGTCGTCACCTGGCGCCCGCCCACGGCCGAGGAACTGCGCAGCCTTCTCTTCGCCTGGCGCATCTGCAAGCACGTCAAGTCCAATGCCATTGTCTACGCAAAAGACGGCCAGACTATCGGCGTGGGCGCGGGGCAGATGAGCCGCGTGGACGCAGCCAAATTTGGCGCGATGAAGGCTGTCCTCTCCCTCAAAGGCTGCGTCGCCGCCTCGGACGCTTTCTTTCCCTTCCCCGACGGCCTTGAGACAGTAGCCGCAGCCGGAGCCACCGCCATCATCCAGCCCGGCGGCTCAGTTAAAGACCAAGACGTCATTGATGCCGCCGACAAACTCGGCGTCGCCATGGTGTTTACGGGGATTCGGCACTTCCGGCATTGATGTTCGCCATTGGACGGTAGCTTTATGACACCCATAGGCCAGCCACAGCCCGGGCTCCGCTCTCGCACACTGGCCCTTCTCCGCCAGATGGACTGGTTCCGCGGGCTGCGCGCCGGCGTTGCTCTCTGCGCCCCTCTGGTTCTTGGCGACCTGGCCGGGATTCCCAACCTCGGCTGGGCTGGCCTGGGAGGATTCGAGGCCATTATCGCCGACACAGGCGGCCCTTACCGCACCCGTCTCGGCTCGCTTGCTACCCTCTCGCTCGGCGGCGCAGCCGGTCTGTTCCTCGGCTCCATTACCGGCACCAGCCTGTGGTGGGCGCTGCCTGTCACTGTGCTCTGGTGTTTCCTGTGGAGCTACCTCGCCGTACTCGGCCAGCCCTTCTCCTCGGCTGGAATCCTGGTTCAGGTCATCTTCATTTGCGGCATAGGCGCGCCCACCGCCAACTGGCATGAGGCCCTTGCCCACGCCCTGCTACTGCTGGCTGGCGGCGCGTGGGCTGCCCTGCTTTCGCTCTTCCTGTGGCCGCTGGATGCCTACCGCCCGGCCCGCGCCGCCGTCGGCGACTGTTACCGCGAACTGGCGTCTTTCCTGGCCTCCGTGGCCGAGCTCTCTGCCCGCGATCTGCAGCGCCCGGCCCTTTGGCATCGCCTTGCCCAGCACCACCAATACCGTGTGCGCCATGCCATCGAGCTGGGCTGGCAAGCTGTGGCCGCCATCCGTGTCAAGCGCCAGGCGGAGACGCTGCAAGGCCATCACCTTGTGGTATTGCTGGAGAACGCCGATCTGCTGATTGCCCGCACCGTGGCTATGGCCGAGCACCTCGAGGCGCAGGCTATCGCTTCAGAGGGCGCGCCCTGCTTTGCCCGCGTCCTCTCCGGGATAGCCGACCTGCGTTCCGCCGGAATCTGGATTGCCGAGGTTCTGGTTCGCCGCCGCGGGCAGACCCCGGCTCACGCCCGCGCCAAGCGCAGCGAGATGGAACGCCTGCCCCACTACCTTGAAGGATGCCTCCACGCCAACGACACTGAAGGACGATTTCTGCTGGCGCAGATTACCGAGGCTGCCTCACTGCTTGACACTGCGATTGAAAGCGCCACCCTGCTACGCCTCGGCCAATCCACCAGCCTTCCTTCTCAGCGCGCCGCCACATCCACCAGCCACTTCGCGCACGTCTATGTGCGCCTGGCCCAACTCCGCCAAGGGTGGAATGCGGACCGCATTCTGGACCAGCTTGCCGCCAACTTTACAACCAAGTCGCTATTGCTGCGTCACGCCGCCCGCGTATCACTGGTTTGCGGCCTCGATGTGGCCCTCGTGTTGCTGTTGCACATCGATCACGGCTACTGGCTGCTGCTCACCTCGCTCATCGTTCTTCAGCCACACGTCTCAGGTACGCTGCGGCGCAGCATGGAGCGCATAGCAGGTACAGTCGCTGGCGGCATTCTGGCTGCAGTGCTGGCCGCCGTGCTCCACTCGCAGTTGGTCACTGCTGCTGTCCTCTTCCCACTGGCATTGATGGCGCTTGCCATTCTGCCGATCAACTACGCGGCCTTTGCCTTCTTTCTTACACCAACTTTCGTTCTTGCCTGGCTTCCGTTCTCAGGCGACTGGCAACTGGCGCTGGTGCGCACCGGAAATACAGTCGCCGGAGCGCTCATCTCGGTTGCGGCGATGCTTTTTTTGTTCCCCGCCTATGAGCGCGACCGCGCCCCGCGCTTTCTGTGCGCTTCCATCGCCGCAGACCGCCGCTACGTGACGCAGCTGGCGGATGCATGGCGCTCCGGTTCCCGTTCTTCGCGCCTGCTGGCGAGCGCCCGCCGCGCCGCCGGCTTGGCCCTCAACGACACGGAGGAGTCTCTGGAGCGTTTGCTTTCAGAAAGCTGGCCCCGTCGCCGCCCCTTTGCCCAGTTTGTGACCGCATTTGTCACTTACCTGCGCCGAATTGCCCAGAGCGTCACAGTCCTCGCTAGCATTGAAGGCGCCTGGGGCTGGAAGCAGTCCGGCACTGTCCAGAGCCGCCTCGATTTGCTCAGCCGCCGCCTCCTCTGGCTCGAAGAGCAGACTGGCGCAGGCAGCACTCCCACGCCTTCTCATTGGCCTGAGCCCACGATATTTGACCTCCAGCCACCAATCCCGCCGCAGCTTTCCGATTTAGCCCACCCCGGCGAGCGTCAGCTTGAACGCCTCGAGCGGCAAACCGAGATTCTCCACCGCCAACTAGGCTCCCTGCGCGAACGAGGCTGGCTCCCGGGGATCCCGCAACCTTGACGAATGCCTGGAGTTGCTCTCGGAATTGCGAAAATCTGCCAATCCGCCAAGTCTTTGCGACAAATGACAGGTAAAATCGTCTGTACAGTAGGCAGAGTTGCTCCTACCGGCTGCCTGTGCTGCCTTTCGGCCCTCCGGAACGGTCTTTTCCCGTCCGCGGCACATAAGGAGCGGAATCCCCTGGATGATGAAATTGAAAATCAGTTCGCTGCCCTCCTGGCTTAACATCGCCGCCGCATCGCTGGTCCTGCTGCCGGTTCTCCCGGCCTGCGCTCAGAGTGCCCCGGCCGCCTCCACTGCTTCGTCCAGCCAGGCGTCCCCAAAAGCCGAGCCTGCAACACCTGCTCCTGACCGCGCCCAAGCCTACTATCACATGGCTCTGGCCGGCACGTACGAGGACGATGCGGTTGCACTTGGCCGTCCGGAGTACGTAAATCGCGCAATTGAGGAGTACAAACTCGCCCTCAATGCCGACCCCAGTTCCGCCCAGTTGAGCGATGCCCTTGCACAGCTTTATTTCCGCACGGGCAAGGTGCGAGAGGCGGAAGCCACATCGCGCGCACTGCTGAAGGCCTCGCCGAACGACATTGACGCGCACAAGCTGCTAGGGCGCATCTTCCTTCGCCAGCTAGGAGAAGGGCAGAGCGCCGATTCGTCCTCTCCCAACGTTCTTGAAGCGGCCATCGCGGAGTTTGAGAAGATTGTCGCGCTGCAGCCCAAAAGCGTGGAAGACCGTATGGTGCTTGGCCAGCTCTATACCGTCAAGCATGATTCAAAGAAGGCGGAAGAGGCATTCAAGACAGCCCAGACGATCGAACCCGATTCGGAAGAGGTCATCCTGAATCTGGCGCGCCTTTATGCCGAAAGCGGAGATATGCAACATGCCGCCAAGGTGATTGAAGGCGTCCCCGAGGCCGACCGTACTCCGAAGATGGAGTTCACGCTGGGCGCAGCCTATGACCAGATGAAGCAGCCCAAGGACGCCATTGCCGCCTACCAGCGCGCAACCGATATGGAACCCGGCGACCTGCACACCATAGACGCATTGGCCCAGGCACTGCTCAACAACAACCAGCTTGACGAGTCTCTCAAGCAGTTCAAAAAGCTCTCAGATGCCGACCCGCAGAATATCGAGGCACTGGTCCACATCGCGGAGATTCAACGACGCCAGGGCAAGTTTGAAGCAGCACTGGTCACCATCCGCAAGGCGCGCAAGCTTGACCCAACCTCACTGGAAGCCGGCTACAACGAGGGCCTGCTGCTTGACGTGCTGGGCCGGTTTGATGAGGCTATCCAGACCTACGCGGCTATGGTGGATGCCACCTCCCACGCCAACGGCGCTTACACCGAGGAGGAGAAGAACAACCGCGGCATCTTCCTCGAGCGTCTCGGCACCGTATGCCTCGAACAAAACAGGACCGAGCAGGCGATTGCCTCCTACCAGAGAATGATCGACATGGGCGGCCCTACAGCTCTGCGCGGTTACCAAGGGCAAGTGGACGCATGGCGCAGCGCAAAGCAGTATGACAAGGCCATCGAGGTCTCACGCAAGGCGGTTGACGCCAACCCCAAGAACCGAGACCTGAAGCTGATGCTCGCCGGTGAATTGGCTGACCAGAACAAGGCAGACGAAGGTCTTGCGCTGGCCAAGGGACTCCTCAACAACACGTCTGAGGATCGCATCGTATGGCTGGCGATAGCCCAAATCCATATTCGCTTACACCACTGGAAAGATGCCGAAGAGTGCTTCAACAAGGCCGAACCCCTCACCACCAAGAAGGAAGACCGCACTTACCTGCTCTTTCTCCGCGGTGAACTGGCGGAACGGCAAAAGCACTTTGAGCCAGCCGAACAATTATTCCGGCAAGCCCTCGAGCAGGAACCCAACAACGCGATGACCATGAACTACCTTGGCTATATGCTGGCGGACAAAGGTTCCCGCCTGCCCGAGGCGCTCAAGCTCATTCGCAAGGCGGTTGAACTGGAGCCGATGAACGGCGCGTATCTTGATTCGCTGGGATGGTGCTACTTCAAGATGGGCGAGTACGAAATGGCCGAGGATAATCTTCGCCAGGCTGTTGACCGCGACCAGACTGACCCCACAGTTCACGACCATCTCGGTGACCTCTACGAGAAGACGGGCCGCATCCGCTTGGCTGCCGCGCAGTGGGAGCTTTCACTGGCCCAATTCGCCAAGTCCTCTCCCGGCGACTTTGAGCCCGGCGATGTAGCCAAGGTTCAAAAGAAGCTGGAAGGCGCCCGCGTCAAGCTAGCCAAGCAGGAGAACGTGGTTGGCCAGCCCAAACCCTAGTAAACGGCTGCATCCAATCCTGCTGCAATGACCCCAAACACGAAGCCCGGTGCGAGTGCACCGGGCTTCGTGTTTCTACAGCTAAAGGAACCTTGCCAGCCGCTCTACTTAGAGCCAGAGGCAGTGGTCATGTAGAGATCTACGTTGCTCTTGTCCACCAGCGACGTTCCCGTATCGACAAACTCCGGATAAGGCGCGAAGCTGTCCGCACTATAGTCCTTGCCGAGTTGAGCCTGCGGATTGTGGAACACCTCATCCAGGGCCTTTAGTCCCACATAGCCCATGGTGTAGGGCTTCTGCGTCACGGTCGCGGTGATGGTGCCACCTTTGATCCCGTCCAGCGTATCGGGGCTCACGTCCCATGCGATCACGACGCGGTCACTTGAGTTGGTCCGCTTTACCGCATCGGAAACCATTTTGCCCGATGCAGACTCCAGGCTTACAAACGCATCGATCCGCTTGGGGCCCGTCAGCGCCAGGAGTTCCTGCGCCTTGTCAAAAGCCGCGCGGGCGTCGCTCTTGATGTCCACCACATCCACAATCTTGATGTCCGGATGGGTAGACAGGACGTCTTTGAAGCCCTTCAGCCGCTCTTCTGCATTGGGCTGACCGATGAAGGTGAAGAACACCACGTTGCCCTTGCCGCCCATCTTCTCTACCAGCCGCTGACCGCCCAACCGTCCTGCTGCCAGGTTGTTGGTGCCGATAAAGTAGAGCCGCTTGCTGTTTGCCGCATCGGAGTCCACCGTAATCACCGGAATCCCCGCAGCCACTGCCGCGTCAATTCCAGGCTGCAGCACCGCGGCATCCGCCGCTGAAATCAGAATCCCAGCCGGCTTGGCAGCCACTGCTTTTTGCAGCTCTGCCAACTCATCCTTCGGATCGTAGTTCTCTGGCCCAATTACCCTTGCCGTGACCTTGTACTGCGTGGCCGCTTTGTTGAACCCGGCTGCAACGGTCTGCCAGTAGGGCAGCGCCGAGTTCACCGAGACCATGTAATAAACCTCTTTGTTCGAATGCCGGTCGCATCCCGAAGCCAGCGCCAATCCCAGCGCTACCATGGCTAATGCAGATTTCTTCATCGTCTTCATGCTTGCCTCCGTGTTGTGACCTGAATATCTTTGCCACCGGCACCAACTTTAGCTCCAGCGCCGACCGTTCAAAAAATCCGGCTGGATAGTACTCCCGTTTGACGAGAGTTGTCCAATCCCTGCCACACAGAACAAATACTATGCACCCTGGTATTCCTTCCATCGTGACTCACAACACAGGAGAAACCGATTCCCTGCATTTGTGTCCCCCTGTGCGGTATAACCAGACGTGAACTACTGAAGGGCAAGCTGCTATGGATCTGAAGTTTGAATCTGGTATCCCGCTCCCTACCGGAATCGCCGTCCGCGGTGAACCCGGAAGCGATCTCGCCTGCCGAGCCCATGACGAGCCTCCCCATCCGTATCGCAGTCCCTTTGCCCGTGATGCCGCCCGCATCCTGCACGCCCGCGCCTTTCGCCGCCTCGCCGGCAAAACCCAGGTATTTACCCGTCTCAGCAGCGACCCTCCTGGAGACCACTTCCGCAGCCGCCTCACCCACACCCTTGAAGTCACCCAGATATCCCGTACAGTAGCCCGCGCTCTCGGCCTCAATGCGGAACTGGCCGAGGCTCTTGCGCTGGTCCACGACATCGGTCACCCACCCTTTGGCCACGCAGGAGAGAAAGCTCTGGATCGCGCCCTCAAGGCGTGCGGCCTCAACTTCGACCACAACCTTCATGCCCTGCGCATCGTGACTTGGTTTGAGGAGCGCTACCCCGGCTTTCGCGGTATCAATCTGACCCTCGGCGTGCGAGAAGGCATCGTCAAGCACTCCCGCGACTACTCCGCCGCTGCCCATCCCGAACTGGCAGATTTCTTCCTTGATCAGTTTCCACCCCTTGAAGCCCAACTCATCGATTTGGCCGACGAGATCGCCTACCTCACGGCCGATCTCGATGATGGCCTCGGCTCGGGCATCCTCGCGCTTGAAGAGGTTCGCGAATCCGTACCGCTATTCCGCGGCTTCCACGACGACGCGCGGCGGAGCTATCCCAGCGCCGCGCCCAAGCTGGCCGTGTATGAAGCGTTGCGCCGCCTCTTGAATTGCCTGGTAACCGACCTGATGAACGAGGTGCGCGCCCGAGTAAGCATCGCCGGCGCCACAACCCTGACGGACATCCGCCGCGCCCCGGAGCGACTGGCCGCTCTTAGCCCTGCGATGGAAGCTGTCCGCACCGCGACAAAGGAATTTCTCTACGCCAACCTGTATAACTCTCCCGGAATGGAAGAAGGACACATCCATGCCGATGAAGTGGTTGTGAGTCTCTTCGGCGCGATCATGAGCGACCCCGGCCTGCTGCCCGATGACCACCGGGCGCAGATAGCAACGGAAGGACTGGCCCGTACCGTCGCTGACTATATCGCGGGCATGACCGACGCTTATATCGAACAGCTTTGGGCGCGCTGTACCGGGCGATAATTCCCAGTCCTACTGTACGGTCCCAGCCGGCCGCAATCTTCTCAGGTCCATCGCGCAATCCAATGCATTCTGTGCGTAGAGGCGGAGATTGTCTGCGGCGGCCCACATCCACAGGCGGGTGGTCGTGTTCGGATTGCGGGCGTCCTTCTCAGGGCGCAGCCTGACGGTCACATCGTTCTGCCCCATTACGGCCAGATTTGAGGGAGAGTCAGTATCTTCAAGCACCAGGTCGAGGTGCTCGCTATTCAAGACCTCATCCAGTGCGGCAATCTCTACGGCGCGCTCCAGTTCCAGGGCAATTGAGAATGTGTAGCCGTGAAACACCGGAGCCTGCACAACTTGCAATGCCAACGCCGGCCAGCGTCCAGCCGACAGCGCACTGTAGTGGCGCCGAATCCGCGCCTCTACCGTGCTGAGGCTCACAGCCGCGTTCTCGCCAAGGCCAGTCACCAGGTTGTACGCAACCTGGGCGTCAAAGGTAACCCGAGGGAGGCCCTGAAAACTGAGCAGGTTCACCGTCTGCTGATGCAGTTCGTCCATGGCAGCGCGGCCAAACTCGCTTGCGGGCATCAGCGCCGTCACAGCGGCAAACCGCACCGGTGCGGCTTGTTGCACCCTCTCAAGCAGCAGCGCCAGCGACAGAGCGGCAGGATGCGCCGGAACAACCGCCGGCGTGAAGAGGTCTACTGCCGCCGCCTCAGACCCCAGCCACGGAGCGCGCACCAGCACGCCTGCTTCCTGGTCGAGAGCGCCGCTCATATCCAGGACCGTTGACCCCGCGCGCAGCGCATGACGCCAGTATTTCCGTGTGAGGCTCTCAGTGCCGCAGAAAAAGGTGAAGTCCACTCGCTCGAACGAGTCTGCCTCAATGGCCTGAATGACTGCCACCTCGTCGCCCACCTGGTCGAGTTTTCCCTGCGCTTCTTCTTCGTCGAGCAGCACCACGCTTGCAGCCGCCAACGGCGACTCAAGCAAGGCATCCTTCATTTCCCGGCCCACCATTGTGGAAGCGCCGGCAATGGCAATTTTGTACACAAGCATCCTTTTTCTTGATTCAGAGATTCAGGGGCGAGCCGACGAATCAGGTTCCACGGCAGCGGACTCGGAAGCGGGAACATCTGCGCCAGCCGACCCCTTACGCCGCCGGCGTGACCAGGAGTAAGCAGCCCGCGCCCAAATACCCGAGAACATGTAAGACACACCAATCGCGAAAAACACAAAATGCGAATACTGGAACAACACGTAGAACACGATGGCCAGCAAAAAGAGCAACTGGAACGGATGGCTGCGCGAGAAGTTAATCTCTTTGCCCGACCAGAACCGCCATGTGCTCACCATCAGGAATCCGCTGAGCCCCACCAGCACCATCCAACCAATCGCAACCCACCAGGCTTGCACCGGATAGGCATTGAAAAAGTGCACGGTGGAGGCCAGAAAGCCCGCCCCTGCCGGAATCGGCATACCGACAAAATACTTTCGCCCCGGCCTGCCCGGATTTCTGGGCTGAGCGTCATGGGAGATGTTGAACCGCGCCAGCCGCGAAACTCCACCGATGAGGTAAAGGAAGCAGATGAACGCGCCCGCCTGATGCAGGTGCTGCAGCAACTGCGGGCTGATGGAATCGGGCAGGAAATGAAAGCCCCATATCAACGCCAGCAGGGCAGGCGCCACGCCAAACGTAATGGCATCGGCGAGCGAATCCAGTTCCTTGCCAAACTCGCTGGTCGTGTTGGTCATGCGGGCGATTCGCCCGTCCAGCGCATCGAATGGAATGGCGAAGATAATCGCGATAGCCGCCCAATCAAGGTGCATGGCCGCATCGCCGCTGATGGCCTTGATGGTCTCAGTAATGGAAAAGAAGCCAGCGGCGATGTTGCCTACCGTAAACAGGGACGGCAGCAGGTACATGCCGCGGCGTAACCGGGCTTTACGGGCGGCCCTGGCTTCAGGCGTATCTTTGGCTGGATCGTAGAAGTTCACTGCCGCGCACCACCCTCGATTGCGGCCAGCACGGTGGATCCGCCCTGTACACGCTGACCAACTTTTACCCGCACTGTGGCGTCGGCTGGAATCACCACATCGACCCTGGAACCGAACTTGATGAGACCCACGCGCTGCCCGCGCTCCACCGTATCGCCTTCTTTCAGGTTGAACACGATGCGCCTCGCCAGCAGGCCCGCAATTTGCTTGAAGGTAACTTCAATGCCCTCGCCACGGACCGTTACGGCATTCTGCTCATTGCGCTCTGCCGAGGCTGGATTCATGGCATTCAGGTATTGGCCTTTTTGGTAGTGCACACGCGTCAACACGCCGCCAATCGGCGAGCGATTTACATGCACATTAAAAACGCTGAGGAAGATGCTGATCCGCTGGCGGGGACCGTCGGGAGTCGAAATCGCAACAGTTTCGGTCACGCGACCGTCTCCCGGCGACACAATCAATCCTGGACCCGTGGGAATCGCCCGTCGCGGGTCGCGGAAGAACCAAAGGAAAAACGCCGCCAGAAGCACGGGCGCAATACTCAGCCACCAGCAGCCGGTCAGCAGCCCGAGAGCCACCGCAACCGCCAGAAAGATAAAACCGTAGTAGTAACCGTCGCGAACCATAGTCCTAACGATTATACGGTTTTCTTCCCTCATGCCGCGTCCGCAGGACGAAACCCCTGTGGCAGCAGGGCGCGGGCGGACCGCACACTCCCTATGCCGGCTCAATACCGGTCCGCCGCTCCGCTGAACTACACGGCAACTGCCGTTTTGCTGCTTTACGCTACAGCCGGAGACCGGTGTTCGAGCGCAAAGATCAGGTCTTTGGCATGCAGTTTCAATTTTTTAAGGCGTACTTCTTCGAGCTGTTCGTCTTCATTGAGATAAGGTTTCTGAAGCAATTCTTCCAGACGCTGAGCGTAGCGATGATGTTCGGCCTGCAAGCGATCGATCTCTTCGTTCAGCGCCAGATCCTGTACTTCATCCATCAAGCACCTCCTGTAGTAACAGAACATTTACATATATCGCCGCCACAGGGCAACTCGCAAGCCCGAAAAATACGAAAAACCGCCTGAAACTGTGAATTTCAGCGTAGGACACCATCATGCGTGATCGCAATCACATTGGGTACGAGAGAGACGCCGACCAGGCCAGCGGCCGCAAATCAGCCAATCTGCAACTGCATCAGGACCGCATCTTCTTCAGGGTCAGCGTAGTAGCGTGGACGACGGCCGGTTTCGCACCATCCCAAGGTACGGTAGAGCCCCAGCGCGGCCTGATTGGAGGCGCGCACTTCAAGAATTGCTTCGCTTACCCCTTGGGACCGCAGAGCCTCAACCAGGGTGGCCATTAATTGACGGCCAGTTCCCGTGCGCTGGGCCTCGGTGGCCACCGCAATCATCTCCAGTTCAGCCTCTGGCGGCAGCACACTGGCGACAAGAAAGCCCGTCACCCGGGCCGTCTGCGGGTCTACAGCGGCCATTGCGATGCGCCGCACCGTCGCAGTCGGGTCGAGGGCGGCCAGATAGATGGCCCGCCACCACTGTGGCGCGTCTTTCAGGCTTTGCGCAATCTCCATTGCCCGGTCGAGGTCCTCAGCGACCATGGGCCGCACCCGCACACGCCTAAAGGAACTCATGCGCGTTTGATCCCCGCCGCAGCCTGCTCGCCAAATATCTCCGCGTCCGAACGGCGCAGGTAGTGCCCGTCCAGCAGCGCCAGGTCCACCGCGCCGCAGGCAACCAGCCGCGCTTCGCCTACGCGCAGAGCATCGGCCGCCAGCGGCGCCGCGCACCGAACCAGTTGCGCGCCCGGCCAGGCCACCGCTAAAAGCGCCTCCGCGGCATCGTCGCAAACCGCCACGCGGAGCGGCACGGGATCAATGGCCGCAAGCTCTTCAGCCCCGGCCAGCAGTTCTACCGGTTGCAGTGCGAGCTTTTCAACACGCAGGTAAACATCGCCGCGATGCGCATCAAGAGCGGCCGCGGGTACGCCGGATTTGCGGGAGAGAACCGCGAGCCGGGAGACCGCCACCACCGGAATCTGCGCGGCCTGGGCCAGCCCCTTAACGGCTGCCAGCCCGATGCGCACACCGGTAAAACTGCCCGGGCCGTGGACGGCGATTATCCCGCCCAGGTCCTTGAGCGCAATACCGGAGTTTGCCAGCAGAGCGGCCACGGCTGGCACCAGAGTCGTCGAGTAGCTGCGCCCTTCCAACTCCGTTTGGCCCAGAATTTCGAGATCGCGCCCGGCGAGCCGGCCCAGCGCCACGGAGCCTGCAGGGCCGCAGGTGTCAATGCTGAGCAGGACAGGCCGTTCAGTCATGGTTCTCCACTAGACGGTCGCCAGCGCCTGCTCCAGGTCAGCAATCAGGTCTTCCTTGTCCTCAATGCCTACCGAGAGCCGGATGCGCCCCTCATTGATGCCCATGGTCGCGCGGGTCTCAGCGCTAATGGAGGCATGCGTGGTGGTGGCCGAGTGGGAGGCCAGCGACTCTACGCCGCCGAGCGACTCCGCGTTGATGAAGATTTTGAGCGCCCCGAGGAACCGCCCTGCTTCCTCGCGCGACTTGACCTCAAAGCTCATCATGGAGCCAAAACCCTTCTGCTGCTTCACGGCCAACTCGTACTGCGGATGGCTCTTCAGCCCTGGATAGGCAACCTTGGTGACCTTGGGATGGGTGAAGAGGAACTGGGCGATGGCCTGGCCGTTCTCTTCGTGCTGCCGGATGCGCAGCGGCAGGGTCTTGATGCCGCGCAGGACCAGGAAGCACTCGAAGGGCGACATGACACCGCCGGCCGCCTTTTGCACCAGCAGAAAGCGCTCCTTGTGCTCGGGCTTGGAGCCGATGAGCGCGCCGCCCAGCCCATCCGAGTGGCCATTCAAATACTTGGTTGTGGAGTGCATCACGATGTCTGCGCCCAAGGCGAGCGGGCTTTGCAGCATCGGGGACAGAAATGTGTTGTCAACGCTGACCTCAGCGCCGTGCGCATGGGCGATCTTAGCCACCCCGGCAATATCCGTGAGCACCATGAGCGGATTGCTGGGCGTCTCAATGTGGATCAGCTTTGTATTGGGGCGCATGGCCGCTTCAACCGCCGCCAGGTTGCTGGTGTCAACGTACTGAATCTGGATGCCGTAGCCGCTGACGATCTGGTCAAAGAGCCGCACCGTGCCCGCATACACATCCTTGGAGCAGATGAGGTGGTCGCCTGCACGCAGCATGGCCACCAGCGCCGAGATCGCGGCCATTCCGGTGGTGAAGGCATGGGCGCTGGTTCCGCCTTCAAGGGCAGCCAGCGCCGTCTCCAGACGGTCGCGGGTGGGGTTGCCGGCGCGGGAGTAATCCCATCCGCGGTCAGTTCCAATCCCGGTCAGCTCGAAGGTGGAGGAAAGGTAAAGAGGCACATTTACCGCGCCCGTCTGCGGGTCCGGGTGCTGCCCGGCGTGTACGGCAAGGGTTGAGTATTTGTATGGGGACATAGGCTTGTGTTGGCGATGATCTCCTGCTTTCTAGCTTATCGCGCGGAGCGTGATGGAAGCTGAAACCTGGACGCCCGAAAATGGACAAAAATGGGCAATTTTGGCCGGGAAACAGGCCAAAAAGGGCTGATTTGTGACGGATTTGCAGGGTGAGGTGTTACCAAGTAGTCAAGGGGCGAATCTTGCAAGTTGTTGACGGAAAGTAGTTTACAAGATTTACGAGGGTTGAAAACCGGGCTTTTTTGACCCAGGGGTGGGGGGGTAAGTGAATTTGGGCTGATGCTGATGCTGATTCTGCCCGGCCTTTGCGGGGGTTGAAAGCAGGGCGTCCCACTGGAACCCTCAACTTGCCCGCGCAGCAATGGAAACAGACCATGAGAAGATTGTGCGCCAATGCAGGGTAATTATCTGCAAGAACAGGGGGAAGAGTTTAGGGATGGGCGCGGGCGCTGCGATGGTTTATGAGAACTGGCTCCGGAACACTGCCTTGATGTGGTCCAAGCGCTTACCGAGGGCTTCAGATTCATTGGCGAGGCCCAATTGCGCCGCCAGCGCGATGGCATCGTAGAAGCACTCTTTGGCGTCGCTGTAGCAGGCGGTTGCGCCGCTGGATGAGTGCGCCTCGTACATTGCGTCGTAGGCCTTCTCGCCCATCGCCTTGAGCTGCGCCAGCCGGGCCAGTTGCTGCTGCACGGTTTCATCGGCCATAATTGCACCCTCACACAAACGGCCCACCGCGTACGAGGCTCAGAGCCTGCCGCGGGAGCCCTTCAGCTTGCCCATTTTGCGGGCTTCTTTATCGGCATTCAGCTCATTGAGCACCACGCGGCAATAGAGGCACACGGGCCGCCCGTCTCGACGGAGGTAGGTTGATTTACCGCAGCGCAGACACGGTTTGGGAGGCATTCTGCCTTTCACGGCTCACCTCAACGGCGCAACCCGCGCCCTTACCTTGACGCCGTGCCGTTCCCTTTGGCAACGTGGCCAACGGGGTAATACCCGGTGCGGGTGCGCACGGTGAGCTTGCCCGCCCCTTTGGCCTGAGCCACCACCTGCACGCGGCGGAAGCCAGGCTCAGTGGTTGGCTTGGTGGAGTGGTAGCCGATTGTGTATTGGCTGCGAATGTCGCGCGCCACCTCGGCGGCAATCTCGTCTACCTGCTCCATCGACTTGGGGAAGAACGCGATTCCGCCGGTCTCTGCGGAGAGCAACTCCAGCGCCCGGCGCGCTTGACGCACCTCGGCGCGGGTCATCTCGTCGCCGAAGAGCAATCCAATCGAGTAGATGACGGGGCCCGAGAGGTCCTGAACGCGGCGGATGGTCTGTGGCAGGTCAGTCTGCGAGGCGTTGTCTTCACCGTCGGTGATGAGGATGAGCACCTGCTTGGGCCGCTTGGCATCCATCACCAACTCGTCCGCCGAGCCGACCACGGCATCGTACAGCGCGGTTCCACCGCGCGAATCGATGTGCGAGAGGCCATCCCTGAGCTTGTTCACGTCGGAGGTGAACTCCTGGTCGACGAAGGCTTCGTCAGAAAAATTCACGACGAAGGCCTCGTCCTGGGGATTCGAGGCCGCAATGAGGTCAAGCGCGCACTTGTTGACGGAGGGCCGCTTGCGGGCCATTGACCCCGAGTTGTCTACCACGAGCGCGATGGACACGGGCAGATCAGTGTGCTGGAAGCTGATGATGGTCTGCTTTACGCCCTCTTCAAAGACCTCAAAATTCTCTTTTTTCAGGTCCTGAACGAGGTGGGTACCTTCAAGCACGGTGGCGTTGAGAACCACCTCTTCGACGTCTGTGTGCAGGACGTAGCCTTCCCCCTGCTTTTTGAGGGGGCCGACGGCGTTTGCGGGCGCTTCAACGTCTGGCGAGCGGACCGGGTCGCGATCCTCAGTGAGTGAGGGCGGCTGGCCCGGCGCAGCCTGGGCGCCGGCGGCCTGCGTGGCTGGCTGTGGGGTGGGCCTTTGCTGCGCGGGCAGAGACAGAGCCGCACCGGCAAGGAGAACCGCGAGAGCCGCGTTATTGCAAAGGCGCATAGTAGCCCGTACGTGCATATACCGTCAGCGGTGGCAGCCCCGGAGGAGGATTTACCTTCACCTTCACTTTACGCCACTTGCCATCGCGGTTCATGTCCCTGGGCCGGTAACCAATCACATACTGGTTGCGCAACTCGGTAGAAATCTTCTCGGCGATGTCTGCCATGTCGTCCACATTGTCGACGCGGAACATGCGCCCGCCGGTCAATTCGCTGACATCTTCAAGTAATTGCGGCCCGGTGCGCTCCTCTGGCGTGGCTGCGTAGGCATCAAAGATGCCGATGGCATAAATCTCGACATCGGCCTCGCGCACCTGCGAGCGCACCTCGCCCTCTGTGTAGCGGGAGCGATTATCGCCGCCGTCGGAGACGACGAGGAGGGCCTTGCGCTGGTGCCGGGCGTCCTTCATTTTGGCCACGCCGTAGTAGATCGCGTCGAGCAGCGCGGTTCTGTGGCCGCTGCGGACGGTGGCCAGCCGCGCCTGAATGTCTTCGACGGAGCTGGTAAAGTCCTCAATCAGCTCGGGCCGGTCATTGAAGCCGATGACGAAGAACTCGTCCTGCGGGTTGGCGGTCTTGATGAACTGGAGGATGGACTCGCGGGCGCGAACCAACTTTGATGTCATGGAACCGGAAAGGTCAAAGATGATTCCGATCGAGACGGGCGCATCTTCGGCGGCGAAGGACATAATCTTCTGCTTGTTGTTGTTTTCAAATACGGTAAAGTCTTCCTGTTCGAGGCCGGTAACCAGACGGTTCATGGGGTCCGTGATGGTGACTGGAATCAGGACCATGTCCACGTTCATGCGGATATACGACCCTGGGTGAATTCTGAGCGCCCCTGGCCCGGTCTCCGGTGGCTTCTCAGCTCCTTTGGGAGCGCCCTCGGCGGGCGTGGAGCTGCCAGGCGGCTGCACATGGACTTTGTTCAACTGGTCGTCTTGCGCCCCGGCTCGCGGCAGCAGCAGCGCCGCGGCAACTCCCAGAATCCACAGCCGCCGCGCAGCCAGCCGCAGGACGCCGCACCCCGGCGGGGAAACCGGCGCGGAAGCAAGTTGGCGAGGAGGGATCGTCATCAGGGAGGCTCCACGAATTGAAGGCGATAGTAGCACGGTTTCAGCTCTCCCGGCTTGACGGTTTTGATGGCCTCAACGGGCGCATCCCGATATTGCAGAATCGCAGGCCGACACCTGCACTGGGATACAATCGACCTTAGGCCCACTGCTCGCCCGCGCCGTGCAAAACCGGGCATTCAGCAGGCAAATTCAACCGTTTCAAACGGGAGTAAGTCCTTTATCATGGCCCGCATCTATCCTTTTCGCGCCTGGCGTTACAACCCCTCCGCCGTCCGCCTGGACGACGTCGTTACGCAGCCTTACGACAAGATCTCCCCAGCCATGCAGCAGGCCTATTACCAGCGCAGCCCTTATAACCTGGTGCGCATAATTTTGGGCCTGCCCGAGCTTTTTGACGCCGAACGCGGCGAAAGCGTATATACGCGCGCTGCCCGCGACCTGAAGGCCTGGCGGGAACAGGGTATTTTGACGCAGGAGAAGGACCCCTGCATCTTTGCCTATTCACAGCGTTTCAAGGTGCCGGGAACGGAGATTGTGAAGGAACGGCGGGGCTTTATCGCCCTGGGCGGGCTGCATGAGTACGCCGACAAGGTTGTGTTCCGCCATGAGCAGACTCTCTCGAAGCCGAAGAATGACCGCCTGAACCTGCTGAAGGCAACCCACGCCCACTTTGGGCAGATCTTCATGCTCTACTCTGACCCCGCGGGCAGCGTGGAGAAGATTCTGTATGAAGGGAACGGCCCCGCCGAAGCTGAAGTGACGGACGAGTACGGCGTGCTGCACCGCCTGTGGCGCGTGAACGACCCCGCCGCCATCCGGCTGCTGACCACGACGATGGCCGACAAGAAGCTGATTATCGCCGATGGGCACCACCGCTACGAGACCGCGCTGAACTACTCAAAGGAGCACGCCCCCTCGTCACCGGCCAAGTACGAGACCAGCGCCACGCAGTTGCCCCAGCCGCCTTACCCTGAAGCGGCCATTATGATGACCTTTGTCAACATGGACTCAGACGGGCTGGTGGTGCTGCCGACACATCGGGTGGTTCACAGCCTGCCCGCATTCGACCCAGCCGCTTTTGCCGCCGCCGCGCAAGAGTTCTTTACCGTGGAGCCGTTGCCCACAACGGACGCGGTTGAAGCCATGAAGACGCTGGGCAAAGAGCAAGGGCCGGCATTTGTGGCGGTTACCCGCGATGGAGCCCTGCTGCTGCGCTCAAAGACCGAAGCCATCAACGCCGCGCTGGCCGATATGCCCGAGCGGCAGCGGAATCTGGACCTGAGCCACCTGCACTCGATTCTTCTTGACCGCCTGCTTGGGCTGGATGCAGAAAAGGTGCGCGACCAGACCAACCTCCGCTACCTGCGCGACGCCGGGGAAGCGGTGGAGCAGGTGCGCCGCGGCGATGCCGATGTGGTCTTCCTCACCAACCCCGTCTCAATGGAGCAACTGAGGGAAGTGGCCTTTGCGGGCGATGTGATGCCGCAGAAGTCCACGGACTTTTTCCCCAAGCTGCTGAGCGGTTTGACCATTTATGCGCTGGACTAAGCGACTGATGGAGCACGACGGGCGCCTCACCTTTCAAGCATCTGCGTTGAAAAGAGTGGGACGCCCAAGCTGCATCTGCCTGGTGGCCGCGCTGGGCGTATTCATTCCCGTACTCGCACAGGCTCCGGCTGCCCCCTCGGCGCGGTTCGTTGTAGTGCTGGATGCCGCGCATGGGGGCGACGACGCTGGCGGCCGCATCAATACGCAGGGCGGGGATCAGGCGGGGCATAGCGAGGCCGAGAAGGCACTTACGCTGGCCCTGAGCGTTCGGCTGCGTTCTCTGCTGGCTGCGCGCGGCATTGCGGTGGTGACCACGCGGGAGACCGACGCCTCCGTGGCTCTGGACCGCCGTGCCGAGATTGCCAACCGCGCCAACGCCCAGGCCTGCCTGAGCCTGCACGTCTCGCAGAGCGGGTCGGGGATTCATCTCTACGCCTCGTCGCTGCCCCCGGCCGAGCCGGTGCGCTTTGCGGCATGGAAGACCGCGCAGGCAGCCTATGTGACCCGCAGCATTGCGCTGGCTGGGGTGCTGAACTCTGCCCTGCTGCACGCCGGAATGACGGTGACGCTGGGGCGCACCGCCCTGCCCGCCGTTGACAGCATGGCCTGCCCCGCCGTGGCGCTGGAAGTGGCCCCGGAGTGGGGCTCAAACCACACACAAACCGTCACCCTCGACGACCCCGCCTACCAGGCCCGCGTGGCCGAAGCGGTGGCCGCCGCGCTGCTGCAGTGGCGCGCGGAGGTACACCAACCGTGATCCCCCGCTACCAGACCATTCTCTTTGTCGTGCTGCTGGCGGCCTCAACCGTAATGGGCGGAGTGCTGTGGCAGTTGCGCGACCGCGCCCACCAGCGGCTGCTGGCCGGCCAGGACTCGGCTCCCACACAGGCACCCCAGGTAGCTCCCGCAGAACAGGCCACGCTGCTGGTTGCCAGCGACACGGACAACTCGCTGCTTGCGCGCACGCTCAGCCTGCCGCTGCCGCAGAGTTCCGGCGCACGCGCACGGGCTGTGCTGGGCAAGCTGCTTGACCTTTACGCCTCGCCCGAGGCAGCCCACCCGGTCCCCGGCGGCGCGGCCTCGATCGCACAGGTTTTCCTGCTTCCGGCTTCTGGCGGCACTTCCACGCCCGGCGCAACCGCTACCGCTCCCAAGGAGTCCCAAACCACCCCCGAGCTGGCGGTGGTCAATCTGACGGGGGCCTTTGCGGCCGGGCACCCCTCGGGACTTGAAACCGAGACGCTGACGGTGCTCTCAATCTGCGCCACGCTGCACGCCAACCAACCCCGCATTACGCAGGTTCGCTTTCTGGTTGACGGGCAGACGCGCGCTACACTCGCGGGCCATGCCGACCTTACGCGCACCTATCTCGCCACCCAGACTGTACCGACCGAAGGAACGCATCCATGAGCGGCAATCGAACCCCGACTATTGGCGTATTTGACTCCGGCTTTGGCGGCCTAACCGTTCTCCGGGCACTCATCCAGCGGCTACCGCAGGCCCGTTTCGCGTTTCTGGGAGATACGGCGCGCTTGCCCTACGGCTCGAAGTCGCGCCGCACGATTGCCCGCTACGCCGCGCAGAGCGCGCAGTTTCTGGTTCAGGAGCAAGGGGCGGAGTTCCTGGTGATCGCCTGCAACACCGCCAGCGCGCTGGCCCTGGACGCCATTCAGGACGCAGTTCCGGTTCCTGTGCTTGGGGTGATTGAGCCGGGAGCCGCGGCCGCCCGCGCCGCTTCAAAGACAGGCGATGTGCTCGTAATCGCCACCGATGCGACCGTCCAGAGCCACGCCTACGCCGCAGCATGCCGGGCGCAGGGACTACGCGCCCTGGAGAAGGCCTGCCCCCTGCTGGTTCCGCTGGTGGAGGAGGGTTGGACCGACCACGAAGTTACAGCGCAGGTGATCCGCATCTACCTGGACGAACTGAATGCCGAAGCCGAAGCCGCCGGGCTCAAGCCAGACACCCTGGTGCTAGGCTGCACCCACTACCCGCTGCTACGCTCCCTCATCCAGGCTGCTGTGCCCCCCAGCTTGCGCGTAATTGACTCCGCCGAATCCACCGCAGAAGCGGCGCAGGTACTTTTTGGCGACCATTTTCCGCTGTCCGCGACGGGCCTCGAACTCCCGGAGCCGGAGATACGATGTTTTGCATCCGACTCGGTGGAGAAATTTGAACGGCTCGGGTCGCGCTTTCTCGATCGCCCGGTTGGCAAGGTGAAGCTCGTCGATCTGGGCGGCTGA
>Ga0316222_1001973_pt1 | contig 23163 bp, 14 predicted proteins | sample TBH18011metaG_FD_206008 | JGI IMG/M metagenome (GOLD analysis project Ga0316222, IMG submission 206008) | Freshwater microbial communities from Trout Bog Lake, Wisconsin, USA - TBH18011 | ecosystem: Environmental > Aquatic > Freshwater > Lake > Hypolimnion/Profundal zone | place: USA: Wisconsin... | reverse complement strand
ATTTCCGACGTTGTGGAGCACGCCGGTAGCGACCTCGGCCATGCCGGCCAACCGCGAGGCCTTGAGCAGTTGCTTATGGCCTTTTTCCACTTCGGCCTGCATTCGTGCACGCTCCTGGATTTCCGCCTGGACACGGCGGGTTTCGGCGGCTAGCCGCGCCTCGGTCTTCTCGTGATCGGCGATTTCCTGCCGCAATTGTTTGGTGCGCTCTTCGACTTGCCGGTGCAGGATGCCGATCCAGGCGCCCGCCATCGCCAGCACCACCAGCAGCACCGCAGTCACCGCCAGGGCGCGTTTCAGGGTCCACCAGGAGGGCCGCTCCAGAACTACCAGGTCGCTCGATGACCCCACCAGCAGCTTGAACGAAGCCACGCGTCGTCCGAGCTCCGGGTAGGTGATTGGCTCGACCTGGCACACACCGGTCACGCGCACCCTGCTCCCGGGCACCACATCCACCGCCGGGTTGCCGTGCACAGGCAGGAAGGCCTGGAAAGCCCTTTGGTCTGATTGGAGCTCCACCACAAAATGCCGCCCCAGCGTCTGCTGCCCCAACACGACCGCTTCCAGGCTCACCAACGTCGCATCCAGCCCACCGTCGGCAATGTCCTCGACGGTCGCCTTGACCGGCGCCACCAGGTTGGTGCCGCTTACTTTGCGCACCAGCACCTCGGTCAGGACTGGGGAGTAACCGCGCATCTCGGGAAAGCCGACGATCTGCAGGTGATCGCCGGGCTTCAACTGCAGCTCGTCCTGGGGTGCCGGGCCCAGGCCGGCGCCTTGGCGGAACATCCAGTTCCAACCTCCGGTCGGAGTGCTCAGGATCACCTCTTGTTGGGGGATGGCCATCGCGGCGCCGGTGGCATCCTGCACGAAATGCTTGCGGTCCTCCCGGAGGGTCAGCACGCCCTCCACTTTGACGCGATGGATGAACTCCCCCGGTCCCCGCACCTGGAGCAGGCGGCCAATCGGTCGCACGGGCAGCGAAAAAGGGTCGGCAGGCACTTGGGACACTTCCACCGATTCGAGCGATGGCACGACCAATTGAACCCCCTGCATCCGGCCCCGGCTGTCGGTCGCCGCCACGCACACGCCGCGAATTCGAACGGTGGCATCCACCAACTGCCGGACGGCGGGCGCCGGCGCGGCCCGAATCGTGGCCATGAGCTCTCCGCCCTCGCTGTTAAGCAACAGGTGCGAACCATCCGTCGAGCGGACCACCGCCTCGATTTCCACCCATTGATCCACCATACGGCCACTGGCCAATTGGCTCCAGGTACTGCGCTCCGGTTTGGGCAGTTTTCCCGGCCCCAGCCAGACGACCCTCTCGGCCCGGATGATGGGGCCGTGGCCCGCTGACCAGTCGCCCCGTCCCTCGATTTGGACACAGGAGCGGAAGGCCGGGGCCGTTAGGCCGGCCTGGTCCAAGTACCAGACCTCCACTCCCGCCGTTCCCTCCTGGATGAAATGGCCAAACAGCTCGGTCACCACCCCGCGAACCTTGACTTTGGGCTGGCGTGCGAGGTCTTCGGGGCTCAGCCGCCGGATTTGCTCGATGCGGGTCAGCAGGGGAGCCGCGCCGTCGGATTCGACGACCGGGGACCGCGGATTCACCGGGGAATTGGTCCCAGCACCGGCCGACGTCACCGGCTGGATCGCGTCCACGCTGGGGACCCACAGCACCGCGGCCACGCTTTCGCCCTCGCTGTTGAGGAGCGCTCCGCCAATGCCTCGGACGATGACGTTCGTCCCGCCAACCGGCGGCGGCAGGCGTGGATCCGAATGCAACACGTGGACCGAAAGGCTGTGAGCGTTGTTTTCCAGGTCGAACACCCAGTGGTTCTCCGTCCACGAGCAGAAACCGATATTGCCCTCCGCTTCAACCCATTGCAGGCCGTCCTGCGAGGCCAGCGGCTGTTCGGGTGCGATGCGTCTGGGCTTTTCCAGGACTGTCCCACCGAGTTGGTGCACGCGGCGGTCTCGGATTTCAACTACTCCGTTGGTCCACTGGGTTCGGCCTTCCACGAGAATGCGCTCCCCGGCGAACCAGGGCGTTGCGCTGGGGAGGTTCGCTACGGCCAGAGCCTCACTGCCATCAAAGAGGCCCCACTCATAGGTGCCCGGCAACTGCCCGGCTATCACCCCTTCGATCCGTACGGGATAACTCCGGTCGGCTCGGTTGCGCAGTCCGAGCAACCGGCTCACGTTGGTGATCACCAGATCGGCGGGACTGGTGTATTGCCACTGAATCCAGGATGCCCGCGAGGCTGGGTTCCGCGAGGCCGGGTCCAGCCATTTGGTTTCCCGCCGGCCGTCGAAGGCCTGCCAGGGCGTTTCCCAAGGCGCATTGTCCCCCTGCGCGGTGAGCAGGTCCTCCAGGAGTGGGGCGGGATCCAGATCGGTCTCGGACGCGCCGAGCGGCTCAATCTCGGCCAGTTGCACACCGTCCGCTACGCCCGGATCTCGGACCCGATCGATCTCCAGGCGATAGCCTTGAAACGCCTGCGGGTTTGCCACCTTGAACACCCGCCGCTGGTGCCGTTCCGAAAAAAGCTCCCCTTTCCGAACATCCAGCGTCGTCCAGGTCCGGCCGCCGTCGTTGGAGCCTAGCAGGCGCCAGTCTTGCGGGTCTCGTTGGGGAAAATCGTTGGCCGAGGTCAGCGCATATTGCCGCACGACGCGCGTGGTGGGCTGCTCGCCCGGTGTCACTTCCCTGGTCGGAGCTCCCCAAGCAAAGGCGCCCCCGACTAGCCACACCAACAGAGAACGCAGCCTGCTCATAAGAACTCGGCTAAGCGCTGGCGCTGCGGCGGTTCTAGCAGGGAGGCGGAGGGGTTTGATCCGTCTTTCCAAGGGCATCTCATGCGCCAATAGGGGAATGCCGCATCAGGGTTGGAATGGGACGCTCCCGGTTGCCCTTAATCTTTGTGGCTGAGGAGGCCCGCCCCGCGCATCCATTCCTCAGCCAGGCGCGGCCAACTGGTCACTGCTTTGCCTGAGGGACGGAGCCCGTAGCCGTGGCCGCCCTGCGCGAACAGATGCATCTCGGCGGGCACATGCGCATTCTTGAGCGCGAGATAGTAAAAGAGGCTGTTTTCGACCCGCACACCGTCGTCCTCGGTCTGGATGAGGAGCGTGGGGGGCGTATTGCTGGAGACCGTCAACTCCGGGGGTAGTTTGTCGCCTTGGTCCTTGACCGCGAGGTAGGCAGGATAAACCAGCATCGCAAAATCGGGTCGGCAACTGAGTTGGTCGGCGGTGTCCACCGGTTCATAGGCGCGTTGATCAAAGCGGGTGCTGGCGGCGGCCGAAAGGTGGCCTCCTGCGGAGAACCCCATGATGCCGATTCGCTTCGGGTCGAGACCCCACTCGCCCGAGCGTGAACGGACCAGGCTCAGAGCACGCTGGGCGTCCTGTAACGGCGCGGCGTAGCGTTCAATTCCCTTCCTGGCGGGCACCCGGTATTTCAAGAGCACCCCGGTGACCCCCGCCGAGTTCAACCATTCGCAAACCTCGGTTCCTTCGAGGTCCATCGCCAGGATGTTGTAGCCCCCACCGGGGCAGACGACCACGGCCGCACCGGTGTCTTTGTCGTGCGGCGGGCGGTAGAGGGTGATGTTGGGATGGGTTACGTTGCCGAGACGGATGACGCGTTTGCCTGCCACCAGGCCGCCCTTGGCGTCCGTGGTATCATGTTCCTCGCCGAGGTTGCCCTGTTCCCCGGGGGCCTCTTTGGGCCAAAGGGCCAGCGTCGGTCTTTCATCGGCCGCCGCCCCCAGAGCCATAGAACCGCCACCGGTGAGCGCGAACGCGAGCAGGAGTGCGGCGGATTTGAGGTTGTTCGCGCAACCTCGAGGGTGCGGGAGTAGCGGCAGGATATTGCATTTCATTAGTCGTTTTTCTCTGTGTATGGAGACGCGTGTCGTCGGCTCCGGAATTCTCCGCGTTGGCCGCTGGCCAGCGCGAAATTACCGGACCAGGGCTCTGGTTCGGCGGGGAGCCATTGCCGGAACAGCCTTGAGCAGAGACCGAGCAAAGGAAAGACAAATTGTAACGGTTAGCGCTCGCTCGAGGCCTCGTTTCCGCTGGGGCGCGGATGCCCTCATCCGCGAGGTTGCTGCCTGGCAACGCCCGGATGCAGGCATCCGTGCTCGGATTCCGCCCGTTTTTGAATGTATTGGGCCAGGATGCTGACGGCGATTTCTTGCGTGCTGCGGGCCTCGATCGGGAGGCCGACGGGGCAGGTGAGTTTTTCCAGTTCGGCCGGGCTGGCCACGCCTTGATGCAGGAATTGTTCCCGAACGAGCTTGGCCTTGCGGTGGCTGCCGATCATGCCGAGAAAGAGGAAGGGCCGGTGGATCCAGTCGGACAACACCAGCGCATCATGTTGATGGCCGCGGGTGACGATCAGGGCGAAGGCCGGCTGCTTGGGCAGGGGTTCGGCCAACAACTCGTGCCAGGGGCCCACGCGTAAGCGGGTGGCCGGCGGGAAGCACTGGTGATTGGCCAGGTCCGGGCGGTCGTCGAACACGGTAACGCCAAAATCGAGTTGCAAGGCTAGCGGTGCCACCGCCTGGGCGACGTGTCCCGAGCCGGCAATCCACAGGGCTAGCGGGGGCGCCACGGCTTCTTGGTAAAGCCATTCCCCAGGGGAGTCGCTTTCCACGCAGCCGATGGAGAAGTCCTGCCGCACGCCCCAACGGCGCGGTTCGCTGGGCTGCACCAGGGCGCGCCACAAATCGCCCGCCTCCGCGGCGCGCGGGAGGATCAAACCCGAGACACTCCCGCCGCAGATGAGTCCGTCATCCCATCCGAAGATGTGGTCGAGCCGCAATTCAAAGCTGGCGGCCTGGCCGGAGCGCAGCGCCTGCAGCGCGCGCGCCTGGACCTCCGCCTCCAGGCAACCGCCGCCCAGCGTACCGGCGATCCGGCCGTCGGCGAAGAACAGGGCCTTCGCTCCCGTCCGTTGCGGGCTGGAGCCTTTGACCCCGGAGATCAGGGCCAGCGCAAACGGATGGCCCTCCGCCAGCGCGGCTGCCATTTGCTCATAGAACATAACCATCGTGGTGGACCATCGAGGCAGGATAAGCACAGCCGGCTCGCGGAACAAAGTCGAAATCATCAAGCATTCGGGGCCGACGTCCGGGGATGCCAAACCCCGGCTTGACGTTCCCGAGAGCCGGGGGACAATTAGCGGGATGACCTTTTTCGGCTGCCAGTTTGTCACGGCTCGGAACTCCGCAGCCTGCGATCCGCGCTCCGCTGGATCGGCAAGGCCGCGCGGGTGGCGGCATGCTTGGCTTCTCGCCGGCGCTTTCGTGGGCTGGTTCGCGGTCCATCCATCGGGCGGGCACGAGGCCCGGGCGGCGGATTGGCCCAGGTTGGGCGGCCCCGATGGGGCCGGGGTGTCGTCTGAGACCGGGCTTGCCCACCGGTGGCCCGCGGGGGGGCCGCGCATGCTCTGGACGGTGGACGTGGGGGAGGGCTTTGCGGGTCCGGCGGTGCGCGCGGGCCAGGTTTTCCTGCTCGACCGAACGAACGCGCAAGACCTCTTGCGTTGCTTCCAGTTGGCCACCGGACGGGAGTTATGGCGTTTCACCTACGATGCGCCGGGCACGCTGCCCTTTAACGGCTCACGCAATGTCCCCACGATTGACGAGCACACGGCCTTCACCCTCGGGCCCTTTGGCGACTTTCACGCCGTCGACTTGCTGACGCATCGCGCCCTTTGGGCGAGGCACCTGGTCAATGATTTCAAGGATCCGGTCATTGATAGCGAACAACCGGCGGCGACGCGCCCGGAAAAGCTGGCTCGGGTCCAGGTCCCCATGTGGGGGTTGACTCAGGCCCCGCTGGTTTACAAGGACACGGTGATCGTTGCGCCGCAGACGCAAAGCACGGGTCTCGTTGCCTATGATAAACGCACGGGCGCGATCCGCTGGCGATCGGACTACATCGGGCGCAACTGGTATAGCCATGTGAGCCCCTATCTCACCATGCTGTGCGGCGTTCCGCAGGTCATCATGCTCGCCCAACCCAGCGACCCGGAGAAGTCGCCCGACGAGGCCCCGCCCGCCCTCATCTCCTCGATCGATCCCGAGACCGGCCGCGTCCTGTGGCAGACACCAACCCCAGGGCCTTACAAGATCCCGATTCCCCAACCGCTGCGGGTGGCCGAGGACCGACTGTTCATCACCGGGGGGCTCAAGATGGGATGCCTCATGCTCCAGGTGTCTGCCAATGCCGGCCAGTGGGGCACCGAGGTCCTGTTTCATAATCGGATGGTCGCCGCCCACATCCACTCGCCGGTCCTCTACCAGGGTCGGATTTACCTCACCAGCTTCAAGGAGGATGGTGGCAGCCGCGTTGGCCTGGTTTGCCTGAATGCGGAAGGCGAAGTGCTTTGGGAGACGGGATCGGGGCTTCAGTTCGAGTCGGGCGGGTTCCTGATCGCCGATGGGATGGTGTTCGCCCTGCACGGAAAGACCGGGGAGCTAAACCTCCTGGGATTAGCCGAGACCGGGCCGAAACTCCTGGCCCACGCGAAGGTGCTGGACGCCCGGGGGGCCAATGCCTGGGCGCCGCTGGCTCTTTCTCAGGGCAAACTGATCGTGCGCGACCAGCACCAGATGAAGTGCATCGACGTGGCCAATCCCGAGCCCAATGGCTAAAGGCTGCCCCCGGGGGAATGCGCCGTAGCCCGGTTGTTCCCGGGAGGGCGAGGTGTCCACCGCCGACCGGGATCCTTAAGAATCCAATGACTTCCTGGCGGCCTCAATGAACGCGCGGAAGATGCGCTCATGTTCCGGATGCCGATCCGCCAGGCGTTCCGGGTGGAATTGAACGCCCAGCAGCCACGGCAGCGATGCCGCCAGCGAGGGCTTCAGTTCCAGTGCCTCGATGACGCCGTCGGAACTGGCCCCGACGACTCGCAGCGCGGATGCCACGCGCGCCACCGCCTGGTGGTGGGTGCTGTTCACGCCGAGGGTTTGGGCCCCGACGATTCTCGCCAAGAGCGAATCGCTTTCCAACCGCACCTCATGCACTACCTTGGCGCGTTGGTCCATCCGCCGGTGGTTTAGGCCCTTCGGGAATTGGGTGGGCAGGTCCGCCACCAGCGTCCCGCCGAGCGCCACATTCAGGATCTGGTGTCCTCGGCAGATGGCCAGCAGCGGCTTGCGCTGTCGGAATGCTTCGTCGATAAGCAGTATTTCGCGAAAGTCGCGGTGCCCTCCGTCCGGCGTCAATTGTACCTTGTTCCTCAGCTTAGCTGGCAGCCGGCTTTCGTAAACCCGCGGGTCCACGTCCTCGCCTCCGGTGAGCAACACTGCGTCGCAGCGGCGAACGCTCTCGGCGATGACTTCGCGTGAAATCGCCGCGGAAAGCACGAGCGGAACTGCTCCCAGCCCGGCCAGCGTCCGCTGGTAGCGCATCGAGAGGCTGATCGCCAGGTCCCCAAACTCACTGCCCTTTTCCTCGACGTCGGGCGTCACCAGGATGACCGGCAGCCCGTTCATCTCACGACACTTCAGCCTCTGGGTGGTGCTCGCGGATGGTCTTGATCAGCCGTGGTTCCTCCTGGGGTCCGAGCAGCCCGCGATCGATCCGGCGGCGGATCGAGTCCAATAATTCCAGCCAGTCTTCCATCGGCGGCGACTCGACCTCTTGCCATTGGTCGTAGCGCCTCTGCCGTTTAAAGAACCGCCATTTGCCTCCGAAATGCCGGGCATAAATCTGCAAGTGGATGCCGTCCTCGGTCACCCGCTTCCAACTGATCTCCGCTTTGGCGCTCATGGGGTTTTAAACGAGGTCTATGCCGGCCACCGCCATCGCCGCGATTCCCTCGTGCCGGCCCACGAACCCGAGGTGTTCGTTGGTGGTGGCCTTGATGCCGACTTGCTTGGGGTCAATCCCCAGGGCGGTGGCGATGTTGGCCTTCATCGTTTGAATGTGAGGAAAGACCTTAGGTTCCTGGGCGATCAGCGTTGCGTCCAGGTTCACGATCTTGCCACCCCGAGCCTGCGTTTGCCGCGCGGCTTCCTCCAGAAAAAGCCGGCTCGGCGCTCCTCGCCAGCGTGGGTCGGTATTGGGAAAGAAATGCCCGATATCCACCTCGCCCAGCGCTCCGAGCAAGGCATCGCAGATCGCGTGCATTAGGACGTCCGCGTCCGAGTGTCCGTCGAGGCCCTTTGAATGCGGAATCTCCACGCCTCCCAGGATCAGCTTCCTGCCCTCGACCAGCGCGTGAACGTCATAACCAATGCCGACATGTACCATGAGTATCAACCATAGCAAAAAGCCAGCCCTGGACCAAGTCAAATCGGGGAGGCAACACCAAAGCCTCACACACCCTAACTGTGTTGTCCATCATTCCCTGAGCCAGTTCCGGGTGGTGACGGAAGTACCCAAACCTCCGCGGAATCACTGGCCCGATATTCTCGGCAGAATCTCCCTCTGAGCTCAATCTTATTTTGAACTCCTGGGCAGACAGGCGGGCGTTGACGGCGGCTGGTAGACGTTAGCCCTGGCCGTCCAACGAGTGGGCTCGGGACATTGGGAAAAACAAGACGATGGGCTTGGAGTTCGTCCACCTGGGCGAGTTTGCCTGGGCCTTCATGGAGCCCGCGGAGGGTAAGTATGCGTTCGAGTGGCTGGAGCGGAACGTTCAACTTTGCGCCAGCCAAGGACTAAACGTCGTGCTCTGTACGCCGACTCCGACCCCGCCGGTCCGGCTACCCCCCGCAGGGGTGGCCGTGTGGAGGGAATAGCCACTGCAGGTTTAGTGGGCGCTTCCCGAAACTACTGCTGGCGAGCCAGCCGGCCGGGAGCTTGGTTGGCACGATAGCCGAGCAGTCCATCCAGACCGGCCTATTTCTGGATCGCTCCGCCCCAGGCCTTTTGCGCCCAGGTTTCCATCGCGCCGTATTTGTCTTCCCAGGTGGTGTACATCGCCCCCACGATGCCGGGTACGCCCTTGGTGGCTTCGAGCCATTGGGTGATGCCCGCCCCGTCCTCGTCGCTGTCATAGTAGCCCGACAGGATCTGGCGCAGGCCGAGATCGGCGAAGAACTGGCAGTTCTTCCCTTTCAGCCCGCCATGCCAATTCACGATCCCCACGTCTTTGTCGAGGCCCTTCCAGGATCCGGCCAGGGGTCCATTGACCGCGTAAAAGTGGTCCACCGCGTTGTGCAGGGGGTCGAACATGTCGCTCCAGACCCAGATCTCGGCGTCGGGCCGCAGGTCACGAATGATCTTCGCCGCTTGATGGACATTGTCCGCCAGTAGAGCCCCCGGAGACATCCCTTTGGACTGGCAAAGCGCACACTGATTCATCACGCGCATCTCGTCATGCGACATCAGAAACGCCGCCGGATGGAGGAGTTCATTTACCTTCTTCACCTCGTCCCGCCATTCGTCGAAGATCTGCGGCTCACTGATGCAGCCCGTCAGCCGGTCCTCATAGATGATGATCGGGTGATAATAGCTCACCCGGAGGCGGGCGCCCTCGCGTATGCGCGAGTTCGGTGTGAGTTTAATTCGCGGAGCCTCGTGGTAGGCGATCCATGGGTGGAGTTGTGAATCCACCAGGTGAGCGAAGTCGCGGCCTTCCTCGAATACCGTCCCGTCTTCACCGCGCATTGTCAGCGGACAACCCGGCCGCCGGAGCAGATTCACCAGCCCGATTTCTTCGATCTGGAGGTCGTCCCACCAGAGCTTGCCGGCCTTGCCCCACCAGGTGCCGAGGTAGAGCCGGCCTTCGGTGTTTTCGAGGCTGTTGAAGACCAGGTCGTAATGTTTCCAGTCCTGGGTCTTGTCCGCGCGGAACGTTTGGAAGCTGATCGACCGTCCGGCATCGGCGGTGAGGACCTTGACTTCCGGGTCCGACGGCGCGAACCCCTCGGTTTTCACCCAGAACGAGACGTGGTATTGGCGGTGAGCCTGGAGCTTGATCGGTTGCGAGATGCGGCAATGGTTGTTCTGGTTCTTCGCAATATTCTCCATCCGCAGCGAGGTCTTGCCTCCATGCGTGATCTCGTGGTCGGCGAAGGTGGTGACGCCTTCGTCGTCCTGAAAACTCCAGCCCTTGAAGTGGTTCCCGGCCACGTCTTCGAAATCGCCGTTGACCACCTTGGTCGGGTTATCCGGAGTGAAGGTGGGCATCCCGTCGCGGACTACGAACAGGGCGTCCTTCGAGAGCACGCCCTCCACGTAATTGCGGTCGTGGAATCCCCCCATCACGGCGGTGACGAGATCCAGGCCGTTCTGTCGGGCCGCCTCCTTGAGGGCCGCAGCTCGCCCCGGGGCGATGTTCCAGGAAAAGACCACCCCGTTGTAGCCATCGGCCTTGGCCTGGGGAAACCGGGCGATCATCCGGTCCACCTCTTGGGGATTGCTCACCTGTCGCCATACGAAGAGCCAGCGCTTTTGGAGGGAGTGCGCCGGGGATTCGGGGGCCGCCGCGCGGGTGTCGAAGGGCGAGCACCAGCCAAGGATGAACAACAGGATTATTTGCAACGAACTCATATTTACCACCACGTGAAATTCGGGTCCGGCGCGGGGCCGGTGTAATCCCATTGATAGGTTTCGGGCGGGAATTTGAAAAAGTCGGTATGGCCGTCCCCATACAGGATGTTCATCCGGTATTGGCCGTGAAAATTATGCCATTGGCTCCACGGATCGTTTTTGTCCCGATCCGCCCACCAGAGCCAATCGCCCTCCATCAGTTTATTGGAAGGATGGATGGCGATCTCGCCCATCTTCATCGGTTTGGTCGCCGGGTCGCCTGCTGCGCCCAGGGAATCCCCGGTGATATGCTTGATTCGCATGGTCTCGACCGACCACACCGCCAGGTAGCTGTTACCCCACCCGTCGTAGCAACTGTGGATGTTCGGCGGGAACGACGCTTTCCAGAGGGAATCACCCTTGTCGTTCGGGCAATGAAACGTCTCGACCGCGGGAACGTATTTGTTCAGCGGGCGTTGGTCCACCGGGAGATAGCCCCCGTGGAGTGCCATCACCCCGGTCTTGCCGCCCCAATCCGCCCAATCCGGATAGACCGGCAGCGAGTCCAGATTGTCTGCCGCGTACATGTGGAAGCCGAGGGCGATCTGGTGGTGGTTGCTGGTGCATTTGATCCGCGTAGCTTTCTGCTTGGCGTTATTCAGTGCCGGCAACAACATGGCCGCCAGGATGGCGATGATGGCGATTACCACCAGCAATTCGATCAGCGTGAAAGCCGTGTCGCGCCATACGCGGCGCTCTGGGCCTGGCCCGTCACGGGAGGTTCGCGGTTGATTCATGCGTAAATTATACGCTCCTTTCGCGCTTTGTCATCAGCAGACAGGTTCCCCGCCGTAATGGCCGCGCACCCAGGCGCTTGACAGAGTAGCGCGGGCGTCCTCGCCGTCGAGTTCCGGTGGCGGCCCGCCGCCAGGACCACAGTTTCACCGGGCGGGCCTCCCGCTAGCCTCACGGTCGAACCCGCCTGCTTTACGACTCTGTCACTGGCCCGGCCCCGCGCGCGCACGCGCCTGACGAAAAGCGCTTGCCGTCGGGATTTGTTCTGCCATAATTCAAGCGTGGCAAGTGCTTGGTAGTCAGTGAGCCGATGTGGCGGAATTGGCAGACGCGCTAGACTCAAAATCTAGTATCCGTGAGGATGTGTGGGTTCGACCCCCTCCATCGGCACCACTGGAATTGCAGGGAGAAACCACGCGTTGTGGCCTTGTTTTACAGGCATTTCTTCGGCACTACTTTTTCCCGGGAAGCGCTCTTTTTTAGCGGTTACGAACACCTGCTTTGTTCTCCACCAGTGTGTGGGGAAAGTGAGCTAAGAAAATGCAGAATGGCCTCGGAGGGTCCCCAGACGGTTAACTAGACAACGCTCCCTCTTTCTCCCCGTTCGTCCGCCTTGCTCGGGACTTAAGAGGCGCGTGCGGGGACCACCTCGCTTGCGCTGGGAGCGTCGGCTTGCGGGCAAGCGGAGCGCGCGGCGAGGCCACTTGCTTGGATGCCTGGGGTTCGCCCCTCCCATCGAGTTCGTTGAGCGCAACGGTGGAGGCCTATGGCAATGCCGGGGTGGCCAGGCGGTAGAAGCGGGGGCCAACACCGGCGTTGGCGTCTATCACTGATCCCGGCCAGTTGGTGTCCCGGGCCGGGACATCGGCCAGTTTGGACCAGCGCTGACTTTGCAAGGAGTTCTTGTAAAGGAGACTGTAGGTGTGGTTCGACATGGCGAGAAACTGGAGGGCTACCCCGGAACCACCGGCTGAGGTGGCGGAAAGGGTGAACCGGCTCGCGGGTTCTTGCGGGTCTGTCCCGGCCAAGAACTCCTGGAGGTTGCCCTGGCCATCGTGGTCGGGGTCTGCGTCGCCATCGGAGACTTTCCAGTTGGTGCCGTGGGCGATCTCCCACCAATCGGGTAGGCCATCGCCGTCGCTGTCCTCGGCGTCACCGGGGCGGCCGGGGGTCGGATTCGCGGCCGTCCAATTCGTCGGGTCGTTGCCAAAGGCAAGGGCAGAGCGGCGTTGAAGCGAGGCGCCGCCACCGTCAGTGTTTGCCGGCCAAGGCGCTTTGTTGTCGTACCGGATGGATTCGATGGTGACATAGGGCACGCCGCTGGCATCGGGAGCATCCGGGACCTGGAGCGAGAGGTTCTCGCCGCTATTCTGGAGCGAGCCAGGCACAGGGCCCAGGATCGGGACCGCCGCCGGAACAGCGTACTTTTCGCGGAAGGCGGCCGGGTTAGTGGCGACGAGGACGAGCATTTGGCTTGGCCCGAGCGTGACGTTGGTGGGAAAGGTATAGGCCAAACCCTGGAGTTTCCAGGTGTTGGTAGGCCAGGCGGGATCGAACAGCGGCACGGGCGCGTCGGTGACGTTGAGCAACTCGACGAACTCATCGCCTCCGGGAACGGGGTGGTAGTTGATTTCGTTGATGACGACAGGCCCGACTCGGGGAGGCGAGTTAACGGCGCCGAAGGTGAGGGTGGATTCTATCGGGAACAGTTCGTCGCCGATGCTGTTGACATACCGGCCGAAAGCGGCGCCGCGGAACATGGCACCAAAGACGAAGCCGTGGCTATAGCCGGTGAACAGGCCGTTGGTGCGGGCGGAGAACAGGTAGGCCGTCTCGCCAGCAGCGCTGAAGGCGAACGCAATGTTCCCACTGGTCCCGGTGTTGAATTGACGTTCATCGAAGGTGAGGTAACCGCGTGCCGGGATGACGGTGCCGGCGGGAAGGCGGTACTTTTGGGGTATCTTCGCGTCGTCGGTGAGGAACCAACCGTTCAAATCAACATTGGTTGCGCCAGGGTTGTAGAGTTCGATGGTGTCCAATTGCGGGGCAGTGGTATGGGTGAGAAGTTCGTTGATAACGACGGGGGCGATACCGGGGTCGGGGTCGTCCGTGGCGGGCGACCCGCCCATGGCGGCGCTGGCACGCCAATTGGCACCGCTATTTGGAGCTTGGGCTAGGCCGGGCAGCCGGGGCACGAGGGAGAAGCCCTGGCCGTTGGGGCTGGCAGGCCAGGGGGCGGCGTTGGCGTAGGTGGTCGAGAAAACGTGGCTGCCCGAAGGGAAGGCGAGGGTGATGGTCTCGCCTGCATTGTCAAGTTGGCCCGAGTAAACGCCATTCACGGCCACACCCGGGTAACGGGCGGCGAAAGCGACGGGGTTGCGCACGAGCACGAAAAACCGATTGGGAGCCAACAAAGTCCCGTTGGTAAAGGTGAAGGTGATCCCAGCGGTGAAGGTCAGCCCGGAGAGGTCGAGGGTGTTGGTGCCGACATTTTTCAACTCCAGAAATTCGAGGTCGTTAGCCGTATAAGCATTGAAGGGGAGTGGGTTGTACATGATTTCGGTGAGCGCCAGTGTGGCGAGATCCTGCGGGGGTGTGAAGGTGGCTTCGACCAGCGAACTCCAGTTGGCACCGTTGCGCACCCGGGCGCGGACCAAGGTGGGTTGGTTGATGGATACGGGCGTCCCGTACGCCAGCGCGGTGGCGGCCACCGCGCCGCTGCCATAAACTCTGGGATCGGAACCGTCGAGGGTAAAGTAGCTGATGCCGCTCGCGTTGGTGTGCGTGATGACCAACTGGAAACCGGCGGGGACTGCCCCCCCGGAGCTGTTGAAAGCGGGCGGCCCGAGGCTGGGATATAAATTGCCCGCCCGGAACCGGGCCAGGTTGGTGTCCGTCAGGGTGACGAAGAAATTGGTGTAAAGACGCTGTAACTCCGGGGCCCACCATTCGTCGCGGGTGAAGGTCACGCCGGTGCCAGGGTTGGCGCCGATGGGGTACCGGCGCGCGTCGCCCCAGCGGGCGGATTCGCCGACGATGGCGCGGTCGATGCGGGCGGCACGGGCCATCATGCGGGCCGTATTATTGGCGGGGGTGAGCGCGCCGCCATTGAAGAAATGCTTTTGAATGCGATCACCAAACTCGCGGCGGAATTCCGGCCAGGCGCGCAACTGGGAGTAGATTCGGGCCGGCGTATCGTCGTTGTTGACATCGATGCGGTTGCGTCGCACCGACTGGTCGAGGGCGATGTCCTGGTCCCACGTGAGGAAGATCCACTTGGTGGCGGGCAGGCCATTGGTGGCGTGGCGGTGGGCGGCGTACCAGTTGTGTTGGGGCCAGTCTTCGACCTCGGCAAAGATGTGGATGAGCATGTAGTCGATCAGGTTATCCATATCCACGAGCTGGCCGACGGCCTGGTAGGCCGCTTCGTTGGTGATGCCGGCGTTGACGGTCGCCATCACGGAGGTCCAATCGGCGAGGCTTCCGCTCACCACTGCGGCAAGCGAAGTTGTGTCATCCCCGATCAGCAGGTCCCAGTCAGCCGCTCGGCCTCCTTGGTGGGCGGCCAGGAAATCCGCGTCCATGTGCTCGGAGGCGTTATAGAGGCCCCAAAAGAGGCCGTTGACGTAGAGTTGGACATAGTCGCTGTAAGCGGCGAGCCACCCACCCATCGCGCGCTGAGAATCTTTGACCCAGGCATCCCGTAGGAGCAAAGCTTCCTCGGGACGGTAGCGCAGCCCGATGAGTGATGTGTTCGGCACGGCGGTGGTGTCCGAATAACGCGTAGCCCAGCAGTCCGTCCACGCCGCGCGCAGGATGAAAGTGTTGAACACGCTAACCGGGGAGGCGGGAAACAAGGGGAAGCTGAGGTTTCCCGGCCCGTAGTCCGCTTTGAAGACAAAGCGGAACGAGTGTTTCGGGCAGCGTGCGTTGTCCCGCCCGGCGTTGCCTTGCATTTGGACCCCGCAGTTCACTTGAAAATCCGAGGTGTTGTCGCCCTCGAATCGTTCGAGCGAGGTTGGGCGTTCCCAGGCATCGCCGGATTGGGTTGCATCCACGCAGATGCCGGTCGAGGAGTTCCATAGGGAATTGAAGTCGGTGACGAGCGAAAGGGTGGGTACCGTGCGGAGGTCGTTGGTGATGGTGCGGCCGTAGTTGGTGCTGAAGGCTATGGCTGGGTCCATACCATAGTCCGCGGGATAGCTCGCTTGCCAGGTCGTTGGATAGCCGGGCGGGTTGGTCGGTTGTCGCAGTACCTGCGCCAGAAACAGGTAGCTGTGGGTGACGGTCAGGCTGGGCACATAGTTGGTGAGAAAGGCCGCGGCCCGCAGGAGGGTGGTACCGGTGATGATCAGCGGCGCGGTGTAGGGTGTAGCAGACACCGGAGTCGGTACGGCACCGTTGGTGGTGTAGTAGATGCTGGCCCCGGCGGTGGTCGTAGTGAGGGCCAGCGAGAACGGCCTATCGTAGAACCCGCGCGGAACGGTGAAGGCAGGCTCGCTCACCAAGCCGAGATAGCCCGTACCGTTGTCCGCGCCCGGGGTGGCCGGGTGGAAGTAGCGCGGCAAATAGGAGCCGACGCTAATCCCCTGCAATTCCGGAAGCACGAGGAAATCCGCGTCGTTCGCCGCGTCGTTCAGGCCTTGGATGGCCAGGACGTTTGTGCCGGTGACCAACCAGCCGGGGACGTTGGAGATCAGGATCTCCTCGAACAGCAGGTCGCCGGCGGCGGTCTGGGCGGTGGTCGCCGTCGAGTTCCATTGCGGTGCGGTTGGTGCGTTGCGCGAGGCAAGGAACTGGCCATTGAGGTAGGCGACGAACCCATCGTTGTAGCGTATCCGCAATTTCAGCGATTGGAAGGCAGTCGGGTCCGCCACGCTAAACGCCAGGCGGATGAAGGTCGAGGCGTTTTGGTTGAACATCAGCAGGCCGAGGCTATTGGTGGGGGGCGGGGCGGAGAGGCGGTCTACTTCGAGTGCGTTGAGGAAAACGCCAAAAGTCGCGCTGGCGGGATTGCGCCGGCCGGAGAGTAGGACTTTGCCGGCGCTATCGGCGTTGGCGTTGAAGCTGAAACGACTTGGCTCGTTGCCCGTGGGCAGCGTGGAACCGTTAAACGTGTACCCGTTGATGACGGTCGTGCCATTGGCGAACCAATCCGAAACGCGATTGCCGGGACTGCCGGAGTCAAACGACCAGACCGTGAAACGGTAGGTTTGGAGTGGCGTCAACCCGGCCAGGGTTACGTCCAGACCGCCGGTGCCGGTATCCTCGCGCGAGAAGATGAAGTCGCGCAACAGCAGTGAATCGGTGAATGGCCCGCTGTTGACCGGGGTGCTGCGGAGGCGGTCGTCGTAGCCCAACGGCGCGGTGTTTGACACGGTGACGCTTAGGTTTCCATAGACGCGGGTGGTGGCTTGCGTTTGGATGGTGGTGGACGACGTATTTGAGTTGATGACGAACGAGACAAATCCAGATTGCGTGAGGGTGGACGCATCCTCGCCGCGTTCGTTCATGTCGAGCGCGAGCACCGGGCTGGAGGTCACGCTGACGCTGTAGCCAACGGGTGTGGCCAGGGCCATCCAGGCGGCATCGTTGAAACCCCGGGCGGTCCAAGCCGAGCCCAGGATCGAGTTGGTCGGGACCAACACGCGGGCGGTGGCGCCTGTAGGGATCAACTCCGTGATGATCGGGACCAATTGAAGGCCGTAGGAGACGTTTTCGCGCTGTGGAGGAAAGGCGGGAGCGAACGCCTGCGCCACCGTCACGCCATCGGGTTGTACCAGCGCCAGGTACTCCCCGCTGCTGCTGAGTTGGAAACTCGTATGCAATTCGGCGCCGGCCACTGCCCGGTTCTTGCCCGAGGCGAACACGACCACGTAACCACCGGCCGGCAGGTTCGTTGCGGGGAAGGTCCACCTGGTCAGATCCGCCAGGTTATCCGTCAAATGCCACCCCGCCAGGCTCACCACGGTGCTGGCGTCGTTGTGCAACTCTATCCAATCCGGGCTGTCACCATCCTCGTCCAGGACTCCGCCGGTATTTGCTGACATGAATTCGCTAATCAGCACAGCGGCAGGCACGTGGAACGCGCCGGCGCACAGCAACACCATCACCAACGCCAGGGACTGTCTCAGCATAAGAGGCTCCACCCCATCATGCGCCGGTGCCGCTGCCGTTTCAACCTCGAAAGGGCACTGGCGCGCCTTCAGCCAAGCCGAAACGGAACTGAAAGGCCACCCGGGTCGCTACGAGATCTTTCGCGTCACGGGGCCGCTCACCGCGCTTCGGCTGAACGTCGACTAGGTCTGCGCGCCGGACTTGGGCCGGGCACTGGCAACCTGCTTTGGCGAGGGCGACTCGTACCACCGGCCCTGGAAGGTGACCGTTGGCACACGGTTCAGCGGGATCACCTGCGACGGTCCGGATGGCGCGGACTGGGGGCGGCCGAAGGACCGCGGCAGGATGGGTGCGTCCAAATGAACGATTAAAAAGTCTGGTGAAGGTGGGCGCATTCGTACAATTTGCTGGTGACTCGTCGATGAAGACCAGAAGATCCTATCGAAATGGCATAGTCTTATGAGTGCTGACCAAAATACGGTGATGACGCGGCGTCAGTTCCTGACCCGGGGGGCGATGGTGGCCGGCGCAGTGGCGATACCCCATTTTATCCCGGCCGCGGCGCTGGGTCGAGGCGGAGCGATTGCGCCGAGCAACCGTATTGCCATGGGCGGCATTGGGCTTGGGGGCCGTGGTTCGTATGATCTGGGGTGGATGCTGGGGGAACCGGATGTGCAGTGGCTGGCTGTGTGTGATGCCCTGAAAGGTCGACGCGAGGCGGCCAAGAACACGGTGGATGGCAAGTACGGCAATAAAGACTGTGCCATGTATCGTGATCTGCGCCAGCTTCTGGAGCGACCGGAGTTGGATGCGGTATTGATCGCCACCGGTGACCGCTGGCATGCGCTGGCTTCAATCCTGGCAATGAGAGCGGGCAAGGATGTCTATTGTGAGAAGCCGGCCTGTCTCACGATGGCGCAGGGGCAGGCGGTCGTGGAGACGGCTCGCCGGTATGGGAGGGTTTATCAGACGGGTGCGCAGCGCCTCAGCGAACCCAATCATGTGTTCGCCATTGAAATGGCGCGATCCGGGCGGTTGGGACCGATTCACACCGCTTACGCCGACATCCGTTGGCGCGACGGGATGCGTCAGGATTGGTTGCCGGCCCAACCCGAACCGCCCAAGGCTGAGGTGGACTGGGATGCATGGATCGGCCCTTCTCCCTGGAGACCGTACAACCCCGGTTATGTCAATGGCGGAGGCTGGTATCACTATTATGATTTTGCCACCGATGTCGCCATGTGGGGGGCGCACTCGGTCACCCAGGCCCTGGCCGGACTCGACATGGAGAGCGTCTCTTTCCTCGAGTTTGAGTATGCGGGGCCGGACGCGACGATGGTGACGCGCTTGTCCACCGGGGTGAAACTGGTGCTCTTCCGAGTCAGTGGCTCGGTGTGGGAGCCGTGCCAGTTTTGGCACGGCGCTTGTGGGGAGCGGTTCGACGGTCCCGAAGGTTGGGCGGCGGCGGCCGACGGATATTCCGGTCCCGAGGTTTCCTCGCCGGCGCTGCTGATCGACTACCAGAAGGTGCTGGCCGAGTATACGGGCCGGACCCAACGGGCGTTGAACCACGCGCGGGATTTCTTCGACTGCATCCGGTCCCGCCGGCTCACGGTGGCGAACCCGGAAGTCATGTTCCGATCCATGAGCATCTGTCTGGCGGCCGACATCTGCGAGCAGTTGAAACGAAACCTGAAATTCGATCTGCGCCACGCTGAGTTTGTGGGTGACCCCGAGGCTAACCGGTTGCGATCGCGCGCCATGCGCGCGCCGTACATGGTTTAACCGGCGGATGCCTGCCGGGGCCGGGTTGCCTTTATTTGGCGGGGGTGTTCCCCTGACCGCGAAGATGAAGGCAACCGTGCTCCAGCAGTCGCGGCGGCCTCGCGGGCGGCCGTGAGACACTCCGTTTCAGTATGGACGTCTCGGCATTCCTTGTTAGATTCGACGCATGAAGACACGAATCACCACTCGTTCCCTCCTGGCCGTGGCGCTGTTGGCAGCAGCCCTTTCCACCTCCACGGCCGTGGCTCAGGCCCCCAAGTCCGGCCCCGGTGTTGGCCCGCGAGGGCCCCAGGTGCTTTCGCCCGAAGTCGCGGCGGACGGCAAGATCACCTTCCGTATCCTGGCGCCGAAGGCGGAGGCCGTGCGACTCGGCGGCAGCGACATCCCCGGGCAAGGCCAACGGGCGGCGATGACCAAAGGCACCAACGGGGTCTGGGAACTCACCCTCGGACCGGTCCCGGCGGGCGCTTACCGCTACAACTTCGACGTCGACGGCGTGACGGTGATCGATCCGCGCAACCCGGCGACCAGCGAATCCAACGCCAACACCTGGAGTTTGGTCTGCGTTCCCGGCGCGGACTTGATGGACACCAAAGACGTTCCGCACGGCGCGGTCGCGTCCGTCACCTATTACTCCAAGTCGCTGTCCCGGTTCCGCCGGATGCATATCTATACCCCGGCCGGGTATGAAACCGGCAGCGCCAAATGCCCGGTGTTCTACCTGCTGCACGGATCGTCGGATTCCGACGACTCGTGGAACTCAGTGGGCCGAGCCGGGTTCATCCTGGATAACCTCATCGCCGCCGGGAAAGCCAAGCCGATGATCGTGGTGATGCCGGCCGGCCACACCGGCCCGATGGCGCCGCGTACTCCGGGGGCGCCTCGGCCTGCGGCCGATGAGTTTGCCAGAGACTTCCTCGGCGACATCATGCCCTATGTCGAGCAACATTACCGTGTGCTGACAGACCGCCAGAGCCGCGCGATCGCCGGCCTGTCCATGGGGGGAGGCCAAACCCTTAGCATTGGCGTTCCCCACCTCGACCAGTTCGCCTACCTCGGTGTTTTTAGCGCGGGCGTGTTCGGCATCAGCGGTCGCGGACCCGGTGGCAACGCCCCCTCCGGACCCTCGTTTGAAGAGCAAAACCAGGCCATCCTGGACGACCCGAAACTCAAGGAGGGGCTCAAACTGTTCTGGTTCGCCACCGGCAAAGACGATTCGCTGGTTCAAACCTCGCGCGCCACGGTCGAGATGCTCAAGCGGCACAAGTTTGACGTGCTGTTTAAGGAAACCGACGGCGCTCACACTTGGCTCAACTGGCGCGATTACCTGATCGAGTTTGCGCCGCAGTTGTTCCGTTGACATTCCGGCGTGGCAGCCGGCCCTCGCTTACCCAGCCGGCGCCGATGGGCCGTTAGCGGGCGGTGGCGCCCACGGGCGAACCCGGGTCCGTCACCGCCGCCATCAGCGGTTCGAACAACCACTGGTAGATCGGGCGGTGGTAATCCTCCGAGGTCGAGACCTTGGCCAAGTCCCGGCCGTTGCGGACCAGGACGAGCTTCAGGCTGGGGACCACCAGAACGACTTGATGGCCGGCGCCGGAAGCCCAGAACGCATCCTTCGGCAACCGGGGGCAAGGGCTCGTGTTATTGCTCCACCAGCCAATGCCGCACGTGGTGTGTGTGCCGGTGTTTGAAGTCACCAACCGTACCGCCTCCGTACTCAACAGGCGTCTGCCCTCCCAATCGCCCTCGCGCAGCATGAGCCGGCCGACCCGCGCTGCCGCTCGGGCGGTGAAGTTGCCCCCGCCCCACGCGGCCACCAACGGGAGGTTATCCACGGTGACCGTCTGGTTGTAGCCCACGGACCACTCCGCGTCCGCCACCCCGATGGGGTGCATCACGCGCTCGCGCAACAAGGTGCGGAGGTCTTTCTGGGGGGCATCCTTCAGCGCCGCGGTCAGCGCATACACCAACATGCCGATGCCGGGATTGCTGTATTCATAATTCTCGCCAGGCTCAAATCGCAGGGGGACAACGTCGCGGGCGATGGTGAAGGGGTCCCGCGGCGGATCGAGGCGCTTCCAGAAGTCTCCCTGCCATCCCTCGAGTTGCTCGTGAGGCAGGTCCTGGTCCTCGGCATCCGCCAGGCCGGAGGTGTGGGAACCGAGTTGCCGGAAGGTGATGCGCCGTTTGAGCGCGTCGCGTTGCCATTGGGGGATGAACTTGGCGGCCCGGTCATCGAGCGTGACTCGGTCGTCGGTGAGGGCAACCGCCATCGAAACGCCACCGACCAGCGCCTTGGCCATGGAAGCGGTGCCGTGGGGCAGGGCAGGGCCCGCGCCTGGCGCATACCGTTCCCAGACGATCTTATCGTGGCGGATGATCAGCAGCCCCGAGGTGTTCCGCGCCATCAGCGCCTTGGTCATGGCCTGGAGCCTTTCGCCAGACAGGCCTTGGCCGGCCGGTTCGGTGGTGGCCCAGTCCCAGGCGGGCGGGTTCGTCTGCGCCCGCCCGCCACTCGCGGCAAACAGGCATATCGCCCCGCAAGCCAGGACGAGCGAGCTTCTTTTGGTGGCGTTGGTGTTCATAGGTGTCGGGAGAATACCGGCAGGCCGCCTATTTGTCTTGGACAGTTATGCGCTATTTTCGGATTCTGCCGCCAATCGTCCGAGACAAGCGGGCGGGCAACCTGCATTGTTCACGCATGAATTTGAAAAGAGAAGCGGCCACGGTGGCCGCCAGCCGGAGTTGGTCTCTCGCCTGGGCCCTGCTGTTGGCCGGCGCCGGGACGGTTCTGGCTCAGCCCGCGCCAGTCGTGGCGCCCTATCCCCCCAGCCAGGTCATCCGGCGGATCGATTGGGCGCCCGCCGAGACCATCATCCGCAAGGCCCATGACAGCGACAACTGGCCCATGACCTGGGCCGACGACGACGCGCTTTATACCGCCTATGGGGACGGCAGCGGGTTCGAGCCATTCGTCCCCGAGAAACTCAGCCTGGGACTGGCTAAGGTTACCGGCACACCGCCCGCCTTTTCCGGCGAGAACCTCCGCGCCCCTTCGATCGAGCAGCGGGGCGAGGGGCAGCGAGGCCGCAAAGCCAGCGGTCTGCTGTGTGTGGATGCCGTGCTTTACCTTTGGACCCGGAACGCCAACAATGCTCAGCTTGCCTGGTCCGGGGACCATGGCGCGACGTGGAATTGGACCGATTGGAAGTTCACCAACAGCTTCGGCTGTCCCACCTTCCTCAATTTCGGGCGCGACTATGCCGGTGCTCGCGACTCCTTCGTTTACCTCTACTCGCCCGACAGCGATTCGGCTTACGAGGCCGTGGATCACCTGGTTCTGGCGCGGGTGCCCAAGACCAAGATCCGCGAGCGGGGCGGTTATGAGTTTTTCACGGGACTCCAGGCCGGCCAAGCTGCCTGGAGTTCCGACCTCGGACGCCGAACCGCCGTCTTGTCGGCCTCCGGCCAATGCTATCGCCCCGGCCTTTCCTACTCCCCAGGGCTGAAGCGATTCCTCTTGGTCCAACCGATCCCCACAGCGGCCTCGCGCGACCGAGCCGGAAAAATAGACACTCGGTTTGCCGGCGGGTTGGCCATTTATGACGCTCCCGATCCGTGGGGGCCTTGGACGACCGCCTTCTTCACCAGCCAGTGGGACGTCGCTCCCGGCGACTCCGCCCACTTCCCCACCAAGTGGATGAGCGGAGACGGGAGAACACTCTGCCTGGTCTTTTCCTGGGGCGACAACTTTTGTGTGCGGAAGGCCCAGATCGAGGTGTTGGATCATTAGGGGGACGTCAACGACCGCATCACCGGCGTCCGCCGACCGGTGTTGTTCCGGGATTGCTGCCCGGCCACAGCAATTCTCATTTTGAGACGAAACCGGAGCGGGCTCCGGGAGCCGGAGGGGAGGTGGGGACGGGTGTTACCAAATCGCCATGATTGTCACCCAATCGTAAC